>WNFM01325627.1_pt3 | contig 20982 bp, 15 predicted proteins | sample 5400271 | NCBI WGS metagenome assembly WNFM01 (sample SAMN13153352, study PRJNA577476) | soil metagenome | isolation source: 60 cm saprolite on Douglas fir-dominated hillslope | place: USA:California | collected 2013-09-17
AGACCGCGGCCCGCCGATCCCCGTGACGTCTTCGTCGCCGGCCTGGACCTTCCACGCGGCTCCGAGCGCGAGATCGTCCTCGACGGCAATCACGGCTACGAGCTGAACGGCGACGACAGCCGCACGCTCGCGACCATCGGGGCGTTTCGGGTCGTAGCCGACCGCGATCTCCGGGAATCACGTGATGAGTCCGACGCGCGCGAACCAGACCTCCGTCATCTCCGAGACGAGGGTCTCGTCGAGTTCGTTCGCCTCGACGGGCGTGAACGCGTCCTGACGCTGACGGAGCGTGGCGGCCATCTGCTCGATGTTCACCGCCGAGACGGCGGCGACGATGGCCGCCAGGCCTTCCAGGCGGGCGTCAGCCGCGCGCGCGAGCTATCCCACGACGCACAGCTCGATCGCGCCTACGTGCGAGAGCACGAACGGCTGTGCGAGCAGGGAGCCGGCGTTCGCCGCGTCGTCCTCGATGGCGACCTCAAGCGTGAATACCAGGAATGGCCGCAGGCGCCGAACCGCGGCCGTGCGGATAGTGACGGCCGTCCCGATCGCGATCCGCGCGAGATCGAACAGTGGGCGCGCGAACACGACCTGCCCTACTTCGACGGGCACGTCCACTTTCCAGACTTCCGCATCGAATACGAGCTCGAGGGACGCGACCGGCACGAGGACGTCGAGGTGGTCACCGAGCACTATCGCGGAGCCCACGCGGACGGCGTCGCGCGGTCGGGGTTCCGCTGTTCGGTGGCGGCGGCGGGAGGAGTGGCGGGGGCGCGTTCGACCCGGGTGTCGCCGAGGACTTTTTGTGATCCTGAAATCCGTCGCACCCGAACTGCGGCTCAGCGTCCGACCGGCACGCGTTCAGGCGATTATGCAGTTCGGATTTACGGAGCGTCAGGCGCGCTTTCTGGTGCACGTTCTCGTCTTCTCCGGCGTGTTTCTCGAACGTCAGTACCGGGCCTTCACGGGGCTCGCCCACGGTCAGAAGACCCACGACTTCCTTGCGGGGCTCGTCGACCGTGGCTATGCCACCGCGATCACACCGGGTGCCCTGCATCGTGGCCGCTTCTACCACCTGCAATACAAGCCGCTGTATGAGGCCATCGGCGAGCCCAACAATCGGCATCGACGGCCCGCGTCCCTCGGTCGCGTCGTCGAGCGGTTGATGCTGCTTGACGCGGTGCTGGCCGACGGCCAGTACGACTGGCTCGGCACCGAGCGCGACAAGCGAGCCTACTTCACCGCCGCCTGTGAATATCCGCTCCCGGAGGAGTGGTACCCACATCTGACGTTCCGCGCCGGGAACCAGCAGACGATGCGGTTCTTTTCGGACAACTTGCCAATTGGACGGCCGCGGCGCGGCGAGCGCCGGTATCTGTTCCTGTACCTCGCCACCCGGGCCGTGCCGATGGACTTTCGCGTGTTCCTCCTGCGACACGCGGAGCTGCTCGCGGCGGTCGAGGAGTGGACCGTCCGCGTCCTCATTCCACGGCGCCTGCGAAGGGCCGCCGCGCTTTATCGGCACGCCGTTCGCGAGACGTTCCTGCAGCCGCTGGAGCCGTGGCAGGCGCGACAGCTGGAGTGGTACTTCCGCGCGCGGAAAGGCGAGCACGTGTGCCCGTCACCGTTGGTAGATCTCGATGTCGCCACCGCGGCTCGCACCTACGGCGCCACGCGGTTCGAAGCCCTGTACCGAGCGTGGCGCCGATGGGGTGAGGACGCGGTCAGGGCGGCGCAAATGCCAACACGCCGCGACCAAATGCAGCGAGGCTGGGGCCGCGTCGAGTTCGTGCAGCTCGCGCATCAATACCTGCAACTCACGCCACTCATCGGCGGCTCGTCCGACCATCTGCGGCGACCTTCACAGCGCCAGGAATCCGACCGGTATTCGTCCGCGCCATATCCCGTCGAATTGAATTAGGAAGCTGACGCAGGCGCGAGGTGAGCCGCACATCTGGCGCGGCCGGGGGCGCCGTCCCGCCGATCTGTCCGATTGCCACCGGCGACTTGCGGCTGCGTGCGCGTCGAACGTCCGCGACCGCAGGGTCGAGACGATCGTCAAGACCTACGATCGACCGGTCCGCCGACGGATCTTCATGGCTTCGACCAAGGGGGGCCGCAGGCGATCGGCAACGCCGCGACGTGTTCTGACGTAAGCGCGTCCACTCGCTGATTGCCGCGCTGCGGACGTCGAAAAGATCCCGCGAAGTGTCGAGGCGATCGCCGTCGGCCGGTCCCATTTCCGGTGGCTTCGCCGACTGAATCCGGAAGACAACCTGCAGGCGCGCTAGGTGGTCCTCATCCATTTCCCAACACGGTCACGCGCAGGCGGCCATCGACGTGCGACGGCAAGCGGTCGATGCTCCTGGTTCCTGAACTCAGACAAGCACTTGCCGCGCACCTCACCTCCACCGGGCGGCGTCTTCCGCCGCCCGAGCGACGCCACGATGTCGGTTGTCGGTGAGCAAGCCGTGATGTGAACGACCCCCGCGGCCGCGAGGCAGGGTGGCCCCGGCCTCGCAGAAATCTGGTCGTTCACATCATGGCTTGCGCGTCGGTTGTGAGATGTGCGGCGCGTGAGATCCGCGGCTGATTCTGGCCTGTTCGCGAGCGCGTTCTGTTACGCGGATCGCGAAGCGATCTCGTCACGGATCGGCGCCGGGTTGTGCGGTGGCTTCGTCTTGATATTCGGGCCGGTTCGGGCAGCGATCTGCACGCTGGCCATCACGATGCGAAGCGTGGCGCTGTGCTCGGCGCGGTCAATGCTCTTCGCTGCCGCTTCGACCGCGCGTGCCGCGCGGCCTGTCGGGCATTGACCGCGCCTGCGCGCAGCGCGAGAGCCAGCAATTACATGATGGCCAGGAATTGGCTATCCTGTGCCCAGCTACGCCCGCTCCGCCGACGCTTGTATGTCGCGCAAGGTGCGGCGATATACTTTCGTGCCAGTTGTCACCAAAACCGCGATCATCCGCCGGCAAGCAAAGCCGGAATGTTCGTGTCTCAACCGACATTCGTTCCAGCGGTGCGCACGGTACGACGTTACGCGCAGCGGCACCAAGATGGCAGAACGAGTTCTGGCGGCCCGGTGCCATCTTCGGCCTCGCGTTGATCGTTCGTCTGATCACGCTCGCCCAACTGCGCCACGAGCCGTTCTGGAACCTGCTGTTCGGCGACGGCGCGCAATACGACGAGTGGGCCAAGCGAATCGCCGGCGGCGATTGGATTGGCAGCGGCGTGTTCTATCAATCGCCGTTGTATCCCTATCTTCTTGGCACGCTGTACGCAACATTGGGCCGAAGTCTGACGCTGGTGAGGGTCCTTCAATGCGTCGGAGACTCGCTCGCCTGTGCGCTCACCGGTGTGACCACCGAGCGCCTGTTCGGGCGAACCAGCGGGATTGCCGCTGGCGTACTCATGGCGCTGTATGGTCCGTCGCTCTTCTTCGACGCCGTCATTCAGAAGTCCGCACTCGACGTCCTGCTCGTCGCGATGCTCGCGTTTTGCGCGCTCGGAAGTGCGGAGACATTAACCGTGCGTCGCTGTTTCTTCTGCGGCGCCGCGGCCGGCCTATTAGCGCTCAATCGAGAGAACGCGATTCTGCTCATTCCAATCGTTGTGATCTGGTGTTGGACCAAGGCCGTACGTCGTCAGGCAGCGTTGGTTACCGTGACATGTGGGGTCGCGGTAATCCTGCTGCCTGTGGCGCTTCGGAATGCCGCCGTCGGACACGAGTTTCATCTGACGACATCACAGTTTGGTCCGAACCTGTATATTGGCAACAACGATCAGGCCAACGGTACGTACGTGCCTCTCCGCAAGGGTCATGGCAATGCCGCGTTCGAGCAGCGCGATGCGACAGAACTGGCGGAACACGCGCTCGGACGCACATTGACACCGGGCGAGGTGTCCGCGTATTGGCGGGCCGGACAATCACTGCGGCTGATCGCCAGGAAAGTCCTTCTGCTGGTCAACAGCACCGAAGTGGCTGACACGGAGGACCCGTACACCTACGCCGAGTCGTCGCCGGTCCTGAAACTTGCTGTCGCGCTTGTCAACTTCGGGTTATTGGCATCACTGGCCGCTCTTGGCGTGTTCGTCACTCGAAGAGAATGGCGGAAGCACCTGCTCGTCTACGTGTGGGGCCTCGCGTACCTGTGCGGAATGCTGCCGTTCTTTGTCCTCGATCGGTATCGCTATCCCGTCGTTCCGGTCCTGGCTATTCTCGCCGGAGCCGCCGTCGGTAACGTTAGACGCTGGTGGATTGTTTCGGCGGTGCCGGCCAAAGTCGCTGCTGTCGGCGTTGTAGGTTGCACCGTCGCCGCTTGCAATTGGCCCGTTGAGTCCAAGTCTCAGATGCAGGCGCGGCTATTACCGCCGTGCGGTCGATCTTTACCCTGAATTCTCTGATGCGCACTCGAATCTCGGCGCGCTCCTCGCCTCGCAGGGCGATCATGATGGCGCGCTCAACGAGTACCAGACAGCCGCAAGGCTCGACCCTGAGCTGGTCGAAGCACAGGTCAATATAGGGATCGAGTTGGCCCAACGCGGCGAATACGACGAGGCCATTCGCGCGTTGAATCACGCGATCGCGTTGGATTCAGGCAATGCGTCAGCCTACTACAACTTGGGACTGGCGCTCGCTGCCCGCGGTCAGACTGACAGGGCGCGCCGGAGTTTCGAGACCGCGATTCGGTTGGATCCCAACAACGCGGATGCCCACAACAATCTCGGTGTTCTTCTTGCGCAGACGGGAGACTTGAACACCGCCATCATGCAATTTCGAACTGCGCTGACCATTCGGCCCGACTATAAAGAAGCTGCGGCAAACCTGGGGCGGGCCGAGGCAGAGGCAAAAATCCGCAAACACCCCTGACTCATCCGGTACGTTGTCTGGAACGAGAGATTCTTCCTGAGATTGACGCGCCGAATCTCCGGGTCTATTCTGCTGTTGTCTCGCTGGTGCTTTTAGAGCACACCTCCGCATCGCCCGATGAGGAGCGCGTTGACGGCTGACGACTTCGTCCTCAGTCGGACGCAACACACACAAGAAGAACCGTTGCACTCGTCGCGCCTAGCGCCACGAGTTCGCACGCGGACCTGACGGCAAGACCCTCGGCGCTCAAGGACGCGCGGATACGCGTCAGCCGACGGCAGCGTCGACCGACTCGCGATTCAATCCCGAGCCGCTCGAACGTTCGAGTGGGACGACGACGATTGCTGGGAATCGTCCCCACACCGCTCGGAGCGCACGCTTCAAGCGGATCGATGTCGGCCCGAGGCCGTCATCCGCGCACATTCGTCCCCAACGCGGTGACACGCGCATTTGCGGCGAGCGCAAATCCCCCAACAACCTCGGAGTCGCCCGAAACAGGGCACGCGCGGAGGGACTATGAAGACCTGGTTGACCGTTGCCGAAGGTGCAGAGTACGCCGGCGTGAGCCGCGACACGATCTACACCGCATGCGAGCGTCGCGAGCTGAATCACGCGCGCGTGGGCGGTCGTGGGGCGATTCGCTTAAAAACCGAATGGATCGACGGATGGTTGGAACGTCACGCGTTGGGCACGCCGGCCGCGCCCGTGAGCAGCGCACCGGCGAACAGGTCGTAATGGAGGCCGCGCTATGGACGCCCGTTCATTCGCTGAATCCGTCATACCCGTTGCCGCTGAAACGCGTCAGGTCGAGCCGGCTTCAACACCCGTTGCCGATGCTTCTGACGATCGACGAAACGGCTGACTTGCTCCGCACGACACGCCGAGCGGTCTACGCGATGGTCGAACGACGACAGCTGCCCGGCATCGTCCGCGTACGCCGACGCGTGCTGGTGCGATCGCCAACGACACTGCGGGAATTCGCGCCGCGATTCCTGGAAGGGCACGCCAAGGCCAACCGGCTCAAGGCGAGCGGCATTGCCTCGAAAGAATGCGCGCTCCGGATCCATCTCGTGCCGGCGCTTGGCGACAAGCCGCTGGCGGAGATCACCACCGAGGACGTCTAGCACCTCAAGTCCGCGTTCGGCACGAAATCACCAAAGACGGTGAACAACGTGCTGACGGTCCTGAACGTGCTGATGCGGACCGCGGTCGAATGGGACGTGATCGAGCGGGTGCCGTGTTCGATCAAGATGCTGCGCACGCCGAGGACCGAGGCGTCGTTGTATGAGTTCGACCAGTTCGAGCGGCTCGCCGAGGCATCAGCCCGAGAGCCGCAAGCGCATCTGGTCGTGCTGTTGGGCGGCGAAGCCGGTCTGCGGCGGGGCGAGATGATCGGGCTGGAATGGACCGACGTGAACTTGGCCAAGCGGCAACTATGCGTCGCGCGGGTCGATTGGCGCGGTCATGTGAGCGCGCCGAAAGGCGGGCGCATCCGCTACGTGCCGCTGACGAAGCGGCTGGCGGCCGCGCTCCAGTCGGCGAGACACCTCCGCGGTCCACGCGTGCTGTGCGACGACGAGGGGAAACCGCTGACGCAGAAAAGGGTCCAGGTGATGATGCGACGGGTGGCGCGACGAGCGAACGTGAAACCCGGCGTGCATATCCTGCGGCACACGTTCTGTTCGCACTTGGCGATGGGTGGCGCGCCGGCCCGAGCGATTCAGGAGCTCGCCGGTCATCAGGATCTCGGGACGACGCGGCGCTATATGCACCTGAGTCCGGCGGCGCTCGACGCGGCCATCCGGCTGCTGGACGGCGCGGAAACCCGTGGAGGAATCGTGGAGGCGCCGGGAAAACCGGGCTAAAACGCCCGGTTTTATTGGGAAAAATGGTGGAGGCGCCGGGAGTTGCACCCGGGTCCGAAAATACTTGCTCGCAGGAATCTACGATGCGTATCCGCCTCTGAAGTGTCGCGCCCGGCGTGAAGAGACGGAAAAACCGCCGGGCGCCAGTCCCAGAAAATCTCGCCGTGACCGTCCAGGACGACCGGTCACCGCCAGCCTGCTAAAATGACATCCGTTCCCCACCCGCAGGCTGATGGAGACGGACGCTCACAGGTTATTAAGCTGCGAGAGCGAGCTGCGTGTTCGCAGTTGTGTTGTTCCACCTTTTTACGAGGTTGATGGGCCTCGGCACGCATCCTACGAAACCGTATCTCCGTCGAATCTGGTTCGCCCCCTGCCCTCCATTGTACGACCCTTGGCAAGCTCGTCTGACGCCGCCGCAATCGTCGAACCTCGATCCTCGATCCTCGCCCATCGATCCCCGGCGTCAACTAACTGTCACCGTTAGGTTTGTGGGATAATACGGTCTGATGTCCCTGGACGATCTGCAGGCCCAACTTCGCGGGACGCTCGATCAGCAGTTCGCCGCACTCAAAGAGAAATACGACGAGGCGATCGCCGAGGCGCGCCGCCAGGCCGCGGCCGACGCGGACCGCGAGTCGACGGCGAAGCTCGAGCAGGCGCAGGCCGAATCTGAGGCCCGCCTCCGGGCGGTCGCCGCGGACCTTCGCGCCGCCGCGGAGCGCGACGTCGCCGTGAAAGTCGAGCGCGCCCGCGCCGAGTTCGAGCAGGCCCGGGTCGAGTGGGAAGGCCAGGTCCACGCGGTCGCCGCGGCCGCGCGCGCGGAAGCGGAACAGCTCGCGGCAGAGGCCGCGCAGGGAGAGCGTGAGGAGCAGGAACAGAGACTCGAGCAGGCGGTGAATCAGGCCGTCGCCGCCGCCCGCCGTACCACGGAGCTCGAGCTCGAATCCGAGCGGCGCCGCGGGCAGAACGAGCTCGAAGCGGCGCGCCAGACGGCGAAGGCCGACGCGGACGCCGCGAAGGCCGACGCCGAGGCCGAGCGACAGCGCGCACAGGCGGAGGTCGACGGCTTGCGCCAGCGCGTGCAGACCGAGATCGCCACGGCGCGGCAGGCCGCCGCGGCGACCGCGAAAGCCGCCGCGTCGCCAAGCGCCGCGCCCGGAGTGCCGCCGGCGGCGTTCGAGCGGGGGATCGCGGCGATTCGCGCGATCGACGGCGCCCGCACGCTGAGCGAGGCGCTCGACTCGCTGCTCACCCACGCCGGCGCGGCCTCCGGGCGCGCCGCCCTGTTCCTGATCAACGGCGATCGCTTGAAGGCCTGGAAGACCGCCGGCATTCCCGACGTCGACGTGCAGACCGTCGAGTCGTCGATCGGCGGGAAGGACCTGCTGGCGCGCGCGATCCAGGCGGGCCAGGCGACCGAGCCTCGCCGTCCCGCTGATGATCGGCGGCCGCGCGGTCGCCGTGCTCTACACCGACAGCGGCACGAACCCGCTGCCGCCGGGTTCGACCGAAACCGTCGAGGGGCTCGTCCGCCACGCCTCGGCGATTGTGGCGCTGCGGACGGCCGTGCGAACGCTCGACGTGCTCGGCGGCGCCGACGGCAACGGCGACGGATCGGGAGCGGGCGGCGACGTCACCGACGAGCAGGGCGCCCGCCGCTATGCGCGGCTCATCGTGTCCGAGATCAAGTTGTACAACGAGGCGGCCGTCCGCACCGGCCGGCAGCAGCGCGACCTCCTGCAGCGGCTGCGCGCCGAGATCGACCGCGCGCAGCGTCTGTACGAAGAGCGCGTGCCGCCCGCGGTCGGGAGCCGTCACCTCTTCTTTCACCAGGAGCTGGTGCAAACGCTGGCCGACGGCGACCCCGCCCTGCTCGGCAGCGCGTGATGCGCGCGTGGGCATCCCGCGCGAGCGTGAGCGTCGCGCTGGCACTGGTGCTGTGCGCGCAGGGGCCGATCTCCGGCAGTCAAGCACCCGCTGATGCTCCCCCGCAGCTGCAGCCCACCATCCACCCCGCGGTCCCCGAGAACGTCGACGACTACTGGTTCGCGCCGCGCCCCGCGGCCGTAGCGGCCGCCGGCCACACCGCGCTCGCGGATGCCGCCGCCGCGTACACGGCGGGAACCTATCCCGCCGCCCTGGCATCCGCGCGCCGCGCGGCCGCGGCGGGCGGACCCCTCGAGCTCTACGCGTCCCTGTACGTCGGTCTGTCGGAGCTGAGGCAGTCACACGGCGCCGAAGCCGACACGGCCTTCGACGCGGTGCTCGCGCGGAAGCCGGAAGGCCACCTCTCCGTAGCCGCGACGATCGGAAAGGCGGAGGCCGCGGAACTGCGCGGCGATCACGCCGCCGCCGCCGAGCTGTACGGCGCGCTCGCATCGAGAAAGTCCGTCGCGCCTGACGAGGTGCTGTCGCGTCTCGCGCGGGCGGCGCTCGCCGCCGGCGATCGCAAGCGCGCCGCCGAAGCGTTTCAGCGCGTCTACTACGAGTTCCCGCTGACCGATGCCGCGTCGAACGCGCGCGACGCGCTCGGCTCGCTGCAGGATTTCATCGTCCACGACACCCAGCGGGATCTCGGGCGCGCCCTGATCCTCTTCGGCGCGAAGCGCTACGGCGAGGCCCGCAGCGCGTTCCAGGATCTGCAGCGGCAGATGACCGGCGACGACCGGGAGGTCGTCGACCTGCGCATCGGCGAAAGCGACTACTTCCTCAAGCGCTACGCCGCGGCGCGCGACGAGGTGCGTCCGTTCCTCGACCAGGCCTCGCGCAAGGCCGAAGCGCGGTTCTTCTACCTGAGCGCGCTGCGCGGCCTCGGCCTGGAGGACCAGGCCGTCACGCTGACGCGGGCGATACTGACCGATTTTCCCGGCAGCAGCTGGGCCGGGGAGGCGCTGAACAACCTGGGCACGCACTACATCGTGACCAACCAGGACGATCTGGCGGCGCAGGCGTTCAAGGAGCTCTTCGAGCAGTTTCCCGACGGGCCGCACGCCGAACGCTCCGCCTGGAAGTACGGGTGGTGGGCCTATACGACGGGCAAGTACGCCGAGACCGCGCGCGTGTTCGAACAGGCGGCGGCCACGTTCCCGCGCTCCGACTTCCGTCCGCCTTATCTCTATTGGGCCGCGCGGGCGCGGGAGAAAATGGGCGAGCGCGAGACCGCCCAGGCGCGCATGCGCCTCGTCTACACCGACTACATGAACTCGTACTACGGGCGGCTGGCGAGCCGGCGGCTGCCGGCTCCAAAAGGGGAAACGCTGGCCGCGCCGGGCACGGCCGCGCTCGCGCAGCCGGTCTCGCTCCGCGCCGCCCCGCCGGCCCACGTGCCGGATCCGCCGCCGACCGCCGCCCTCATCCGCCAGCTCCTCGCGGCGGGCCTCTACGACGATGGACTGAGCGAGCTGCGGTACGCGCAGAAAGCCTGGGGCGCCACGCCGGCGATCGACGCGACGACGGCGTGGGTGTATCACAAGCAAGGAGACCTGCGCCGCGCCATCACCGTCATGCGGCGCGCGTATCCGCAGTTTCTCGCGGCCGGTGGGGAAGGCTTGCCGCCGGAGATCCTGCAGGTCATCTTCCCGCTGACCTACTGGGACGCGATCCGGCAGAATGCCGCCCTCCACGACCTCGATCCCTACCTCGTCGCGGCGCTCGTCGCGCAGGAGTCGACGTTCGACGCGGCGGCGCACTCGAGCGCGAACGCATGGGGGTTGATGCAGATTCTTCCGAGCACCGGGCGGCGGCTCGCGGCCTCCCTCGGGATCAAGCGGTTCACGACGTCGATGCTGACCAACGGCGACACGAACGTCCGCCTGGGCACGCTGTACTTCAAGCGCCTCGTCCAGCAGTTCGGCGGCATCTACTACGCGCTCGCCAGCTATAACGCCGGCGAGAATCGCGTGATCCGGTGGAAGGCGGAGCGGCCGGGGATGGAGGAGGACGAGTTCATCGACGACATCCCATTCCCCGAGACGCAGAACTACGTGAAGCGGATTCTCGGGACGGCGGAAGACTACCGCCACCTGTATGGCGACGGCGCCGGAAAGCCTGGCCCCGCCGTGACAGCGCCCGCGTCGAAGACGTCCCTTCCGGCAGCCAAGAAGAAGGCGCCTGTGAAGCGCGCGCCTGTCAAAAAGAAGAAGCGCGCGGGGCGCAGCTGACAGTTCGTAGTTTACGGTTAACCACAAACCGCAAACTGTAAACTTCCTTCCTACTGGAACTTCATCACTTCGTACAGCGTCATCCGCGGATCCTCCGCCAGCATCTTGAGATGCCCGGCGTACGGCGCGAGGCGGCGGCGGATTTCGTCCTTCCGGTCGACATACATGTCCCAGTGAATCGCGATGTAGCGGACGCGGTGCCGCGCGAGCACCATGAACGCATCGCCGGACGGAAATCCGTCCAGCACGGCGGCCGCCTGCCGGAAGTCGAGCGGGATCACGTCGCTGTAGCCGTTTACCAGCGGCATCCAGTGGCTCGTCGAGAAGAGCATGTACTGCGCGTGCAGCGGGAAGGCGATCCGCTCGCCGTAGAAGGGGAACTCGGCGACGGGCGCCCGCGGGCTCCGCGCCAGCACGGCATACGGCGACGGCAGCGCGGGTGCACGATCCCACGCGATGGGGAACACGGCGACATCCGCAATCGCGAGGGCGACGGCAACCGACGCGGCCATCGCGCGACGCCGGGGGGCGAGGGCGAGGAAGAGCTCCCGCAGGGCGATCGTCGCGAAGACGGCCAGGCACAGCACCACCACGAGGCCGAGCCGCGAGGGGGCGCGAAGGAACGAGAACGTGGGCAGGTAATAGAGGAGGCGATACAGCCCCGCGCCGGGACCGAACGAGGCCCAGAAGGCCAGAATCGCGAGCGTGCCGTAGAGGAGGGCCGTTTCGCGGCCGCGTGTGGCGCGCGCCCTGGATCGTGCCGCGAGCGCGACGCCCGCGAGCCCGAGCCCGATCGCGAACAGCCCCGGGAAGAGCACTTCGCCGAAGGGCCCCAGGCTCCGCGCGATCTCCAGCAGCCACGCATGCGCGTGCGTCGCCGAGACGAGATACTCGCGCGGTTTCGCGGCCCAGCGCGCCGTGTCCTCCAGGCTCCTGGCGAATCCGCTCTCCTTCTTGACCCGCAGGAACGGGATGAAGAAGGGCAGCACGAGGAGGACGGAGGTCGCGGCTCCGGCGGCGATCGCCGTCCAGTACACCGCCGACTTCCAGAGGCGCCGCGTCGAGGCGAGGACGAGGGTGCCGTACCCCACCATCAGTCCCGCGAAGATTCCGTAGTACGCGCACGACAACGCCTGCGCCGCGAGCGCCAACCCCAGCGCCACGCCGCGCCACAGGATCGTCCGCCTAAAAACGGACGCCACGAGATCTTCGATTGGCGCATCTTCACCATGGGCGCTTGTGGACTCCGCCGACCCGCTTGTGGCTTCCGCCTTTCGGCGGACGGACACCGCATCCGCCACGCGATGGAGCATCAGCAGCGACAGAGGAATCCCGCCCGTGAAGAGCAGCTGGATGTGCGACAGGTGCGACATCACGTACGGGCAGAACGCGTAGACGACGGCGCCGGCGGCCGACGCGCGACGATCGCCGGTCAGGTGGCGGAGCAGCAGGTACGCGCACAGGTAGGCGGACGCGAACGCGACGAGCATCACGACGTTGAGCGTGAGCCACGGATTCCCGGACACCCAGTAGACGGGCATGCCGATCGCGCCCGGCAGCAGGTTGGCCTCGGAATACGCGAGCGTCGTCTTGTGCGGATAAAAGATGTTGGCATCGAAGGTGTGGAGCGGGTCCGCGACGAGCGTGCGCGCGACCCACGAGACGTTCCAGATGCTGAACTGCCCGTCGGCGTCGGTGCCGCGCGTGCGGCCCAGGTGCCCGAGGCCGGCCGCGAGCGGCCAGGTCATGAGGATCGCGAGCGCCACGCCGGCCAGCGAAACGAGTACGAGCTCGCGCGGGCGCGCGATGGTGCCGGGCGGGTCCTCCATGTAGAATTGTTCGTCATTGTAGCGCCGGTTACGTCATCACGTCTCGTCGCGCTCGCCGCCGCCGCGTGGACCGCGCTGGCGGCGTGCGTGTCGTTCGGCGCGGTCGCCTTCACCGGCCCTGGCGGCGCGCGCCTCGGCGTGCTCCCGCTGGACGGGCTGCACGTCGCGCTGGCCGTGCTGGCGGGCTTCGTCGTGCTCGCGATCGGCCTCGGGACCCAACGCGGCGTCGCCGTCGCGATCGCCGTCTCGCCCCTCGGCCTGCTCTTCCTGCCGTGGCTGCCGTTCCCCGTCCCCGCCGTCTTTCTCGTGTGGACGGGAGGGTTCGCGTGGCTCGTCTGGATCGCTGTCGCGATCGCGCTCTGTTCCGCCGGTGTCAAAACCTGGGTTTTCGGCGTGTCATCGGAGGCACGAAGCCCGGTGGTCGCCGCCGGCGTGGCGTCGTGCATCATCTTTTCGCTCGCCGCGTTTCACGCGTCGCCGTCGCTGCCCGGCGGCGACGAGCCGCACTATCTCATCATCACGCAGAGCCTCCTGTACGACGGCGATCTGAAGATCGAAAACAACCACCGGCGCGGCGACTATCGCGCGTACTTCGGCGGTGACCTGCCCCCGCACGTCATTCGCCGCGGCCGTAACGGCGAGATGTATTCGATCCACGCGCCCGGGCTCCCCGCGCTGATCCTGCCGGCGTTCGCGATCGGCGGGTACCGCGGCGTGGTGATCTTCCTGATCCTCGTCGCCTCGGCCGCGTGCGCGCTGGCGTGGTGGCTCGCGTGGCGGACCACGGGGAGCCTGAGCGCCGCCTGGTTCGGGTGGGCGGCCGTGACGCTGTCGGCGCCGCTTCTCCTCGAGAGCTACACGGTCTTTCCCGACGGACCCGGCGCGGCGATCGTGCTTACCGGCGTCTGGGCGTTGTTGCGGGCGGACTGGGAGCGGAATGCCACGGCAACCACGGTTCTGGACGCCACGGATTGCGCCGAGCACACCGATCGAGGGGTGCGCCGTTCGGTGCTCCCCTGGCTGCTGCACGGGGCGGCGCTCGCCGCGCTGCCGTGGCTGCACACGCGGTTCGCGGTCCTCGCCGCGACGCTCGGCGGCCTGATCCTCGTGCGCCTGGCACGGGCGCCGAATCCGATCGCGAAGGCGACCGCGTTCCTGGCGGTGCCCGCCGCCGGCGCCCTCGCCTGGATGGGTTTCTTCCTCGCCGTGTACGGCACGCCCGATCCGACGGCCCCCTACGGCGGCGACGTCGGCAGCTCCTTCGCGTTTCTGCCGAACGGGTTCGGCGGCCTGCTGTTCGACCAGGGCTTCGGGCTTCTCGCGACGGCGCCGGTGCTCGTGGTCGCGTTGCCGGGCTTCGCGCGCACGCGGCGGCTGGCCGTCGAGTGGCTCGTCGTCGCCATCCCGTACCTGCTGGCGGTCGGCACGTATCCGATGTGGTGGGCGGGCTCGAGCGGCCCGGCGCGCTTCCTCGTGCCGCTGCTGCTGCCCCTGGCGATCCCCGCGGCGTGCGCGTGGGCGGCGGCGCACTCACGGGGCGTGAAGGCGGTGATGCTGGCCGCGCTCCTCGTCAGCGCCTGGCTGTCGGCCGTCATGGCCGGCGGCGGCGGCGGGCGGCTTGGGTACCACACGCGCAACGAGGGCGGCCTGACCGCCGCCCCGTATCTCGAGTGGGCCAGCCACCTCGTCAACCTGCCGGAGGCGTTCCCGGCGTTCGTGCCGCTGCCGGTCGGGACAGGGCTCCAGGCGCGCGAAGCGGCTGCGCGATCGGGATTCGTCGCGACGCTGCCATGGGTGCTCGGTCTCGGTCTCGCGGCGTTCGTGGTCAGCCGCATCGGCCGCGCGAGATCCGCCGAGGCCGTGATCCCGGCCGCCGCGCTGACTTTCGCGTGCGCGGCGATGGCCGCGATGTCGATCGTGTGGACGATCCACGCCGCGGAGCCCGTGACCGTGCCCGCCGCGCAGATGGACGCGTTGCGCCGGATCGCGCCGGGCCATGTGGCCGTCTTCGACCTGACGTCGCGCCGCCGGCTCCGGGGCGCCGACGTGTGGGCGATGCGGATCGCAGCGCCCCTGCGGCGCCCCGGACGCGGAACGCCGCGCCCCCTGAATCGCCCGCTTGCGGCCTTCCCGCTCGTGCCCGCCGGTACGTATCTCGTGTCCGCGAAGCGGCACGCCGCCGGTGACGGGATGCTGATGGTCGGAATCGGCAACGATCCGTTCGCGATCGTCACACAGCCCGTCGCCGATTTCGAGGCGGGGCTGGCGCGACCAGCTCGACGCGATCGAGCTGGTCCCGACTGCCCTGGAGTCCGCGCCGGCCACAGCGGAAACCGCCCGTCATGCCGTCCGCTACGGCGCTCTCGTCGCGTTCTTCCTCGACGACCGGGCGTTTCCCGAGCCGTCCGGTTTCTGGGTGGGAGGCGCGCGGGACACGCAGATCGTGCTGGCGCCCGACGAACGCCACGGGCCGGTGTCCCTGCTCCTGCGCAACGCCCCCGTGGAGAACACCGTGGCCCTGGAGCTTGCGGGAACGCGTGAAGAGATCGCCCTGAAGCCCGGGGAGGAGCGGCGGATCGCGCTCCCGGGCGGGGTCGTCCTCCTTCGCATCCGCTCCGCAACGGGCTTCCGCCCGTCAGAATCGGACGTGAGCAGCCGGGATACGAGACTGCTCGGTGTTTATTGCCGACTGCAGATTGAAGACTGAAGATTCACGGATCGGCGATTGGCGGCGGTCGCCAATTAGAATCGGGCCACCCCACCGAAGTACAGCCCTTTGAGCTTCATGGTCCCGCTGTCCCTGTTCACCTTGTACAACACGTCCAGGGACCGGTAGCCCGCCTGGGCGCCGAGCTTGTCGCTGAAATTGACGGTGCCGTAGAGGTCGAAGTCGTAGTACTTCCCGCCATAGCGGCTGCTGCCGGTCGTGCCGATTTCCGGGAACCCGCTGAACTCGCCGGTGATCGAGATATTGGGGGCGACGTAGCCGCGGGCGATGAAGCCGATGGCGGGAATCGGCCCGCGCGCGTGCGTGAACTCGGTGTGTGCGATGCCCGCGAGACTGGCTGTGAGGGTGGCGGTGACGTCCGTGTACTTCGCCTCGACGAGGAGCCCGGCGAAGCCGCGATTCTTGTACAGGAAGTCGTACTCGTACCCGAAGCGGTACGCCTTCCACAGCAGCTCCGACGTGACCGGCAGGCCGACGGTGTAGCGCTGGCCGTTGAACACGAACGAGGTCCCGATCGTCTGCTGGCCGTTGTACTTGATCGGCGTGTACTCGAGCCGGAGCTTGTGCTTCGTCCCCGGACGGAGGACCAGCCTCAACTGCTTGAACTTCGACTTCGGCAGGCCGAGCGTGTTGACGAAGTCGACATTGTCGCCAAGGATGCCCAGCGATTCGCTGGAAATCACGATCTCGGGCGTCGGATCCCAGATGGTGCCCCCGAGCTCGACGTGGTACGTCTCGCCCGTGGCCCGGTTGCCGGTGCCAGAGCGGCGCGCGCGGTACTGCGCTTCCGCGGGGATGGCGGCCGAGAGGCCCGCCAGGAGACACAACGTGGTCGCAAACAGACGCGTGCGCATGAATTCTTCCCGCCCCGGAATGGTTGATCGAAGAGACGCGGGCAAAGCCTGCTGGGAGGAGGCAGGAGGAGGATAACACGGAAGCGCCCGGCCCCGAGCGCGCGCCGCGAGTCGAGGGGTTGCGGCCGGCTGGATCCGATCGGTATACTCGCCGGGCAACGAGCCGAGGAGGCACCCGTGAAGGCCCCATCCAGCCGCCGCCCCGCCGACGCGCCGCACGTGGAGCGCGCGTACCGCGATCTCAAGGCCGGGATCGTGAAGGGACGCTACCGGCCCGGCGCGTCGCTGTCCGAAGTCAGCCTCGCGGACGAGCACGGCATGAGCCGCACGCCCATCCGCGAAGGGCTCGCGCGGCTCTGGCAGGAGGGGTATCTCGATCGCGTCGTCGGCCACGGGTATTTCGTCGCGCGCGTGACGGTGCAGCAGATTCACGACACGTTCGACGTGCGGCGCCTGCTCGAAGGCGCGGCCGCGGCCCGCGCGGCTGAGCTCGTCACGCCGGAAGACATCGAGCGCCTCCGGACGCTGGCGCGCGTCCCGATCGGCGGCGCCAGCCAGGACTACCGCCAGTCCGAGTCCGCGAACGTGCAGTTCCACCTGGCCATCGCGGCCGCCGCGCGCAACGATCTCGCCCAGGAGCTGATCGCCCGATGCCTGGCGCAGGTCGATCGTTTCATGTCGCTCGGCGTGAGCTTCGGGCAGTTCACGGAAACCGCGACGGAAGCCCACACGCAGATCGCCGAGGCCATCGCGCGGCACGACGTGGCCGGCGCGCGGGCCCGAATGGAAGCGCACCTCGATTGCGGCAGCCGGCTGATGAAGGACGCGCTCCTGCGCGGCCAGCTCGCCGGCGTGGGCTTTTCGTAACCGCGCCTGCCCCCACCTCCGGCCTCCTGCCTCGGGTATTCTGTTCGAAGATGTTGTCGCCCGCGGTCAAGAGGCTCCTGCCCTACGTCGACCGGTACCGGCGCGCATTCATCATCGGCCTCATCTGCGTCCTCTCCACGACCGCCTTCCAGCTGCTCGGGCCCTGGGTCCTCAAGTACGCGATCGACGACCTGCACCGGTCCGTCACCGAGCGCAAGCTCCTGCTCTATGCCGGGCTCCTGCTCGGGATCTCGCTGATGCGCGGAGTCTTTCTGTTCCTGATGCGCCGGATCATCATCGGCGCGTCGCGCGACATCGAATACGACATCCGGAACGACTTTTTCGCGCGCCTCGAGCAGCAGCCGCTCGCGTACTACCAGGCGCGCCGCACCGGCGACCTGATGTCGCGGGCCACGAACGACCTGAACGCGGTGCGGATGATGATCGGCCCGGCGATCATGTACTCGGCGAACACCGTGCTGGTGTTCGTCGTCGCCATCCTGCTGATGGTGACGATCGACCTCCGCCTGACGCTCGTCGCCCTCATTCCGCTGCCGTTCGTCTCCATCGCGGTGCGGTATTTCGGCTCGGCCATCCACAAGCGGTTCGAGGCGATCCAGGCGCAGCTCTCCGAGGTCAGCGCGGTCGTCCAGGAAGCGCTGTCGGGCGTCCGGGTCGTCCGCGCGTACCGGCAGGAGGCGCACGAGAGCGAGCGATTCCGGCTGGCCAACGAGGAGTACCTCCGGCGCAACCGCGTGTTGATCCGGCTGCAGGGGGCGTTCTATCCGAGCATGACGCTCTTCCTCGGCTTCGGATCGCTGCTGGTGCTGTGGCTGGGCAGCCGGGACGTCATCCGCGGCCACATTTCGCTCGGCGAGTTCGTCGCGTTCAACGGCTATCTGGTCCTGCTCGCCTGGCCGATGATTGCGTTCGGCTGGGTGACCAACATCCTGCAGCGCGGGCTCGCCTCCTGGGGGCGGATGCTCGCCGTCATCGATCACGAGCCCGCCATCAGCGACGCCACGGCGACCGCGGCCGGCCGGGCCGCGCGTCTCGACGGCGCCATCGAGATCCGCAACCTCACGTTCGTCTACGCGAACACCGACCGGCCCGTGCTGACGGACGTCAGCCTGAGGATCGAGCCGGGCCAGACCGTGGCGCTGGTGGGGGGGACGGGCTCCGGAAAGTCCACCCTCATCAGCCTCCTGCCGCGCCTCCTCGACCCGCCGCCGGGCGCCGTCACGATCGGCGGGACCGACATCCGCGACATCCCGCTCGATCGGCTCCGCGCCGCGATCGGGTTCGTCCCGCAGGAGCCGTTCCTCTTTTCCGACACGATTGCGGGGAACGTGGCCTTCGGGGCCACGGACAACACAGATCAAGCCAGCCACAGACCAACACAGACAAACACGGATCAAGCCAGCCACAGACCAACACAGACAAACACGGATCAAGCCAGCCACGGACCAACACAGACAAACACGGATCAAGCCGGCCGCAGACAAACGCAGACGAACACGGACTCAAAGAGCTCCAAGTTGAACCCCGATGATCGGTGTTCGTCTGTGTTGGTCTGTGGCGGGTTCGACGAGCGAATCGCGGCAGCGGCCGCCGTCGCGCGTCTCGACAAGGACGTGGCCGACTTTCCCCGCGGGTTCGAGACGACGGTCGGGGAGCGGGGCATCACGCTCTCGGGCGGCCAGAAGCAGCGCACGGCGCTGGCGCGCGCGGTGATCGTCGACCCCGCGATCCTCATCCTCGACGACGCCCTCTCGGCCGTGGACACCTATACCGAGGAGGAGATTCTCTCGCGCCTGCGCGGCGTCATGCGCCAGCGCACGTCGATCATCGTGTCGCACCGGATTTCGACCGTCCGCGACGCCGACCAGATTTTCGTCCTGCACGACGGCCGGATCGCCGAGCGCGGCACGCACGATGCGCTCGTCGCTCTCAAGGGGCTCTACGCGGCGATGTATCGGAAACAACTGCTCGAGGAGGAGCTCCAGGCATCGTGATTGCCGGTAGCCGGAAGCCGGAAGCTGGAAGCTGTTGATGGCCCACCACGACGAAGACATCGTCGGCAAAGCGTACGACGCGCGCCTGATGCGGCGCCTTCTCGGATACCTGCGCCCGTACCGGGTGCAGGCGGCGCTGGCGCTCGGGGCCATCATCGCGAGCTCGATGCTGCAGCTCGCGCAGCCCTACCTGATGAAGCTGGCCATCGACCGCTACATTCCGTCGCGCGACGTGGCCGGCGTCGACCGCATCGCGCTCTGGTATCTGGGCATTCTCGCCGGATCCTTCTGCCTCGAGTTCACCCAGACGTGGCTGCTCCAGACGACCGGGCAGCGGATCATGTTCGACATGCGCCTGCAGATCTACCGCTACCTGCAGCGCCTGGACCTCCGCTTCTACGATCGCAATCCCGTCGGCCGCCTGATGACGCGGGTGACGACGGATGTGGACGTGATCAACGACCTGTTCACGTCGGGCGTGGTGTCGATCTTCGGCGATGTCTTCACGCTCGCCGGCATCATGATCGTCATGCTCTCGATGAACTGGCGGCTGGCGCTCGTCGCGTTCGCCGTCCTGCCGCTGATCGTCCTCGTCACGCAGTGGTTCCGGCGCCACGTGCGCGAGTCGTACCGGACGGTCCGCCGCCTCATCGCGCGCATCAACGCGTACCTGCAGGAGCACATCACCGGCATGGCGACGGTGCAGCTGTTCCGCCGCGAGGCGCGGGTCTACGCGCGGTTCGAACGCATCAACGAGGAGCACCGCGCCGCCAACGCCGACTCGATCCTCTACTACGCCGTGTTCTATCCCGCGATCGAAGTCATCGGCGCGCTCGCCGCCGCGCTGACCATCTGGTACGGCGGCCGGTCCGTCATCCGGGGCTCGCTGACGCTCGGATCGCTCGTCGCGTTCCTGCTGTACTCGCAGCGCTTCTTCCGGCCGATCTCCGACATGTCGGAGAAGTTCAACATCCTGCAGGCGGCGATGGCCTCCTCCGAGCGGATTTTCACGCTGCTCGACGAGCCCGTCAGCATCCAGAATCCGGCGACTCCGGACGGGCGGCTTGCCTGCCGCAGCACGCCGCGCGAAGGCCGCGGACACATCGTCTTTGACCACGTGTGGTTTGCGTACAACCCCACGGACGCGGGAGAGCCGGAGTGGGTCCTGAAGGACGTCTCCTTCGAGGTCGCGCCCGGCGAGCGCGTCGGGATCGTCGGCGCGACCGGCGCGGGGAAGTCGACGCTGATCAATCTCCTCCTGCGGTTCTACGACGTCTCGCGCGGGCGCATCCTCGTGGACGGCGCCGACGTGCGTGAGATGGACCTGCACGACCTGCGGGCGCTCTTCAGCCTCGTGCTGCAGGACGTCCACCTCTTCAGCGGCACCATCGCCGACAACATCCGCCTCGGCGAGGCGGGGATTTCCGACGAGGCGGTGCGCCGCGCCGCAGCCGCGGTCCACGCGGACGCGTTCGTGTCGCGCCTGCCCGGCGGCTACGCGGCCCCGGTCGCCGAGCGGGGCGCGACGCTCTCGGTCGGCCAGAAGCAGCTGCTGTCCTTCGCCCGCGCCCTGGCCTTCGATCCGCGCATCCTCGTCCTCGACGAGGCGACGTCGAGCGTCGATACCGAGACCGAAATCCTGATCCGCGACGCGCTGCACGTCCTGATGTCGGGCCGCACCACGATCGCCATCGCGCACCGCCTGTCGACCATCCAGGACACCGACAACATCCTCGTCCTGCACAAGGGCCAGCTCCGCGAGTCCGGCACGCACCAGGAGCTCCTCGC
>WNFM01118394.1_pt3 | contig 20972 bp, 19 predicted proteins | sample 5400271 | NCBI WGS metagenome assembly WNFM01 (sample SAMN13153352, study PRJNA577476) | soil metagenome | isolation source: 60 cm saprolite on Douglas fir-dominated hillslope | place: USA:California | collected 2013-09-17
GGTGTTGGCGCCTACCGCCGCAACCATCGAAGTTCTGGACGTTCGCCCCGGCGATTTGATCGCGCCCAATACTCCGGTAGCCACCTTGCTTGAGCGCGATCAGATCTATGTGCGCATCTACATTCCCGAAACTGAAGTCTACCGTGTGCATGTCGGCCAGAAGGCTCAGGTCGCGGTCGACGCCGTTGGCAAGAACGTCTTCGATGGAGTGGTGGAACAGATCAACCAGCAAGCCGAATTTTTGCCGCGCAACGTGCAGACCCGCGAAGAACGCGTGCACCAGGTTTTTGGCGTGAAGATCCGCATCGATGACGCTTCGCATCGCGTGCTAGCCGGAATGGCTGCCGACGTAAAACTCTTGGGCGAGAAATAAACATGCCCGCAAACGGTAACAAACCGACTGCAGCGCTCGGCGCAAACGGCGGAGAGGAAGGAACAGATCCTGCAATTTCCGCACGCGGCTTGGTGCGAAGATTCGGCAACTTCACCGCGGTGAACGACGTCAGTTTTACCGTCAAGCGTGGCGAAATTTTTGGATTTCTCGGGCCCAACGGCAGCGGCAAAACCACGGTCATCAAAATGCTAACCGGATTGCTTCCGTTGAGCGCAGGCGAAGCCAGCGTCGAAGGGTTGAACGTTCGAACCGATGCCGAACGGGTGCGCGAGCGCATCGGCTACATGTCGCAGAATTTCAGCCTTTATCCCGATTTAACGGTCACGGAAAATCTTACTTTTTACGGCCGCATCTATGGACTGAACCCAGAGCGGCTGAAGCGCCGCATGGACGAGGTGATTCAGCTGAATGGCCTCGATCCATATTTGAACCGGCTCGCGGCGCATCTCTCCGGCGGGTGGAAACAGCGGCTGGCACTGGGCTGCGCAATGCTGCACGAACCGAAACTTCTTTTTCTCGACGAGCCGACCGCCGGCATCGATCCCGTTGCTCGCCGCCAACTATGGGATCTGCTCTTCGAACTCTCCGGGCATGGCATCACTTTTTTTGTGACTACCCATTACATGGACGAAGCGGAACGCTGCAGCCACGTTGCTTACATTTATTTCGCCAAACTGATCGCCGACGGTACTCCCAATTCGCTTCGCGAACTTCCCGATGTGACGCCTGAAGGAACCATTCGCGTGGAAATCACAACGCCGGAGGTGACCCGCGCGCTGAAAATCGCGCGGCAAATTTCCGGCATTCGCAGTGCCACCATTTTTGGTCAATCCATTCACGCTCTGATTCTGGATCATTTCGATCTCGATGACCTGCGCCTGCAATTGCAACAGCAAGGAATCGTGGTGGCGGAGATTCGGCCGCTGGCGCCGAGCCTCGAAGACGTATTCGTCGAGTTGACCTACAAGAATCAGGCGGCAGGCGTACAAGAAACCGAGGCTAATCGTGCGTGACATGTTCCGGGGATTCGGGGCCGTCTTTTATAAAGAGACGTTGCACGTGCGGCGCGATTTCGCCACGCTGTTTTTCTCATTGATTATCCCGTTGCTGCAAATGTTGCTGCTGGGATACGGAATCGACACTAACATCCGCCAGATCAACACGGTAGTTTTCAACGCCGATGGCCACCGGGAAAGCCGCGAACTGCTGGACCGCCTGAAAAACTCGGACACGTTTCACGTGGTGCGTTATGTCAGCAGCGACCAGGACCTGAACACCATGATCATTGCGGGAAAGGCGCATGTTGGCATCAAGATCCCTGTCGATTATTCCGACCGATTGCTGCATAAAATGAGCGCGCAGGTGCTGGTACTGATCGACGGTTCAGATTCTTCCGTGGCTGGACAAGCCATCAACGTGACCACCGCGATCGGACTGGATGAATCGCTGCGCAGGGCGCTGGTCAACAATGAAACGCTGGCCGTAGACATGCGGCCGAAACTGCTGTTTAATCCCGATTCTCGCTCCCCGAATTTTTTCCTTCCCGGATTGACAGCAATTCTACTGCTGAACGTGACGACGTTTTTGACGGCCTTCTCCATCGTGCGTGAAAAAGAGCGCGGCACTCTGGAACAATTATTCGTTACGCCGGTGCGGCCAATGGGCTTGCTGCTCGGCAAACTGCTGCCGTATCTGGGGATCGGCTTTTTCGAACTGTGCATGATTTTGACCTTCATGCGGTTTGCGTTTCATGTGCCCATTCACGGCAATGTGTTTCTGCTGGCGTTTCTTTCGCTTCCGTATATTTTCGTATCGTTGTCGCTGGGAATTTTGATTTCCAGCAAGGCCAATACGCAATCCGAAGCCATGCAACTGGCCTTTCTTACGATCCTGCCCAGCATCTTTTTTTCCGGCTACATTTTCCCGCTGGAAACGATGCCCAAGTTTTTCTATGGCCTGAGTTATTTTGTTCCAGCCAGATATTTCATCGACATCACCCGCGGCGTAATTTTGCGGGGCGCGGGAATCGTGCATTTGTGGCCGGATGCGCTTGCGTTGTTCACCATCGGAACACTTTTGCTGATCATTGCGGCGCGGCGCTTCCAAAATAAAGTGATCATGGCGTAGTGAAATTCGCGCACAACGCGCGGAAAAAGGCACGAGCGTGGGCCTTCGCTGAATAGACCCATTCCCTGAATATGTTTTCCTGGCTTTTTGTATTTCGCGGATGCGCGGAGTATGCTGCCGAGTCGCTGAAAAGTTCCCAGGAGAATTCGTGAACTGTCCGATTTGCGGAAAGCGCAAGGCTGCCCGGTATTGCCCTGCGAAGGGCCAACAGATCTGTGCTGTGTGCTGCGGCACGGAACGCGAGGTAGCGATCAGTTGCCCGGCGGATTGTCCCTATCTGATTGCGGCGCATCGCTATGAAGATGAACACAAACGCGAGGTAAGTGCGGACGCGCCGTTCATCGAAGAACGGTTGCCCCAGGATATTCTGCACACCCAGCGGCAACTGATGAGTGCGCTGGCGTTCCAGATTGCCAAGTTTGCCAGCAACGAGCCGACCGCGACCGATCCGGATGTGCTGGCGGCGGTTGCGGCGCTGGCGGCCACCTACAAAACCTTGCAGAGCGGTTTGTTGTACGAAAAAATTCCGGAAATTCCGGCGCAACGCAATCTGTATCTGGCGCTGCGGGAGTTTTTGAACGAGATCAAGCAAAAGGCGGCGGAGGGCGACAATTCCGGCGCGATCAAGGACATAAACGTGTTTCACGTGGCGGTGTTTTTCTACCGGATGGGAACGCTGCGATCGAATGGCCGGCCGCGGTCGCGACGATTTGTTGAATTTTTGAGGGGGCAGTTTCCGCAGGCAGAAGAACCGAAGCAAGAAGAGCCGCGAATCATCATTCCCTGACGGCCCCGCTAGGCATCATCAAACAATACGTCGAACAACAACAGTCCCCGCTTTAAAGGGCCTTTATATCCCCGCTCTGAACGACGGGGCATTACGGCCCTATTGGTAAGTTGCACATCCCAAAGCGTCTTTGGCACGGACTGGTCCAGGATCGGGGCCAAAGGCTGGCACCAGCTTCAGGGCGAGGCGGATATCGGACATGGAGTGCCCTGCTTGCGGATAATCAGAGGGCGAGGGAGAGCTGTGGGGCGGGGATGACGGGTTGGCGGAGTTGTTCCCACGGACGGTAAGAGAAGCCGAGATTGGATTTAATGCGGGTTAGCCGGGCAGCGATTTTTTGGCGATAGGGTTCTGGGGCGTAGGCGTTGCGGGTGTACCAGGAATCGTACTGGCGCGCGAGGCGAGGGAATTTTTCGCGAAGGAATGGGAGGAACTGTTTTGCGGAAGAAGGCATGAGGAAGAGCACGCCGGAGTGTATCCAAAGCGCGCCGGCCTCTTTTGCTGCGGCAGCGAGGGCTTCGAGTTCGCCATCCCGATCTGTGATTCCGGGAAGGAGCGGTGAGGCGAGGGCGCCGACGCAAATGCCCGCCTCACGAAGTTTGCGGATGGCGGCGAGGCGCAGATCGGGACGCGGAGCGCGCGGTTCGAGCAGGCGAGCGAGGCGCGGACGGAGCGTAGTGACGGTGATATCTACGAAGAGGCGCGACCGTCTACTGATTTCTTGCAGGACGTCGATATCGCGAGTAATCAGATTCGATTTGGTAACGATGGATACGCTCAGGCCATCATAGCGGGCAAGTTCTTCAAGACACGCCCGTGTGACACCGTATTCCTTCTCCGCGGGCTGGTACGGATCGGTCGCGGTGCCGATGCAAATGTGATCGGGAACGCCTTGAGTGCCTTTCGAAAAAGAATATTTACTGGCGATCTCTCGAGTCAGAAGTACCGCAGCGTCTTTCTTCACAAAAATCTTCTTTTCGAAAGCCAGGCCGTCCAGCTCCATAAATTCGTGGGTGTAACGCGCGTAGCAATACTTACAGGCGAATTCGCAGCCGCGATAGGGATTGATGGTCCAGTCGAAGGGGACGCGGCCGGATTCGCACTTGTTCAAGATCGATTTCACCGGAAGCAGGAAATATTCGGGGCGCTCCTCGGATTTTCGGCGCGTGGGCGCGGCGGGAGAGATGGAAGCGAGGCGGGCGATGCCGACCAGCGGCGCTACACCGTTAGGCGCAACGCCCGGTACAGTAAGAGCAGCGTCCTTCCGGAAATCCTGCGGATTGCGGAGAGCATCTCCGCAAAAGGTAGGCGCGAACGGAGGGCAATCCGAGACGCCATTGTCCGGAACGACGTTGCCCGAACCTGGGAGCGGGGCAAGCTCCTGGGTCCGTGTGTTTGGGCTACGATCAGGGCAAACCGGAAAGAGAGAAGCCGAGGAAAGTGGAGCGAGGCGGCGGATAGGAAAGCCCGCCGTTTTTGATGAGGAAAGAACCGGAGACATAGCCCACCTCGAAACGGCATCAGTATTTCGCTTTTTATTCGCCCTGTCAAGAACTTTCGTATTTTATTCGCTAATAGGCGCCGCCGTCAGCGATCGACATCAAATTTGAATCTCCTTCCTGATACTGCGGCTTGTATAATTCAGATTCAGCGCAAGTTGGGAGCCCTACCAGGAGCCATGGATTGAAGCCAAAGCAACTGCTGTATCTCGCTCTCTTGACAGTCCTGGCTTTCTTGACGATGGGCTACCATCCTGGGGTAGAGGACGCTGAGATTTACCTGCCCGGCGTAGAAAAATTGCTAAATCCGAGCCTGTTTCCAACTTATTCGGAGTTCTTCCAGCATCACGCGCGCCTTACGCTGTTCCCGAATCTGATCGCCGCATGTGTCAGACTTGGTCTTTCTCTGGACGGTGCGTTGCTGTTTTGGGAGATCGCTTCCATTTTTCTGCTTCTCCTGGGCTGTTGGAAGCTCAGCAGCCTTTGTTTTCGAAACGAAACGGCACGCTGGGCAGGGGTTGCAATGGTGGCTGCTCTGCTCACCCTGCCCGTAGCTGGAACTGCTCTCTACATCCTGGACCAGTACACTAACCCAAGGAACATTGCTGCCTTCGGGGCCATGTTTTCCGTCTGCGCTGTGCTGCAGCGAAAATATCTCTTGACCGCTACGTGGCTTGCGTTCACAGCTTGCATTCACCCACTAATGTCAGCGTTCGCTCTATTTCTTTGCGGTTTATTGATGCTGATGGAGCGCACCAGGCTATGGAGCGAGGCCCCCAGCGTCTTCTGGCTGCCGCTTTCCGGATGGTTAGCGCCGGCCTCGCCCGCCTATCATGAAGCCGCGCTCCTGCATCCCTTCCATTATCTATTGAAATGGAAATGGTATGAATGGCTCGGGATATTCGCTCCGATTGCCCTTTTTCTTTGGTTCTGTGGAATGGCCCCGCGCGTTGCCCCACAGGGTTCGCCGCATTTGCTTCGACTGTGCCGTGCGCTGATCATCTACGGCATCCTATCTTTTTTCGCGGCTTTATTTATCTCGGCGCCTGCCCGATTTGAAGTGCTGGCGCGGCTGCAACCGCTTCGCAGCCTGCATCTACTTTATATCGTCCTCTTTTTGTTAATCGGCGGATTCCTCGGCGAATTCGTTCTGCAACAGCATATTTGGCGGTGGCTAATCCTCTTCCTGCCACTGTGTGCTGGCATGTTCCTGGCGCAGCGTTCGCTATTCCCTGCCAGCGGTCACATCTCCCAAGCTTTCGTTTGGACTGCCGCCAACACTCCGGTCGAAGCCGTCTTCGCACTCGATCCTAATTACAGCCAACTGCCGGGAGAAGACACCCATGGATTTCGGGCTATCGCGCAACGTAGTATGATCGCTGATGCTGGCAAGGACAGCGGCGCGGTAAGCATGTTTCCGCCGCTCGCAGAAGAGTGGTACCAGCAGGTCCAAGCTCGACGTGACTGGAAACATTTTGGCTCTCGTGACTTTATCGCGTTACAATCATTCTATGGCGTCAACTGGGTGATCTTGAGCCAACCCGGTGTGCAGGGGCTACATTGTCCATACCAGAATTCGGCAGTACTGGTCTGTCAGACCCATTAGAATCGGCGTACCCATCGCGCCGAACTGAACTCGAGGCGAACATCAACAAATGACAACCACGGCGACCGTCGTCAAATCCACATCGACCTTCGACTACGAACATTGGAACCGTGAGCTACCCAAAATCCAGCGCACTTATCGTGACAACCGGCCATGCCCACATATTTTGCTTCGGGATGTGATCTCCTCCATTGAGGCACTGTCGGCCGCACAACACTTTCCCGGGCCCGACACCGAAGCCTGGATTCAATACAAACATCAAAACGAGAATAAATCAGGATTGACCAAGCGCGAGCGGTTTCCGTCGCAACTTGGCCGGATTGTGGACGAACTGAACTCCCCCCAGTTTGTCGCTTGGTTGTCGGAACTGACCGGGATTCCGGGCCTGTTGGCCGACGACAGCATGGAAGGTGGCGGCCTTCACCAGTCCACAAGCGGCGGTTTCCTGAATATCCACACCGATTTCAGTATGCACCACTACCACAAGAACTGGCACCGTCGCGTAAACCTAATTCTTTATCTGAACCCTGCCTGGCAAGCCGAATGGGGTGGCGCTATTGAACTTTGGGATACCGAGATGAAACAATGCGTCGCCAAGTATCCACCCTTTCTCAACCACGCCTTGATTTTCAACACGAATGACAAATCCCTACATGGCTTCCCTGATCCCTTGAAGTGCCCGGGGAAGGAGTCGCGAAAGAGCATCGCACTCTATTACTATACTGTTGAAGAAGATCCTGAATTCCGGCCAAAATCAACCGACTATCGCGCCCGTCCGGGAGACGGATTAGTCAAGTCAAGTCTAATCTGGCTCGACAAGACTGCCGTGGACATCTATTCTCGAGGCAAGAGCAGATTTGGTTTTTCGGATGATCTTGCTAGCCAAGTACTTAAGCTTTTTTCCCGCCGAAAGTAGGCTGAGCTAGGGTCGTCTTTGGCTTTGTTCGGGGCGCTTGTGCCCGTCTCCCTTATACTGTTCTCGCCCGTCGCGGGCTGCTGTGGGGCCCGTCCCGAGATCGCCAATGCTAACCCGGCTATGCTCCAAACGACCCTACTCCGCATTGCTCCTTTGCTCCGTCCTTTCGCTTGTCGCGCTCAGCGCCGCACAGTCCCAAACCCAGAAACCCGCCTCGCCCAAAAAGCCCGCAACTCCCGCCGCCCCGCCTGCGCCGATTTCTAGACACTTTCCAATTTTGCTGATTGCATCGGGAAGCGAACCCGGCTGGAACGCGCGCATCGGAATGAAAGGCGTGGAACGACTGGAGCGGACGGGTTACCCGCCAGTTATTCTTGAACCCGGCGAGATTGAGCAGGAAGCGGCGGGCTTTGCATGGATGTATCGCGCCAAGGACACGGGGACCGGCGCGGACGTGGTCTTGCGGCTGACACGAGAAGCGTGTACCGCAGGCGTGCCGGAAGCGAAATTCCAGTTTCGGGCGGTTTTAAACCACGCGCAGATTGGTGAATTGAGAGGATGTGCGAAGATTGCGCCGGAACAGTTTCCGGAGTTCAAGCAAAAGAATCTGGATGACGATGACCCAGACAAGAAGAAGGTGGTACCGCCGGCGATTATCGGCTTCAAGAATCCGGTGGTGACAGCCTTTCTGGATCCGGCCGGCAGAGTGATGGTTGCGCGTGGCGAAGTAGCGAAGCTGGTGGCGCCGGATGGCTCCCAGCTTTCGTTTTCTCACGACGGAAAACGACTGCTTTATACTCAAAACCTGCCGGGCCGCGATCGCAAGATCATGATCTATGACGTGGCGGCGGGAAAATCGACTGAACTAGTGCGAGGATTGGTGGCTTCAGCGTTCTTTTCCCCGAATGATTCCACCATTGCATTCATGAAGCTGGCGGGAACGGACTGGCAGGTGTGGACGATGCCGGCGGGATCGCCCGAAAAGGCCTCGCAACTGAGCGCCGGGCCAGTGTGGGCATTGCATGGCTGGCTCGATATACAGACGGTTCTGGCGTCGGATGCTTCGAAACTGTATTTCTTGCGGACCGACGGGCCGCCAACAACGATTCCGATCACTGAAGTCTTTGGGCAGTTCGAACCAAACAGCACGGATACCATTCGAGTGAGCCCCATAAATCCAGACTTGCTTCTGGCGACAGCTCTGACCAAGACAGTGCGCGCGGCGATGGCCAAAGATACAGAAACCAAGCTGGGAAGCGCGACATTTTTGTATGAAATCAAATCCAAGCGGTTGGTGGTGATAACGCCGCCAAACGTGTTTGCGCGAGATGGAGAGTGGTCACGCGACGGCCTGCAGATTTTCTTCACGGACGCTGCCAACAAGAAAGCGCCGGCGATTTGCAAGATTTTTTGGGATGGATCGGGATTTAAGCGCGTGCGGGCAGGAAGCGAGATGGCTGTAGGGCAGTAGCGGAAAACCGTCGTGAGTGAGTTGAGGCAGGCAGCATCGCCCTCGGCCTAGCAATCTCAGATAACTAAGCTGTTTGCCCTTCCGGACAGGTGGCGCATTGGCTGCCTTTGCGGCGCGGCTCGATTGCTCTGCCTTCCACGGACCTATACTTCAATAATGGCGTCCCCTACTCAACCTGAAGCGAAGCCCGTAAACATTCTGGTGCTCGACCAGGAAGGCCCGAGTTCGGACGCGCTACGTCAGGTGCTCGATTCCGAGGGCTGGCGGGTGCGGATTGTCGCCGACGCCAAGCACCTCCTGACGGAATTGCGAACCGGCGAATCGCAAACATCGCTCTCCTTGGGCTGGAGTCACCGGCGTATCTATTGCTGCGCGAGGTGTCCAGTGTCGCGGTGGAAGACGGCGGACGGCTGCGCAGCCTGTTTCTAGTGCCCGAAATGACCGGAAGCCAGTTTCTCGGCACGCTGGAAAAGGCGAAGTTGCCGTATGTGGTGCGGCCGTACCATCTGCATGATTTTCTGGAAAAAGTAAGCGACTTGCTGGTGGAGGTAAAGGCGATTGAAGCGCCTCTGCGGCAGGTGCGCTACGAGTTCGGCGGGCTGCGGAAAAAGAAACGGCAAGCCAGCCGGACCAACTCGATGTTCGCTTCGCGCGATTCTTATTCGTATACGGAAGAAGAGCTGGCGGAGTACGAGAAGCAAGAGTCCGAGCTGGCGCGTTCGAAGCGCGGCAAGTTACATACCAACTTAGGCGATCCCGACCGGTAGATCTAAGCAACACCCCTAATACAAACGGCAGCATCTTTGCATGCAAGAAATTCCGCGCGGTTCGTTCTACGTGTGCGCGTTGCCAGAAGAGTTTGAATCTTTCCGTTTGCCGGCAACCGCACAGGGGGTTTTATGGAGCGGAACGTATTTGGTCGGTTGATGGGCGGATTTCTTGGCCTCACTTCACTGGGAGCACTGGGCGCGCTGGGATTTGTGTTTGGTGGCGTGCCCGCTACGCCTCCCGATCCAATGCCGGGCAAACCTGAAGGTGAATGGCGGCTGCTGGAGCCGGTGACGTACGAGAATCTCTCGATCTTTCCGGTGGTGAGCTCAAGCTCATACGACACCAGTTATTTTCTGACGCTAGATGAAGGATTGGCCAGCGGCGAAGTGCAGGTGCGCGAGCAGGGTTCCGAAGGCATGGTGCGTAATCGCGACGGCGTGATTCGTCAGTCCTATTCGAACGGGGCTTCGGTAAACCAGTTGGTGCTGATCAACCGCAGCAAACGACCGCTGCTGCTGCTGGCCGGCGAGTTAGTCAGCGGAGGAAAGCAGGATCGTATCATCGGAAAAGATCGGCTGGTCCCGGCCGGATCAGAACCGCTGCCGCTGGACGTCTTTTGCGTGGAGCATGGACGCTGGTCCGCCGGCGCGAGCTTCAAAGATGCTAAAACAATTGTGCACCCGAGCGTGCGCGAGCAGGCGACGTTTGAGAAAGATCAGACCCGTGTGTGGAGCGCGGTTCGCAGCGGTACCACGGCGGACGTAACCGCGGGGGCTCCAGTCGGAACTGGCGGCGGCACGGGTAATGCCGCGGCGCCACCTGCGGCCGCAAAGTTGGCGGCCCCAATGATTTCGCAAACGATCGAAGCCGAGGCGCCCACTCAGTCCTACCAGAAAATATATGAGTCTCGAGAAGTACGGAGTTCCGTGGATTCTTACGTGGATGAGCTGCAAAGGAGATTCGCGCGCGAAACCGCCGGCGCAAAAGGCGAACATGTTGTGGGAGTCGTCGTGGCATATGGCGGCGAGGTTGCCTGGAGCGACATTTTTGCGTCCAGCGATTTGTTCCATCAGTATTGGACCAAGTTATTGCGGAGCTACGTTGTTGAAGCGCTGGCGCGACCGATCTATCGCCAAGTGGCTTCGCGTGATGATGCGGGAGAATTCTTGCGTCGCCTGAATGGGCGCATTCACGAAGAAACGGAGCCCGGCGTCTATCGCTGGCGCGAAATCAATGAGGGGCGCCTGTCGCAGATTGAACTCGACGCGCTAGGACCGAAGCCGGCAATGCTGCACCGCTTGCTGATACATCGCACCAGCTAGCAGGCTGCTTTTCGTCATTTAGGCGACTCGCCGCACCGCGCTCGGATCTTTGCTCGCTGACAGCAGCTCTCTAGCGTTTGCGGGCCAGGTTGGATGTTGCAGCTGCGGCGCAATCTCGGCGAGCGGCGCCAGGACGAATTTGCGCTCCAGCATACGAGGATGCGGGATTTGCAGCTCTGGAGTATCGAGAGACCGATCGCCGTAGAGCAGGATGTCGATGTCAAGGATGCGCGGGCCGTTTGGAAAAGGCTTCTTGCTTCGGAACACCATTTCCAGTGATCGAAACGAATCCAGAAGTTCGAGCGGTTGCCGCGTGGTTTCACCTTCGACCACGCAGTTGAGAAACCAGGGCTGGTCTAGATAACCAACTGGTTCAGTCTCGTAGAATGAGGAAACTTGCAGTACGTGAAATCGAGCGCCCGCTAACGACCGAATCGCGGCGCGCAGATTTGCCGCGCGATCGCCGAGATTCGAACCAAGTGAAAGATAGACGCGCGCCTTCGGCTGTTCCGGTTCGAGCGAGTCGTCGGATGTTGCTGGCATGGTCAGAACAATCGCGGCTGGCGGCGCGGCATTTCCCGGTCGAAATACTGGTACGCACGCGGGGTGGCCACGCGGCCGCGCGGCGTACGGTCAATCATGCCGATCTGCATCAAGTAGGGTTCGTATATCTCCTCGATGGCATCTTCCTCTTCGGAGAGAGCGGCAGCGAGGGTGCCCAGACCAACCGGACCGCCGGCGTACTTGTCGAGCAGCGCCAGCATCAAGTTGCGATCAACTTCGTCAAGGCCGCTTTCGTCCACACCGAGCATGGCCAGAGCTTCCTGGGCAACGCCGCGTGTAATCTTGCCGTCCGCACGCACTTCAGCGAAGTCGCGCGCCCGTCGCAGCAGACGATTTGCGATACGGGGCGTGCCGCGGCAGCGGCCGGCGATCTCTTCTGCGCCGCCTTCTTCCATCTGAATATTCAAAATCTTCGCGGAGCGATGAATAATGATCAGCAAATCCGCAGGCTCGTAAAAATCCAGGCGGTGCACGATGCCAAACCGCGAACGCAGCGGTGCGGTGATCAGCCCGGCGCGTGTGGTCGCCCCAATCAGCGTGAAGTGGTTCAAATGGAAAGGATGAATGCGAGCGCCCGGGCCCTGGCCAATCACCAGATCGACACGAAAATCTTCCATCGCCGGGTACAGGACTTCTTCAACCGCCGCTTGCAGCCGATGAATTTCGTCCAGAAAAAAAACTTCGCGCAGCTCAAGTGAAGTCAGGATCGCGGTCAGGTCACCTTTGCGTTCGAGCAGCGGCCCGGCGCTGGTCTTGATCGGAACATTCAATTCATTGGCGATGATTTGCGCCAGTGTAGTTTTGCCGAGACCCGGCGGGCCATAGAGCAACACGTGATCCAGTGCTTCCCCGCGATTGCGTGCCGCTTCCAAGGCAATCGAAATGTTTTCTTTTACCCGCTTTTGCCCGATGTATTCATTCAGCGTTTTTGGCCGGACGCTGGCGTCCAGCCGCGCGTCTTCGTCATGCGCGGCACCAGAGACAATTCGGTCAGCGCGATCGCGGGGGTCTTTATCGTTAGAAGCCATCATCCGTTTGGCTGTTCCGTCCGCCACATTCCCTCTCATCGCACGATGCGCAGCTTACGCTGGTACTTCAGATCACCGCGTTCAACTGCCCGCGGCTAGATGTTTCCCTTGCGCACCGCTCAATTCCTGCAACGCTGCTTTCAACAACTTTTCAAAACTCGCGATGCCAGCCGAACGCTTGGCCTCCGTCACTGCACTTTCTGCAACTCGCCCGTCGTAGCCAAGATTGGTCAGTGCGGAAACCACGTCGGCTTCAACGCCCGCCTTAGAGGCGGGCAATTTTTCCTCGGCGACGGTGACCGCTTCGAGTCTGTCCTTCAGCTCAACCACCATGCGCTCGGCGGTCTTGCGCCCAACACCTGGAATTTTTGTCAGCCGCGTCAAATCTCCAGTTCGAATCGCAGGAACGAGCTCTTCGACGCTCATGCCGGAAAGAATTTTCAACGCCAACGACGGACCGACGCCGGACGCGCCAAGCAACAGCTCGAAGAAATGCTTCTCCCGCGAGGAAAGAAAACCGTACAGCGAAAGCGCATCTTCACGAACGTGAGTGTGAATCAGCAGTGTGACGTCGGTGTGCAACTCGCCCAGCGCGGCGTAAGTGGAAAGCGGCACCGCGACCAGATACCCCACACCGCCGACATCCACCATCACCTGGCTGGGGCGTTTGTCGGCAAGCCTGCCGCGAAGCTGTCCAATCATCGCTCGCCAGTATTGCCGCTTTCTCTTCGCCCGTCAACGCAGACCTGGGATAGCGGATATGGCCGCGAAAAAGGGACCACCCCGCTGGGCGGCCCAGTGTTGCGTCCATGAGGTTCTCAAAGCTGGACATTCGTTGACTTGCGTCGTTGCGAGACCTAAAATGCGTACTTAGTGCCTGAACCTTCCTCGTTCATCGGTCAAACCGTTTCGCATTACCGCATCGTCGAGAAGCTCGGCGGTGGTGGAATGGGCGTGGTCTACAAAGCGGAGGACACCGAGCTGGGCCGCTTCGTCGCGCTAAAGTTCCTACCCGATGATCTGGCACAGGACCCGCAAGCACTCGAACGGTTTCGCCGTGAGGCACGCGCCGCCTCCGCACTGAACCACCCCAACATCTGCACTATCCACGAAATCGGCGAGCAAGACGGTATACGCTTCATCGTGATGGAATATCTCGATGGCCAGACGCTGAAGCATCGGATCAACGGCAATCCGGTTGAGATTGGTGTTCTGCTTCCGCTGGCGATTGAGCTCGCCGAGGCACTGGATTCGGCGCATGCCGAAGGCATCGTGCATCGCGACATCAAACCAGCAAATATTTTTATTACCAAACGCGGCCATGCAAAGATTCTGGATTTCGGATTGGCCAAGCTCACTGTGGGCGGCACCCAATCCGGTGAAGCCACTGCCATTGATGCGACCGAAGCTGCCAGCGCGGCGCATCTTACTAGCCCCGGTTCCACACTGGGAACGGTCGCCTATATGTCGCCGGAGCAGGTGCGGTCGAAGCAACTCGACATCCGTACCGATCTTTTTTCATTCGGAGTCGTCCTGTATGAAATGGCGACGGGCGCATTGCCTTTTACCGGTGAGAGCACCGGAGTGATCTACGACGGGATTATGAATCGCACGCCGTTGGCGGCGTTGCGCCTGAATCCAAATCTTCCACCGAAGCTTGAAGACATCATCAATCGCGCGATGGAAAAGGACCGCGAGCTGCGGTACCAACGCGCTTCGGATTTGCGCGTGGAATTGCAACGATTGAAGAGGGATACAGAATCAGGTGCATATTCGGGAGCAGCGGCATCGGCGCAAGATCCCACCGAACGGTTCACTCGAGCAGGAGGTTCTGATTCTGCGGCGAATGCCGCGGCGCGAAAGTCTTCCTCGACCAACGTAAGTGTGGACGGTGAAGCGGTAGAAAAATGGAAACTCTGGAAGATGCTAATGACTGCCGCCGGAATTCTAGTCGTTGGCATTGGAGGATGGCTTTATTTGAACGGGCACCGGCCGGGTGCAGACCCATCTGCTGCCTCTCTAACCAGTAAGGACATGATTGTTCTGGCTGATTTCGATAACAAAAGCGGGGATTCGGTATTCGACGACACGCTGAAACAAGGACTTTCCGTTCAGTTGGAGCAATCGCCGTTTCTGGATCTGCTGTCAGAAAGAAAAGTAATCGAGACGTTGAAGTTGATGGGCCGCTCTCCCGATGAACGATTGACTGCGGGCGTGGCGCGCGAATTGTGCCAGCGCACTGGCAGCAAAGCGGTGTTAACCGGATCGATTGCAAGCTTGGGCAGTCAGTACGTGATCGGGTTGAAGGCGGTGAACTGCAACACGGGAGACTCGCTGGCCGAAGCGCAGGAGCAAGCGGCAGGAAAAGAATCGGTGCTCAAGGCTCTGAATACCGCGGCAGTCAGCCTACGAAGCAAATTGGGTGAGTCTCTGGCTTCGGTACAGAAGTACGCAACGCCAGTGGAAGCGGCGACCACACCTTCCTTGGAGGCCCTGAAAGCCTACAGCCTGGGGCAAAAGACAGAAGCAGCAAAAGGTGATACGGCTGCGCTGCCTTTCTTCAAGCGGGCGGTAGAACTGGACTCGAAGTTTGCTATCGCCTATCGCGCAATGGCGGTCTCGTACAGCAATCTTAACGAAGTCGGTAGAGCAACCGAGTATGCACGTAAAGCGTATGAGCTGCGGGAGAAGGTGAGCGAACGGGAACGCTTTTCGATTGAGGGGTTCTACTACACGGTAGCAACCGGGGAACTAGAAAAGGGCGCGCAGACTCACGAACTCTGGGCGCAGACCTATCCGAGGGATAATGATCCTTATAGGGAGTTAGGATTTATTTACGCGTGCCTGGGAAACTGGGAAAAATCGCGGGAGGAAAGCCGCGAGGCGTTGCGCTTGGAGCCAAATAATGCGGTCAACTACGGAAACGCCGGAAATGCAAGTGCCAGCCTCAACCGACTGGATGAGGCGGAGGCACTGTACAAGCAAGCGGAAGAGCGAAAATTGGAGGGCGAGTTTCTGCTTCAGTACCGCTACCAGTTGGCATTTCTGAAGGGGGACGCGCACGCGATGGCACAATCGGCATCGGCCGCCTCAGAAAAGCCGGGAACTGAAGACCTTTTGTTGGCTGCGCAAGCCGACACGGAGGGTTGGTACGGCAAACTGAAGAACGCGCAGGAACTCACCCGCAGAGCGATGGCTTCCGCCGAGCACAATGACGCCAAGGAAAGTGCGGCATCGTATCAGGCTGCGGCGGCGTTGCGCGAAGTGGAATCGGGGGACCGAGAGCAGGGGCGGGCTGATGCAAATGCCGCATTGAAGCTGTATCCGGACCGTGACGTGCGAGCGATCACGGCACTGGCATTGGCTAGGTCCGACGACTCAGCAGGGGCAGAGAAGTTGGCTGTCGAACTGGACAAGACATACCCGCTGGACACGATCATGCAGAGGAATTGGTTGCCAACAATCCGTGCGGCAGCCGCGTTAGATCGCAAAGACCCGAACCGGGCTATCGAGCTATTGAAAGAAACGAACACTATCGAACTGGGCCAAGCGACCAGCACACTCGCAATATTTCTATGTCCAGCCTATATCAGAGGAGAAGCGTATCTGATGTTGCGCAACGGGAATTCAGCGGAAAAAGAATTTCAGAAATTCGTCGACCATCGGGGAATTGTAGTTAACTTTCCCTGGGGCGCGTTGGCCAGGCTCCAGCTTGCACGCGCGTACGCCATAAAGGGCGATCCCGCCAAAGCCAAAACGGCCTACCAGGATTTCCTTACCCTCTGGAAAGACGCCGACCCCGACATCCCCATTCTCATCGCTGCGAAAGCCGAGTACGCGAAGTTGCAATAATTGCCCGAATCTGAGGCAACGCGCGCTACCGATCCTCAAAATACGGGTCTTAAATCGTTTGGACACAGAGCCTGCGGCGTGACTCGGCTACCGCAGCCCGACCAGTGCTTTCGCAAGCGTTGAGGCTTTCACTTTTTCTCTAGTGAGGATTGCCCGAATCGTTTTGCGATCTAGCCCTGTCTCTTTAGTTGTTTTGCGTAATCCACGCGCGCTGATCTCTGCGATTAGGCTTTCATTAGCCGCGACCCGCCCACCGTCATAATGAATGCACACGTCATCCATGTTCTCGATGAAGTCGTCTTTGCCCTGTTCAAAACGCGAAACTTCTTTTCCAATGCAATGCTGTAGGCCGCCGTTGATCGTCATCCGAAGCAGCAACCCACGCGTATGAGCCTTGCATTTTCCTCCGTCCGACCCGAGCGACTTGATTTCAGGGTGCTGGACATAGCTACACAAAATATCTCCCAAAGTGACGATATCCGTTCGCGGGAAATCATCCAGACGATAACTCTTCCCATCGCGTGTGTTGATGCACGGGAGTGCGCCCAACCCGCTCGGTTTTTACTGAACGGGGTGAGCAGAGTGAGCTTCAATTTGTCACTGGTTCGAGGATGTAAGACGAATCCGAACGGGCTGGCTTTACTTTTCATCTGCTGGAAATAATGAGGCGTTGAGATTCTCATTTTCAACATCGCGGGTAGCCCAATCCATGACGGCAGGCCATCAACATCAGCGGCGGTCTGAGCATTTATGGCTCGCCCGGCAACCATCAAAACATTGAAATTGGGCTCGACAATCTGTTTGAATTCAAGCGCTAGAAGAAAACTCCACAATTCCCACCACCATTTCGGCAGGCCGTTCACGCGCTCCTCGCTAGGAGCAAAAAAGATTAGACCGTGGGCTTTGGGGTCAACAACTGTGACGCACTTGCGATGGCTGCAACCTTGTTGTCCGCATTTCGTCGTGTAGAGCGCATAGCGTTTAGCCGCTATCGACAGACCGAAGAGCTGTCGTTGCTCGCCATTCTTGTCGAAGTTCTCATCGGTCAGCCGCAATAGATGCGGCACAAGTTCGGTTGGCGGGTGCCTGGCTAGTCTCAAAATTCTTTTCGAGACGGTCGAAGTCAGCCTCAAGCCTATCGAGCTTGGCCTGCTCCGAACGCAACTGCTCTCGGGCGGCTGATTCCTTTTCTTGTGCCTGTTGAAGCTGATTGTCCAACGACAGGAGTTTTTCCTTGAGACCGGGAAGAGCGTCTTCTAGTACTTTGCGGTCGCCACTGGCGTTCGCCGTGTTGCTAATAAATTCTTCGTGCTGTTTGATGTCAGCGGCCAGCTTGGTCCGTTCGTCCTCCACTTGACTTACGTGCACATGAGCGTCCTCAACGCTCCGCGACAATCGAGCAACGGTCGTGTTCAGGATCTGTAGCCGGTAAAGTAGAAACTGCATTTTCTGCGTAACCAGCGTTGATGCCTCAAAATCCTGACGGAGTTGCCGCACTTCCGTCAGTAGAGCCTGAAGAGTCTGGGAATCCTTTGAATTTGTTTGTGCCAAGGCAGGAGTAGAAACAAGCAGAAGAACAAGTGGCAGAAAAAACAGTCGAAACATAGCCGCCTCCAGATTGGGCAATGATACCGTGCCTTGACTAGAGTTACACCAGTTTGAGCGTCGAGGCAGGAATCAAGGAAAGCTCGGGTCGGGTCGCGGCGCTTTCAATCCGATAGAGCGTCCGGCGGCAGCAGCACGGCATCCGCCAACTCTAAGCCGTTGTCCATTCTGAGGCAAAATGCTAAGTCCTGTGTAGTTCGGGTTACCGTTTTGGCCGATTCACTTGATGTCCGGTGACGGCGTTCAGTCACGTATTTACAAGAGATTGGTGACGCAACCAATTTCAGAGCGGCGTCGCGACCGGAACAGGCAGATGTATCAGCGTGCGCGTATCATTAGTCAATGAAGCGAGAACTGCCTGTTACGCGCTGTACTGAGTGCGGCGGCGCTGGTTACAACATGAGGGTCGCAAACGGTCGTTGTTGCAAAACCAGCGGCGAACAACGCTGCAATGGCGTTATCGCAGTTGCCACCAAACCATTTGATTGGAGCGAATGTTCACACTGTCAAGCAACCGGATATTACCGCAATACGGAATGCCCGAACTGCAAAGGTGTCGGCTATCTATTCGTGGGCCCGAGCGCTCAAGCAACGGTTTAAACGCGCTACTTTCACACGGATCGGCACAGTGTATTGGCCAAGCCTCTCACATGTCCTGCTGACAAAGCGCACTCTTCAGCGCCTGTTGTACCAACTCATCTGATAAGTCAAATTCTGGGCTTCGTCAATGTCCTGCTGCTTGACCCACAGTTTGACCCACCAAGCAAGCCAGACCAAAACCAGTCCATGCGAATCAAGTTCTCGTCAGTGAAGAAACCATTCAATGCCATCAAAATCCAGAATGCTTTTGAAACGACGGCCTCGGGCAGGTCCCGATACCGGCGCAGGATGACAAATTCCTTTTGTTCTTTTTCTAGGTTATCGATTGCCATGTTGAGTCAAATAGGCATAACACGTCGTTCAAGCATAACAGCGTCGGATAATCGGAACTTCAAATCCACATGGACGATTTCCGCGTTTACCAGGCACTACACGCTAGGGCCAGTCACCAGATTGGCGTGATGTTGCTTCTTCTCGGGGGAGCGAGCGTTTCTGCGAAACCAGTACACTGCGAACGCGAAGGGCAGGACAGGGAGAAGATACAAATATAGCGTGACGAGCGGCCTGCCCTCCTTTATATCGAAGCGTATTTGGGACCCGTCGGTCTCAGTTCGGATAATTACAAGAATTGTGGACTTCGGGCGCTTTTCGAACCATGCCAGATAAGAGAGTGCAGTCACTTTCGTGGTGTGCGACTCGCTCAGTTTGTATTCTGAAGTGCTACGGACAAATGCACTGACTTGAATTGCTCTTTGTAGAGGCCCGGACGTGGTCATGGTCTCTTGCACAACAGGTGCTAATTCTCTTGGTAGGGTCTCGCGACCCTCAAGCGCCTGAACTATGCGCTGAATATCTTCAGTTGGGAACAACAAGGAATAGAAGAGTGGACAAATGTTCGCGGCCATCCAGATGCCCGACAACACGAGCAACGCAATGGGGAGTGCTTGGCTTCTCAACTTGAGGAACATCAATTTCCCCGCCTAGTAACAGATTTCGTGCGAAACTCTGTGAGCCTATGAGCGAATTATGGGGTTCCACTAAGACGCCGCACAATAGAACCAAAGGCCAGGATTTCTCAGCGGACGTATAGTCGGGTAATCGGAAACTTGAAATCCATATGGACGGTTACGGCGTTAATCGGGACTTGACCGCACCATATCTAGAGGTGAGTGCCCTCTGCCCGTAGGCTTAGCGGACAAGCTCTTACGCTCTTACGCTCTGGCTGCTCTGGCTGCTTGGGCTGCTTTGAGGATGCTGTGCCTGAAGGCTCCAGGCAGTTCTACTTTCGCGGTCGTGGACTCATCCGTTATCTCAATCGCGGGTGCCTTGGCCTCTACGTCCTCAATGTGCGCGGCAAACTTTCGTTGTCCAAGTTGAAATCTTACGATGCGGCCATTTCCGTCAAAGGTCGGTTCGGTGGAAAGTATGTTCATTGGTCACCTTATAGAGTCTCAGTGGGGTGGTTTCAAAAGGCTCGTGGAAAGTGGAGAGATTGAGGAGCGGGGTTACGAGGCGATGGTAGACCACCTGAGGCCTTGCCGCAACCCCATGAATGTTTCCCGCTGGGTGTAGGCAGCGAGTACAAAGTCCCGGCATCTGTTACGCAGGCTAGCTGTTTGGATTAGCTGAATGGGAACAGACTGAAAGAAAGAAGAAAGGAAAAGTGTGCCTTGACATCAACCGGCCTTCTCATGGAAGGACCTATCGTTGGTAACCGCTTTACACAAGCGCATTCATCGTTATAACGTTCTCTCAAAATTCTTGGAGTTCGCTGAAAATAGAAATGCCTGCGCTAATCGTTGACTTGGAGGATGGCTTCGTTGACCTGTCTCTGAGGATGGATGCGCCTTCATCGGGTAGCGAGAGTGGCTATCGGTTTGAAGCCAGGGCGCTCTACGAGGGACGTCCAATTGCGTTCGCGGTCGCCTTGGGGACCTCGTGGCAAGCTCAGGAAGTCGAAGGGGACTCATCCAAGTTTCTGTTCTATTGGGGAGAGGCCGACCTAATTTCGTTAGGTGCCGAGAGCGACGCCTTCATCCAAACGCTTGACCAGCTCTATCAAACTAAGGCCGGTGCCACACATATGCGTCGGAGTGTCCATTTCGCCGCAGTCAGTCTTGCTGGCGACCCAAGCAGACTGCATGCCGAGCCTATCAAGATGAAATTGTTCTTTGAATCCGACGAAGACGACTTATGTGCAGAGGTCTATCTCAATTTTAACGTTCTTAAGCGGCACGTTCAATTTCACGAGAAAGACCAAGACTTCCGGCGTCCTCTCGTTCTTGCGCTTGGCGAGAATTAGGTACTTGGAACCACTTTACCGGTTTCCGCGGTGGTCTCAATGGGTCGACGCAACACTTTCCTGAAGTTTACTCGCAGGAGTCTGAAAACCTAAAGTTTGTCGTGGGCGTTGATTTAAGCGCAGCGCTA
>WNFM01037557.1_pt1 | contig 20970 bp, 21 predicted proteins | sample 5400271 | NCBI WGS metagenome assembly WNFM01 (sample SAMN13153352, study PRJNA577476) | soil metagenome | isolation source: 60 cm saprolite on Douglas fir-dominated hillslope | place: USA:California | collected 2013-09-17
CGCCTCGACCGTCACCCGCACCTCCTACACCAACGGCATTCAGGGCGACGGCGCGTATCAGGTCAATTCATCCCACACGCTGCGCGCCGGCTTCACGGTCAGCGGCGAGCAGGTATTCGTAGGCAATACATCATTGGTCGAGCCCTGCATGATCTGCGACGGCACCGACAATGGGCAGCCGTTCCCGATCACCGACAACGTCTCGAAACTGGGCGTGCTGATGGGGGCCTATGCGCAGGACGAGTGGAAGCTCACCAACCAATTCACGATCAATACCGGCTTGCGCTTCGATCAGATGGAGCAATTTATCAGCGCCAACCAGCTCAGCCCGCGGTTCAGCGCCACCTATAAGCCCTTCGAGAACACAACATTTCACGCCGGCTATGCGCGCTACTTCACGCCGCCGGTGCTGGTGGAGGCGGCTCCCGCCAATATCGCCTTGTTCAACAATACGACCGGAGCATCGTCGGCCGGCGCGGCCAGCGACCCGGTCCTGCCGGAGCGCTCGAATTACTACGATGTGGGCGTCGATCAAAAGATCCCACTCGGATGCACCTCTTCCTCGCCGAAGGACTGCTCCAGTCTCGAACTCGGCGTCGATGCCTATTACAAGACCGCCAAGGACCTGATCGACAATGGCGTTTTCGGGCAGGCCTTGGTGTTGAGCGCATTCAACTATGCCAACGGCTGGAACGAGGGCATTGAATTCCACACGAAGTTCAATAGCGGAAACTTCCAAGCCTACGGCAACGTTGCCGTGGCGCAGCAGCGGGCTAGCGACGTGATCTCGAACCAGTTTCTGTTCGACAACACCGTGCCGCTCGCCGATCTCGGCGGTCTGACCCGGTTCCAATACGTCCAGACGCACTTTATCTATACCGATCACAACCAGTTCATCACCGCCTCGGCGGGCGCGGTTTATCAGTTCTGCGGCCGGCCCGCGTCTTTTGACGAGATGTCGTGGTGCGGCACAAAACTGAGCGCGGACATGGTCTACGGCAGCGGCCTGCGCAGCGGCGACGCCAACATCAGCTCGGTGCCGGCCTACACGCAGGTCAATATCGGCATCAAGCGCGAATTCCTGCTGCCGAACGATCCCAAGCCGATGACAATCCGTTTCGACGTGGTCAACTTGTTCGACGAGATCTATCAGATCAGGAGCGGAACCGGAATCGGCGTATTCGCGCCGCAATTCGGCCCGCGCCGTGGGTTCTTCCTTGGCATCTCGAAAAAGATATAACAACCGGATTTGGGCCGACACATGAACGCTTCTCCTGCCCGAGCGATCGCTGCGGTGATCTGTGCGATTACCTTGCTTTCGCTCGCCTCGCCGTCATGGGCACAACAGGCGGCTCCAGCAACCGAGGCTCCGACACAAGCCGCGCCAACGGCTCAGATGCCGTCAGCGGCCGCTCCGTCCACTTCAGCGCCAGCGGTCTCCGATGCCGGCGCAACCGCGGTGGATGGTGCCAGGCCGCTAAAATCGACCATGTCAGTGCCGCGCGAATTGTCGCCGTGGTCGATGTTCCTGTCGGCGGATATCCTGGTCAAGGCGGTGATGATCGGGCTCGCCTTCGCCTCGCTCGTGACCTGGACCATCTTTATCGCCAAAATGATCGAGCTGTCGCTGATCCGGCGCAAGCTTCGCGTGGCGCTGGGCAAGATCGCCGAAGCGCGGTCGCTGGCGGACGCGCAATTCGCCCTCGGCGCCAAGGACAGCGTGTTGTCGTCGTTACTCGCTGCCGCCTTGCGCGAGGCACGGCTGTCGGCCGGCATTTCCAGCGATGCCGGCATCAAGGAGCGGGCGGCGTCGAGCTTTGCCGAAATCGTCCGCGCCGAGGCGCGCCGGATCAGGCTCGGCATGGGCGTGCTCGCGACCATCGGCGCGACGTCGCCCTTCGTCGGGCTGTTCGGCACGGTGTGGGGCATCATGAACAGCTTTATCGGCATCTCGAAATCGCAGACGACGAACCTCGCCGTGGTCGCGCCGGGGATCGCGGAGGCGCTGCTTGCGACTGCGTTCGGTCTCGCCGCGGCAATTCCGGCCGTCATCATCTACAACCATTTTTCGCGCATGACGAAGGGGTACCTCGAGTTGGTCGCGCGGGCATCGGGCGCGGCCGCGCGGCTGTTGTCGCGCGATCTCGATCGCACCCATGTCGGCTCGCAATCGCGGGCGGCGGAGTAAGCGATGGGCGTTTCATTCGCTGATACCGACATCGACGACGACGATGATTTCGCGGAAACCCACGAGATCAACGTCACGCCGTTCATCGACGTCATTCTGGTGCTCCTGATCATCTTCATGGTGGCGGCGCCGCTCTCGACGGTCGATCTTCCGGTCGATCTGCCGTCCTCGACCGCGATGCCGCAGAAGAAGCCGGACAAGCCGACCTATGTCACCATCAAGCCCGATCTCGCGGTTGCGATCGGGGAAACGCCGGTCAGGCGGGTCGATCTGGTCCGCTCGCTCGATGCGATGGCGGACGCCAGCAAGGATAATTTTATTTTCCTTCGCGCCGATCGTTCGGTACCCTATGGCGAACTGATGGAGGTGCTGGAAATCCTGCGCGCCGGGGGCTATGCCAAGATAAAACTGGTAGCATTGGAAGGCGTTCCGGAAACGGCGTTGCCGCCTGCAGCGCCGGTAAATGCAAAACCCTGAGCGGTTGAGAGATGTCCGAGCTCGACACCGAACAAAAATCATCACGGCGGCTCTGGATGTTCGCCGCCATCGGCGCGTTGGCGCTTCACGCCGGCGGCGCAGCGCTGGCGTTCGCGCATCTGAAGGCCGACGATCTCGACGACGCCGTAGGTGCACCCGCCATCGAGATCGGGCTGGAGATGACGTCGCCGCGCGTTCAGCCGACCGATTTACCGGCAGGTCCGGACACCGAGGCTTCCGTCGCTTCGCCGGCGATGGCCGAGCAAAAGGCCGAGGTCAAGGAAACCGAACTGCCGAAGGACGTGCCGACAGAGTCGGAAAATCCCGACCGGGCGGTGACGCCGAACGACAAGGACAAGCCCAAGGAAGACGACGCCAAGATGGCGGCGGTGCAAACGCAGGCCTCGACCGAATCGGAAGCCGTGGAGGCGACCGCGGTGCCGAGCTCCGAAAATATCCCGCAAGCGATGCGCTCGGTCGCTCCCGCGCAGGGCACCGGAGAGAGCGCGCAGCGGGTGCGCGCGACCTGGCAGAAGGAGCTGATGGCTCACCTCGACAAGCACAAGCGTTATCCGGCGAGCTCGCAGAGGACCGCCGAAATCGTCGTCAGCTTTGCACTCGATCGCAAGGGCCACGTGCTCTCCACCAGCATCGTCAAGGGATCCGGCGACACCGCGTTGGATGAGGCCGCGCTCGCCATGGTGCGAAAATCCGATCCGGTGCCGCCGCCGCCGCCTGCGGTCGCCGACGAGGGGTTGAGTTTTACCTTGCCGGTGATCTTCAAGATCAAGGGCCGGAGTTAATGGCTCTGTCGCCGACCATCTGTGAATAGCAATTTCCACCAAGTTTGAGTGCAGGAGCTGTGATCTCTGTTGCTCGCGCAACGAGATGGAGCAGCTTAATGACGACATCATCCAATCAGTTGATTTCAGTTCTGCATGCCGATGGACCCGCAGCCGAGCGAGCGGAAAAATTGCAGCTCTATGGCAGGTTCATCGGAGACTGGGAGACAAAGATCATCGCCCACGCTCCCGATGGCGCGCGACACGAAGGATTTGGCGAAATCCATTTTGGCTGGATCCTCGAAGGCCGGGCGATACAGGACGTCTGGATGATCCCGCGGCTGGCCGAGCGGCCGACCGCGCCTCAGTTTCCGATTGCCGGCAACTGGTTCGGAACGACGATCAGGGTCTACGACCCGACAATTGATGCCTGGCGCATCTACTGGATCGATCCGGCAAGGAGTTCCTTTCGCCAGCAGATCGGAAGGCCGCGCGGCCAGGACATCGTGCAGGAGGGCAAGACCGAACAGGGCACGCTGTCGCGATGGAGTTTTACAAAGATCACGCCGGATTCGTTTCACTGGCTGGGCGAGCAATCCACCGGCGGAGAAAATTCATGGCAACTTGTCGTGGAGGTGCTGGCGCAACGGACCGGTCAGCCGTAGCTCCGCGGGCGAAGGCGGAAGACGCCCTCGCGTAACCGCCTCATTGCCAAAAATACCGGATCCCGACATAGACCGCGACCAGGCAGGCGAATATCAGCGCCACCGGAAGCCTCGGTTTTGCGCCGGGACCTTGCGGCGTCTGCCGCGGAGCGGGCATGCGCTGGACGGGCGGCCGCTTGAACGCGGTGACGTTGTTGGTCGCCTTGGCGTTCGATTGGGCGGGAACCTCCGGTGGCACGCCGGCGCCGCCCATTTCCGCGTAATAGCTCTGGTAAATGAGCCTGATGGTGGCATCCGTGGCTTCCGCCTCCGGCATCTCTTTGAGCAGTGTCTTGTAGCTTTCGAGAAAATCCTGCGCCTCGGCGGGCAGGGCGGAGGCGCCATTGAGTTTCGCCATCATCTTCCAGGTCGCAATATCCGCTCTCGCCCGGGTATCGGCACGTCGCGCGATCAACAGATTAGCCGCTTTGGTCGCCATGCCCTAAAGCCTTTTCGGCCTTCCTTTTTGTCAGCTAGTATACCCGTTGCCGGTTACCATCAGAATTAGCTGAAACAGATAGCCGGTCGTTGCCCGCAGTATGGTCGAGATAACATCAAGATTTAGACCGAACTGCGAACCCGCCAAGGGGAGCACGATCAGAATTCCGATCAGGATCATCATCCCGAACGGCTCCAGCCGGGCCAGCGGGACTGCCAGCACCCTCGGCAGCAGTCCGACAGCGACCCGCCCGCCATCCAGCGGGGGAATTGGCATCATATTGAAAACCGCGAGCACGACATTGATAACAAGCGCGTTTTTGAGATTGTCGAACAGCCATTGCGCCGCATTCGGCGGCAGGTAGCCCACGACATGAAACGCCAGCGCCGCGACCAAAGCCAGCACGATATTGGTGGCAGGCCCGGCCAGCGCCACCCAGACCATGTCGATCCGGGGATGGCGAAAATTCACCGGTACCGGCTTGGCATAGCCGAACAGGAACGGCGAGTGCGCCAATAGCAGCATCCCCGGCAGGATCAGGGTGCCGAACGGGTCGATATGTTTGAGCGGATTGAGGCTGACGCGGCCGAGTTTCCAGGCGGTGTCGTCGCCGAGAGCGTGCGCGACAAAGCCGTGGGCCGCCTCGTGGAAGGTGATGGCGATGACGAGGGGGATGACCCAGACCGATATGTCGTAGAGGGAGATGTTCAATTGGTGGGTCCGCCGGGTTCAAAGGATGAGGGCAAGGCTAGCACGGATCGACCGAGCGATGGCGTCAAAGCGCTATTTCAGGTTCGCCGTTCCCGGATATTGAAACGACGAAGCGATCCAGCTGGATTGCTTCGCGGAGCCTGTCATCGGGCGCGCATTCGCGCGACCCGTTGGCTGCCAATGACGGAGAGGGGACACTAATACGTCGCCCGCCCGCCGGAAATATCGAACACCGCGCCGGTGGAGAACGCGCAATCCTCTGACGCCAACCATGCCACCATGGCCGCGAGTTCTTCCACCAGAACAAAACGTCCTTTTGGAATTTTCGACAGCATGAAGTCGATGTGCTGCTGCGTCAGCTGGTCGAAGATCGCGGTCTTGGCGGCGGCGGGCGTCACCGCGTTGACGAGGATGTCGTGCTGCGCGAGCTCCTTGCCGAGCGATTTTGTCAGTGCGATCAGTCCGGCTTTTGACGCCGAATAGTGCGCGGCATTGGGGTTGCCTTCCTTGCCGGCGATGGAAGCGATGTTGACGATGCGGCCGTAACCTCGGCTGATCATCGCGGGCGCGATCGCCTTGCAACAGATAAAAGGGCCGTCGAGATTGATGCGCAGCACCTTGCGCCATTCCTCGAGATCGGTCTCCCACACCGTTTTGTTGACGCCGGCGATGCCGGCATTGTTGACGAGGATGTCGATCTTGCCGAGCGTTTTGATCGTCGCATCACGCGTCTTTTCCACCGCGCCGAGATCGGAGACGTCGACCTTGAAGGCCGTGACCGCGTCGCCGATTTCCTTTGCGGTTTTTTCGGCTAGCGGCAGGTCATGATCCCAGATCGCGACTTTTGCCCCCGAGGCAACAAAACGTTCGGTGATCGCGCGGCCAAACCCCTGGGCGCCGCCGGTGACCACCGCGTTGCGGTTGTTGAGATCGATTTTGTTCATCGGGAAAATCCTTTCACTTCGATCCTGTCATCGTTGTTCACGACGCCGGAAGTCTACTCCCTCGCCCCGCTCTTCGCGAGGAGAGGGCTGGGGTGAGGGGCTCTCGCCGGCCGGCAAGTGTTTCCGGCGCGGAAATATCGTGCCTTGCCCCTCACCCGGAAGCTTCGCTTCCGACCTCTCCCCGCGAAAGAGCGGGGAGAGGTTGAAGTCAAAGCGTCCAGCCGCCATCGATGAGATGCGCAATGCCTGTCGTGAACGCGCTTTCGTCGCTGGCCAGATAGACCGCGAGCGCGGCGATTTCCTCCGCCGTGCCCAACCGTCCCATCGGCTGCCTAGAGACGAACATCTCACGTCCCCCGGGACCTGCGGCGGCAGCGCGGTTCAGCATCGACGGCGTCTCGATGGTGCCGGGGCAGATACAATTGCAGCGGATGCCCTTGGTAATGAAATCGGCGGCGACCGCGCGCGTCAGTGCCGCGACGGCTGCTTTGGTGGCGCCATAGACGTAGCGGTTGGGGGCAGCCTTGAACACGCCGGCGGCAGAGGAAATATTCACGATCGAGCCGCGGCCCTGTTCCAGCATGCCCGGCAAAAACGCCCGCAAAGTCCGGTGCATCGACTTGACGTTGAGGTCGAAGGAAAAATCCCAGTCGTCGTCGGAGCATTCCAGCACCGTGCCATGATGCACGAAGCCTGCCGCGTTGAGCAGGATGTCGATCTCGCCGACGCGCTTTGCCATCTCGGCGACGGCAGCCGTGTCGCGCACATCAAGCCGCGCCACTTCCGCAATGCCCTCGCTCTTGAGCGGCGCCAGGCCCTCCTCATTAATATCGGTTGCAAACACGCTAGCGCCCTCGCGCACAAAGGCGAGTGCGCAGGCACGCCCGATGCCTGCCGCCCCCGCGGTCACGAATGCGCGTTTGCCTTTGAGGCGGTCTGACATTTTTTCTCCCGTAATTTACAGTCGTCATACGCGGGCTTGACCCGCGCATCCATCTTCTTCCGAAGGTTGATGGATTGCCGGGTCAGCCCGGCAATGACGGCGAATACCCTAATGATTATCCCTCGCCACGCCGACCCGGCCTGCGATGTCGTGATAGCGCGTGGCGAGTTCCATGCAGGCGCCGGTGGCTTGCTGGCCGACGGTCGAGCGATAGAGCTCCTGCCACGGCGTCTGGTTGGCCGGGTAGGGGAAGCCGCCCTTTGCTTTGAGCTCCGCATGCCGCTTCTTGAGTTCTTCGTCTGAGATCAGAATGTTGGCGCTGCCCTTGTTCAGGTCGATGCGAACCTTATCGCCGGTCTTCAGGATCGCAAGCCCGCCGTCGGCGGCGGCTTCCGGTGTCGCGTTGAGGATCGACGGTGAGCCGGAGGTGCCGGACTGGCGGCCGTCGCCGATGCAGGGCAGCGACAGGATGCCGCGTTTGATCAGCGCGGCCGGCGGCTGCATGTTTACGACCTCGGCGCCGCCGGGATAGCCGATCGGACCGGTGCCGCGTATGAACAGGACGCAATGCTCGTCGATATCCAGTGAGGGATCATCGATCCGCGCGTGATAATCCTCCGGTCCCTCGAACACGATGGCGCGGCCCTCGAACGCGTTCAGATCCTTGGGGTTGATCAGATAGCGGTCGCGAAACTCTTTTGAAATGACACTGGTCTTCATGATGGCGGAATCGAAGAGATTGCCGCGGAGCACCAGGAAGCCGGCGTCCTTCACTAAGGGCTTGTCATAACTCCAGATCACGTCGCCGTCGGGCTTTGGCGCGTCACGGCAGTTGTCGCCGATGGTGTGGCCGTTGACCGTCATGGCGTCTTCATGGATGGCCTTCGCCTTCATCAATTCGCTGACCACCGCCGGAACGCCGCCGGCGCGATGAAATTCCTCGCCGAGGTAGAAGCCGGCCGGCTGCATGTTCACCAGCATCGGAATTTTGTGGCCGAATTTCTGCCAATCGTCGATCGAAAGTTCCACGCCGATATGGCGGGCCAGCGCGTTGATGTGGATCGGCGCGTTGGTCGAGCCGCCGATCGCCGAATTGACCACGATGCAGTTCTCGAACGCCTTTCGGGTCAGGATGTCGGACGGTTTTAAGTCTTCCCAGACCATCCCGACAATGCGCTTGCCGGTTTCATAGGCAATCTGACCGCGCTCGCGGTAGGGGGCGGGAATCGCGGCGCAACCCGGCAACGACATGCCGAGCGCTTCGGCCAGCGAATTCATGGTCGAGGCGGTGCCCATGGTGTTGCAATGGCCGATCGACGGCGCCGAGGAGGCGACGATATTCATGAACTCCTCGTAGTCGATCTCGCCCGCGGCCAACCGCTCGCGCTGCTTCCAGACCACGGTGCCGGAACCGGTGCGCTCGCCGTTGAACCAGCCGTTCAGCATCGGCCCGCCCGACAGCACGATCGCCGGCAAATTGACCGTTGCCGCCGCCATCAGGCAGGCCGGTGTGGTCTTGTCGCAGCCCGTGGTCAGGACCACGCCGTCCAGCGGATAACCGAACAGGATCTCCACCAGACTGAGATAGGCAAGGTTGCGGTCGAGCGCCGCGGTCGGGCGCTTGCCGGTCTCCTGGATCGGGTGGGTCGGGAATTCCATGGCGATGCCGCCGGCGGCCCGGATTCCTTCCCGGACCCGGTGCGCAAGCTCGATGTGATGGCGATTGCAGGGTGACAGGTCGTTGCCGGTTTGCGCGATCCCGATGATCGGCTTGCCGGCTTGCAGCTCTTCCCGGGTCAGGCCGTAATTAAGATAGCGCTCCAGGTACAGCGCGGTCATGCCGGGGTTGTGAGGGTTGTTGAACCAGTCGCTGGAACGGAGTTTGCGTCTGGTGACTGAGGTAAGCGGCTTGTTCATGATTTCTCCCGCAGCGCACACCTTATTTCTGTGCGTCATTTTCGTACGGCCAGCCAGATGTTTGCCACGCTCCCGCCTGCGCCGCAATGTCGGCGATGGGAGAGCGGAACCCCTACGACTTTGATCCAACGACATCGCCGAAAAAGTCTGGTATGACCCCGGGTTAATAAGAGCACGACCCGCAGAATTCACCGCGGGTTTTTGGACAGATCAAGGAGGGAATGTATGTCGTCGGTGCAGATTCGCGACGTCCGGAAATCGTTTGGCGGCTTTGAGGTCCTGCACGGCGTCTCAATCCCGATCGAGGACGGCGCCTTTGTCGTGCTGGTCGGCCCCTCCGGTTGCGGCAAATCGACCCTGTTGCGGATGCTGGCGGGGCTCGAAAACATCACTTCCGGGACGATTTCGATCGGCGACCGCGTCGTCAACAATGTCCAGCCCAAAGAACGCGACATCGCGATGGTGTTCCAGAACTATGCGCTCTATCCGCATATGACGGTTGCCGACAATATGGGCTTCTCGCTCAAACTGCGCGGCGCCAGCTCTGCCGAAATCTCCAAGGGTGTCAACCGCGCCGCCGAAATCCTCGCGCTCACGCCGCTGCTCGATCGCTATCCCCGGCAATTGTCGGGCGGACAGCGCCAGCGCGTCGCGATGGGCCGCGCCATCGTGCGCGATCCCCAGGTATTTTTGTTCGACGAGCCCTTGTCCAACCTGGACGCAAAACTGCGCGTCGCGATGCGCACCGAAATCAAGGAGCTGCACCAGCGGCTGAAAACCACAACCGTCTACGTCACCCACGACCAGATCGAAGCCATGACCATGGCCGACAAGATCGTGGTGATGCATGACGGCATCGTCGAGCAGATGGGGTCGCCGCTCGAACTATACGACAAGCCGGACAACCAATTCGTGGCCGGCTTTATCGGCTCGCCGGCGATGAATTTCCTAAAGGGCAAGGTGAAGTCGAACGGCAGCGCCGGCTTCGAGGGCCCGAACGGGGTGAAACTTCCGGTCGCCTCGGTGCCCGCCAATTCCGAAGGCCGGCCGGCGGTCTACGGCATCCGGCCCGAGCATTTCACCATCGCGGATGACGGCGCCGAGGCGGAGATCATCGTGGTCGAGCCGACCGGCTCGGAAACCCAGGTATTCGCCAAGCTCGGCGGCGAGCAGGTCGTCGCCGTGTTCCGTGAGCGTCATCAATTCAATCCGGGCGACAAGATCCGGCTGAAACCTGACCCGTCACTCGTGCATTTGTTCGACGAGACGACGGGCAAGCGACTGAACGCCTAAGCAATCAAAAAACACCGCAGAAAAAACACCAGAGGGAGGATAGACGATGCAAGATTTTACCCGCCGTACCCTGCTGCAGGGCGGCACCGCGCTGGCTGCGGGCGGCGCACTGACCGGGCCGGCTCTGTTTGATTTTGCCAAGGCCTGGGCAGATACCTCGCCATGGAAGGCGGAGCCGGGCGCCAAGCTGACCGTGATGCGCTGGAAGCGCTTCGTTCCGGCGGAAGATGATGCGTTCAACGCCATGGTCGCGGCGTTCAAGACCGCCACCGGCACCGAAATGAACGTGTTCAGCGAGTCCTTTGAGGACGTGCAACCAAAAGCCTCGGTTGCGGCAAACACCGGTTCGGGCCTCGATCTCGCCTGGGGCCTGCATACGCTGCCACAGCTGTTCCCGACCAAAGTGCTGTTGATGAACGACGTCGCCGACTACCTCGGCAAGAAGTATGGCGGATGGACCGACGCTGCAGCCAAGACCTGCAAGCACGGCGAGGATTGGCTCGGCATTCCCGTCGCGACTGTCGGCGGTTACATGACCTATCGCAAGTCGGCCACCGACAAGGCAGGCTTCAAGGAATTCCCGAAGGATTTTCCGGGCTTCCTTGAGATGTGCAAGGCGATGAAGGCGAACAACACGCCGGCCGGTTTTGCCCTTGGCCACGCCACGGGCGACGCCAATGGCTGGCTGCACTGGGTCTTGTGGGGTCACGGCGCCTATACCGTCGACAAGGACGACAAGGTCATCATCAACTCGCCGGAGACAGCGAAGGCGATGGAATATTGCAAGGCACTTTCCGAAACCTTCATTCCCGGTGTCGCATCCTGGAACGACTCCTCCAACAACAAGGCGTTCCTGTCGGGCGAACTCTATTGCACCGCTAACGGCATCTCGATCTACGTCGCCGCCAAGGACGATCCGACCAAGAAGGATCTCGCCGAGGATACCTATCACGCGCTGATGCCGGTCGGCCCGGTCGGCAAGCCGACCGAGCTGCAGCTCGCGGTTCCGATCCTCGCATTCAACTTCACAAAGTACCCGAACGCGGCAAAGGCCTTCATCGCCTTCATGCTGGAGAAGGATCAGTTCGAGAAGTGGCTGTCTGGCGCACGCGGCTATCTCACCCACACGCTCAACGCCTACGACTCGGCGCCGGTGTGGACCGCGGACCCGAAGAACGCCGTGTTCGCGCAGGCCTCTAAGCGTGCGCTTCCGGCTTCCGGCATCGGGACGCCCGGTGAGAAGGCGGCGACCGCGATCGCCGACTTCCTGGTCGTCGACATGTTCGCCAATTACTGCACCGGCGCCCAGGATGCCAAGACCGCGATGTCGCAATGCGAGCGGCAGTTGAAGCGCATCTATCGCTAAGAGTACAATCGGGCGGGCTCGCGGACAGACCTGCGGCCCGCCCGATCGACGAGATGGCGGAATATTCTGCCGCGTGCGCCGGTAACGACGGCATCGCTCGTATCAAGGGATTTCGTCATGGCTGACATCGCCCTGCAACCCCGCACCGCCAGGCGAGAGATACGCGAGGCCACCGCGTGGGACCAGCTCAGGACCAACCGAAACTGGCTCGGTTTTTGGTTCATGCTGCCGGCGATGGGTTTTTTGATATTCTTCCTGGCCTATCCGCTGGGGCTCGGCATCTGGATTTCGTTCACCGACGCCCGCATCGGGCGGCCGGGCGTCTTCATCGGCACGGAGAACTATGAATGGCTGTGGGGCGATTCGATCTTCTGGCTGTCGGTATTCAACACGCTGCTCTACACATCGGTCGCGAGCGCCATCAAATTCGCGGTCGGCCTTTATCTCGCGCTGCTGTTGAACGAGAACATGCCGTTCAAGGCGATGCTGCGCGCGATGGTGTTGATCCCCTTCATTGTGCCGACCGTGCTGTCGGCGCTGGCGTTCTGGTGGATTTTCGACTCCCAATTCTCGATCATCTCGTGGTCGCTGAAACATCTCGGCTTGATCACGCAAAACATCAATTTCCTCGGCGATACCACCTGGGCGCGGATCTGCGTGATCTTCGCCAATATCTGGCGCGGCGTGCCCTTTGTCGCGATCACGCTGCTGGCCGGCCTGCAGACCGTGCAGCCCTCGCTCTATGAGGCCGCGACGCTTGACGGGGCGAGCAAGTGGGAGATGTTCCGCTATATCACTTACCCCTTGCTGACCCCGATCATCGCGGTTGTGATGACGTTCTCGGTGCTGTTCACGTTTACCGATTTCCAGCTGATCTGGGCGATGACCCGCGGCGGTCCGGTCAACGCCACGCACTTGATGGCGACCTTGTCCTATCAGCGTGCCATCATCGCCGGCCAGCTCGGCGAGGGGGCGGCGATCTCGAGCGCGATGATCCCGTTCCTGCTCGCCGCGATCATGGTTTCCTGGTTCGGGCTGCAGCGCCGCAAGTGGCAGCAGGGAGAAAACAATGACTAAGCTCCCGCGCAGCGTTGTTTGGTTTGCGCGAACGGGGCGAGCCCCGCGCGCGCTACCGCAAGTGGCAGCAGGGAGAAAACAATGACTGATCTCCCTGCATCAAAGCCGGTCGATCTCAAGGCGGTGCTGTCGGGCTCTTCGCCGACGGTTGCCAAGGACGACCACAGCGAAGGCATGAGCTATCTGCAGTCGCTGCCGCGCCGGCTTGTGACGCTCTATCTGCCGCTGTCGATCATTGTGATCATCCTGCTGTTTCCATTCTACTGGATGGGACTGACCGCGATCAAACCGGACGAGCAGCTGCTTGATCTCGACAAGTTCAATCCGTTCTGGACCTGGAACCCGACGTTCAAGCACATCCACAAGCTGCTGTTCGAAAGCTACTATCCGCACTGGCTCTGGAACACGATGTATGTCGCGGTCTGCGCCACCGTGGTGTCGATCTTCGCCAGCGTGCTGGCGGCTTACGCGATCGTGCGGCTGCGCTATCGCGGCGCGCAATGGGTCGGCGGGCTGATCTTCCTGTCCTATCTAGTGCCGCCGTCGATCCTGTTCATTCCGCTTGCGACCGTGGTGTTCCAGTACGGCCTGTTCGACTCGCCGATGGCGCTGATCCTGACCTATCCGACCATCCTGATCCCGTTCTCGACCTGGCTGTTGATGGGCTATTTCAAGACCATCCCGTTCGAACTGGAGGAATGCGCGCTGATCGACGGCGCCAGCCGCTGGCAGATCCTGATCAAGATCGTGCTGCCGCTCGCCGTTCCCGGCCTGATCTCGGCGTTCATCTTCTGCTTTACGCTGTGCTGGAACGAATTCATCTACGCGCTGACCTTCCTGCAATCGACCCAGAACAAGACGGTGCCGGTCGCGATCGTCAACGAATTCGTCGATGGCGATATTTACCGCTGGGGTTCGCTGATGGCCGGCGCGCTGGCAGGCTCGCTGCCGCTGGTCATACTTTACGCGTTCTTTGTCGAGCACTATGTGTCGGCGATGACCGGAGCCGTGAAAGAGTGAGCACGCGGGCCAGCATCTAAAATAATATTCAAGAATAAAAAGGAGTTGGGTCTTGCACATTCTGGTTCTCGGCGCGGCCGGCATGGTCGGCCGCAAATTGGTCGAGCGGCTTTTGCGCGACGGGCATCTCGGCAAGCGGGACATCGCCCGTATGACGCTGCAGGACGTGGTGGCGCCGGCGCAGCCCGCCAAAGCGGGATTTCCGGTCGACACGATCGCGGGCGATTTCGCGGTCCCAGGCGTTGCCGAAAAGCTGGTGGCGGACCGGCCCGATGTGATCTTGCACCTCGCGGCGATCGTCTCCGGCGAGGCGGAGCTCGATTTCGACAAGGGCTATCGCATCAATCTCGGCTGGTGGGAGGCGGTTACAAACCGCGCGTCGTCTTCACGTCCTCGATCGCGGTGTTCGGCGCGCCTTTTCCGGAAAAGATCGGCGATGAGTTCTTTCACACGCCGTTAATGAGCTACGGGACGCAAAAGGCGATCGACGAGCTTTTGCTGGCCGATTATTCGCGCCGCGGTTTCATGGACGGTATCGGCATTCGCCTGCCGACCATCTGCATCCGTCCCGGTCTCCCCAACAAGGCGGCGTCCGGATTCTTCTCCAACATCCTGCGCGAACCGCTCGCCGGCAAGGAAGCGGTGCTGCCGGTGTCCGAGGATGCCCGCCACTGGCACGCCACGCCGCGCTCGGCGGTTGGCTTCCTACTCCACGCCGCGACCCTGGACTCCGCGGTGGTCGGGCCGCGCCGCAACCTCACCATGCCCGGCCTCTCGGCGACCGTCGGCGAGCAGATCGCCGCCCTCAAACGGGTGGCGGGGGACAAGGTGGCGGCACGGATCAAGCGCGAGCCCGATCCGTTCATCGTGGGCATCGTCGCCGGCTGGCCACGCGATTTCGACCCGAAACGCGCGCTCAGCCTCGGTTTTACCACCGCCGAAAAGACCTTTGACGACATCATCCGGATACACATCGAGGACGAACTGGGTGGCAAGTTCGTCGACTGACCTCTCAAGGATGCGGTCATGACCAAGGTGGCCTGCATCGGCGAGTGCATGATCGAACTGCGAGAGGCCGATGGCGGCCTCTACTCGCGCGGTTATGGCGGCGATACGCTGAATACCGCGATCTATCTCGCCCGTCTCGGCACCGAGGTCGACTACGTCACCGCACTTGGTGACGATCCCTTAAGCGACGAGATGCTCGCGGGCTGGGCGGCCGAGGGCGTCGGAACCAGGCAGGTATTGCGGCTGCCCGGCAAGTTGCCGGGGGTCTATATGATCCAGACCGACGATAAGGGCGAGCGCCGGTTCTTTCACTGGCGCGAGAGTTCTGCGGCGCGCAGCCTGATGGATCTGCCGGAAAGCCAAGCTATTTTTAGATCGCTCGAGAGTTACGATCTGGTCTATCTCTCGGCGATCACGCTGTCGCTTTACGGTGAAAACGGGCGGGCGCGGCTGATCGCGGCTTTGCGACACGCGCGCGAAAGCGGAACACGCATTGCGTTTGACACCAATTTTCGCATCCGCGGCTGGCCCGATCTCGATCTCGCGCGCGCCGCCTATCGCGATGCCTTCGAGGCTTCCGATATCGCATTGGCTTCGACGGAGGATTTGCTGCCGCTCTATGCCGGGGAAAGCGACGATGGTCTGATGGCGTGCATCTCCAGTTCTGAAGCCGTGCTGAAATTGTCCGAGCCGGCAAGCATCGTTCGTTACAAAAGTGCGTCGCACGAGGTGAGGGCGGAGCCCCTGACAAAACCGGTCGTCGATACGACTGCGGCCGGTGATAGTTTTGCAGCTGCCTACCTTGCCGCACGCCTTGCGGGCGCCGAGCCGGTCGAAGCGGCGCAGGCGGGGCATCATCTTGCCAGTGTCGTGGTGTGTTATCCCGGCGCTATCATTCCGCGTTCGGCAATGCCCGCAACTATTGCGCCGAGCCCGGCAAACTCGCACAAGGTTTCTGCATGATTGTGAGATCGACCAAGGACGGCCAGGAAAAACTCGCCACGCTGTTCAAATCGGCCCGTGTCATCCCGGTCCTTACCATTGAACGGCTTGAAGACGCGGTACCGCTCGCCAAGGCACTCGTTGCGGGCGGTGTGCGCGTGCTGGAAGTCACGCTGCGCACCCCAGTTGCGATCGAGGCCGCAAGAGCGATCATGGCCGAGGTGCCGGACGCCCTTGTCGGCATCGGCACCATCCTGAACGCCGCCGATCTGCATCGCGTGGAAGCGCTCGGTGTTAAATTCGGCATCAGCCCGGGCGCTACGCCCGATTTGCTGAAGGCAGCTGCCGCAAGCGCCTTGCCGTTCGCGCCGGGGATCGCCACCGCATCCGAATTGATGCAGGCATTGGCCCATGGCTTTGGTCTGGTCAAATTCTTCCCCGCCGAACAGGCCGGCGGCATCAAGGCGCTTCGAGCGTTGGCGGGGCCTTTTCCGGACGCGCGGTTTTGTCCGACCGGCGGTATCGGCGAGGCCAACGCGGCGACGTGGCTGAGCGAGCGAAACGTCGTCGCGGTCGGCGGCTCCTGGCTGTGCCCGGCGTCGGATGTCAGGTCCGGCAATTGGGAAGGCATAACAGCCATATGCGATCGGACGATGAAACCGCTCACTCCTTGAGTGAATTATCCCGCCCGATAGGGTAAAAGCGATCCGAGGCACAATAGGGAGAACGACCATGACAGCCAGCATCGTCGGATGGGCGCACACGCCGTTCGGCAAGTTCGACACCGAGACCGTCGAAAGCCTCGTGGTCCGTGTCGCCAACGAAGCGCTCGCCGATGCCGGCATTTCCGCTTCTGATGTCGACGAAATCGTGCTCGGGCATTTCAACGCCGGCTTTTCGCCGCAGGATTTTACGGCATCGCTGGTGCTGCAGGCCGACCCGCAATTGCGCTTCAAGCCGGCGACGCGGGTTGAAAACGCCTGCGCCACCGGAACCGCCGCCGTGCACCAGGGTATCCGCGCCATTGCGGCGGGTGCGGCAAAAATCGTGCTGGTGGTCGGCGTCGAGCAGATGACGCGCACCCCAAGTGCCGAGATCGGCCGCAACCTGTTGAAGGCGTCCTATCTGCCGGAAGACGGCGACACCGTCGGCGGCTTTGCCGGCGTGTTCGGTGGCATCGCGCAGGCCTATTTCCAGAAATATGGCGACCAATCCGACGCGCTGGCGATGATCGCCGCCAAGAACCACAAGAACGGCGTCGCCAATCCCTATGCGCAGATGCGCAAGGATTTTGGTTTTGAATTCTGTCGTTCCGAAAGCGAAAAGAACCCCTACGTGGCGGGACCGCTGAAGCGGACCGATTGCTCGCTGGTCTCCGACGGTGCTGCGGCGTTGGTGCTAACCGACTCTGAAACCGCAAAGTCGATGGGCAAAGCCGTCAACATCCGCGCCACCGCCCACGCCCAGGATTTCCTGCCGATGTCGAAACGCGACATTTTGCAGTTCGAGGGCTGCACGGTAGCCTGGCAGCGCGCGCTGCAGTCGGCCGGCATAAGGCTTTCCGATCTGTCCTTTGTCGAAACCCATGACTGCTTCACCGTCGCCGAATTGATCGAATATGAGGCGATGGGGTTGACGCCGCGGGGGCAGGGCGCCCGCGCCATCAAGGAAGGCTGGACGCAAAAGGACGGCAAATTGCCGATCAATCCATCCGGCGGCTTGAAGGCAAAAGGCCACCCGATCGGCGCCACCGGCGTCTCGATGCATGTGATGACCGCGATGCAGCTCTTGGGTCAGGCGCCCGAGGGCATGCAGATCAAAGACACAAAACTCGCGGGCATCTTCAACATGGGTGGCGCCGCGGTTGCGAATTACGTCTCGCTGCTGGAGCCGGTGAAGTAATCTCGATGTCGTCCCGGCCTTGAGCCGGGACCCATAACCACAGGGCGTAGTTGTTAGGATCGGCTGGGGTCCCAGCTTCGCGCCACACCAACATTCGTGGTTATGGGTCCCGGCTCAAGGCCGGGACGACACTGAATGTGAGGCACCTACGCATACGCCCATACGCGGGCCGCCCTTGATCTTGCCTCCGCCCTGCCGTTAGTTGACCCGAGACAAATAGCGCCACGCGCATCGCTTCGGGAGCAAACACAACCATGGGACCCCTTGAGGGCGTCAAGATCATCGACATGACGACCGTGCTGATGGGCCCTTATGCCACCCAGATGCTCGGCGATTACGGCGCCGATGTCATCAAGATCGAGACACCGGACGGCGACGTCACGCGGCTGATCGGCCCGACCCGGCATCCCGGCATGGGGCCGGTGTTCCTCAACACCAACCGCAGCAAGCGCAGCATCGCGCTCGATCTGAAGAAACCGGCCGGCCGCGACGCGGTGCTGCGGCTGATCGCCTCCGCCGATGTGCTGGTCTACAACGTCCGTCCGCAGGCCATGGCGCGGCTGCAGCTTGGCTATGAATTGGTCTCGAAGATCAATCCCCGCCTGATCTATGCCGGCGTGTTCGGTTTTGGCCAGGACGGACCTTACGCCGCAAAACCCGCTTACGACGACCTGATCCAGGGCGCGACCGCGCTGCCCGCCTTGATGGCGCAAACCAGCGACGGCATTCCCCGCTATGTTCCGAACGCGCTGGTCGACCGCGTCGTCGGGCTGACCGCGGTCGGCGCGATCTGCGCGAGCCTCGTGCATCGGGACCGCACCGGGCGCGGGCAGCGCGTGGATATTCCGATGTTCGAGACCATGGCGGGCTTTGTGATGGGCGACCACATGGGCGGTCTCACTTACGAGCCGCCACTCGACAAAGGCGGTTACGCGCGGCATTTGTCGCGCGACCGGCGGCCCTACAAGACTTCCGACGGCTATATCTGCGTGATCGTCTACAACGACAAGCAATGGCAAAACTTCTTTGAGGCCACCGGCCGCGACGATCTGCGCAACGATCCCAAATTTGCAACCTTTGCCGGACGCTCTACCAATATCGACACGGTCTATGCCGAACTCGCCCGCATCTTCGAGACGCGCAGCACCGCCGAGTGGAGCGAACTGCTCGAAAAGGCCGACGTGCCGGTGATGCCGATGCACGATCTCGGGAGCATCCTGCAGGACCCGCATATGGTCGCGACCGGGTTCTTTCCGGTGGTCGAACATCCGACCGAGGGAAAAATCCGCAACATGAAGGTGTCGGCCACCTGGTCGGAGACTCCGGCCGAGCCGACGCGGCTGGCGCCGCGCCTCAACGAGCATGGTCCGGAGATTTTGCGCGAGGCGGGATTTTCCGCCGACGAGATTGCGGCGCTGGTGCGCGACGGCGTCACCAAAGCTGCGATCGACGCCTGAGGGGATTGAGAACGATGGACTTTGCGCTGTCAGCCAATCAGGAATCGATCCGCGATGCCGTGGCAAAAATCTGCGCGCGTTTTGATGATGCCTATTGGCTGAAGAAGGACAAGGAAGGCGGTTATCCCGCCGACTTCCATAAAGCTCTTGCCGATGCCGGCTGGCTTGGCATCTGCATTCCCGAAGCGTATGGCGGCTCTGGTCTCGGCATCCTCGATGCCGCGATCATGATGCGGACGATCTCGGAATCCGGTGCCGGCATGTCCGGAGCCTCCGCGGTGCATATGAATGTGTTCGGGCTCAATCCCGTCGTCGTGTTCGGCACCGAAGAACAATGCCGGCGGATGTTACCGCCGATTGTAGAGGGAAAGGAGCGGTCGTGCTTTGCGGTCACCGAGCCCAACACCGGCCTCAATACTACGCAATTGAAAACCCGCGCGGTGCGGACCGGCAATAAATACGTCGTCAACGGCCAAAAGGTCTGGATCTCCACCGCGCAGGTCGCCGAGAAGATCTTGCTGCTCGCACGTACCACGCCGCTGGACGAGGTCAAAAATCCAACGCACGGCCTCAGCCTGTTCTATACGGACTTCGACCGCAGCCGCATCACCGTTCATGAGATCGAGAAGATGGGCCGCAAAGCGGTCGATTCCAACGAGCTCTTCATCGAGAATTTTGAAATTCCCCTGGAAGATCGTCTCGGCGAGGAAGGCCGCGGTTTTGAGTATATCCTGCACGGCATGAACCCGGAGCGCATCCTGATCGCCGCCGAAGCGGTCGGGCTTGGCCAGGTGGCGCTGTCGCGCGCGGCCGCTTATGCCAAAGAGCGCAACGTGTTCAACCGGCCGATCGGCAAGAACCAGGCGATCCAGCATCCGCTGGCAAAGAACTGGATGGAACTGGAGGCGGCGTGGCTGATGACGCTGTCGGCGGGCTGGCAGTACGATCAGGGATTGCCCTGCGGCCCGGCCGCCAACGCAGCAAAATATCTCGCCGCCGAAGCCGGCTATCACGCCTGCGAGCAGGCGGTGATGACCCATGGCGGTTTTGGTTACGCCAAGGAGTTTCACGTCGAACGTTACTTTCGCGAATCTCTGATCCCGCGCATCGCGCCGATCAGCCCGCAGCTCATTCTCAGTTTTATCGCCGAGAAGGTGCTGGGGCTGCCGAAGTCGTATTGAGATGAGCTTCATCACTGGCGTTGGTCTCACATCCTACGGCAGGCACGAAGGCTCCTCCTCGCTCGACCTGATGAGCAAGGCCGCAGAGCTCGCGGTTGCCGATGCCGGGCTGAAACGTGCCGAGATCGACGGCATCCTCTGCGGCTATTCCACCGTCTCGCCGCACATCATGCTGGCGACCGTGTTTTCTGAGCATTTTGGCATTCGCCCCAGTTACGCCCACGCCGTCCAGGTCGGCGGCGCCACCGGGCTCGCAATGACCATGCTGGCGCATCACCTGGTCGAGGCCGGCGTCGTCAGGCATGTGCTGGTCGTAGCAGGCGAGAACCGGCTGACCGGACAGAGCCGTGACGCCTCGATCCTGGCGCTGGCCCAGGTCGGGCATCCCGATTACGAGGTGCCGCTGGGGCCGACCATTCCCGCCTATTACGGGCTTGTTGCGTCGCGCTACATGCATGAATACGGCGTCACTCAAGAAGACCTTGCCGAATTCGCGGTGCTGATGCGAAGCCACGCGCGCACGCATCCCGGCGCGCAGTTTCATGAGCCGATCACCGTCGCCGATGTGATGGCCTCAAAACCGGTCGCGCTGCCCTTGAAGCTTTTGGACTGCTGCCCG
>WNFM01284817.1_pt1 | contig 20965 bp, 41 predicted proteins | sample 5400271 | NCBI WGS metagenome assembly WNFM01 (sample SAMN13153352, study PRJNA577476) | soil metagenome | isolation source: 60 cm saprolite on Douglas fir-dominated hillslope | place: USA:California | collected 2013-09-17
CCCGTCCCATACACTGGCTGGCTGATTAGACGTGCGACATTTCTAGTACGTGCGATATTTATTGAGAAGGGGCTATAGGAAAAAGGGTTAGAACATTTGACCCTGTACTAAGGTACAGTAGACGGCGCGTCGTCTGTCGGGTATACTGGGAGCAGAGGTAAGGGAATCGGACAGCGAGAGACACGGGTAGGTCGCTTCCTCTCCTGCCTCTGTGAAGCGAGTGACCGCTGTGCTATCGGCCTTTGAACCACGGGCATTTCTCAGAACAGAAAGCGAGCGAGCAAAGTGGAAAAGCAAGCGAGAACAGTAAGTGAGCTAGGTGGGTATTTCATCCGTGCGCGTATCTATTCTGATCGTGAGAACTATACCATATGCGAGGATATCGAAACTGCGCGTCATGCCATAGGCGCAAGGATTCAGTTTGGCCAGCGTGCCTATCAGAATCCTAACGTGTGGCTAGTATACATCGAATCAGTGGAGCGTGTCAAGTAGCGCCTTAGAACGGAAAGCGAGCGAGCAAAGTGGCACTGATCATTGTTGGAACGTCGGACTGCAAGAATGGTGTGCGCGCCTATGTCAACCGTCTAGCGAAAGATGATACGGGTAATCAGCAGGTGCCGTTGAACGTCCTAGTACTCTCTGCTGATAATGGTGTAAGCGTGTCATTTCATCTAGAGGATGAACAGCTAGACAAGTTGTTGGAATCATTGGAAACAATCTACGCGCATACACAAGCTGATAGGATGACAGCAGACAAACAGGATACACCATTACCACGTGAGTGGGCTGGTATCTAGCTGGGTTAGCTGTGCTAGCGGCTTGACGGGCAGTTTAGTTCTCTACTTGACATAATTGATTGTTTTTCCTATCACTGGTGTAAGCCCCATTTTTCTTATAAGAGGGCAGGACCACCTATCGTAGATGAAAAATACTATAATACTTTCCATTGGAAAGTGTTTTGTCAGACACGTGTTGGTTAGAGAGTACAGAGGTAAGGACAGCATGATGGAAAAAGAGTTACTGCTTCATGATGCGGTAGCCGTGCTAGCTGAAAAGGTACAGGGTGCGCTACGAAGTGAATCAATCGGGCAGGGGGTGTGGAAAAGCGTTGACCCACAACGGTACGGCCACTTAGTTGCGGTACTCCGTTTACCGCAGGGATTTGTAGCGCTTAACCTGCATGTGTCCATTGACAAGGAATGGACGCACCATTTAGGTACGGAAACAGAGTAGAGCCTATGGTGACTATAATGTTGATTCTGCCGTGTGGACATCCGCGCCGCTTAACTATGGATGTAACAGGGTATGATGGTACGAGATCAAAGCAGGCGGCCTACATAGCGCGGGCATTCTTGGAACCGTGCCGCATGTGTGCTGCGATAGCAGAAGCACAAGAGCAGAACGATAGGCAAGAAAATCTAGAGGCATTCCGTGTACGAGATAGGAGAACAGAACATGGCTAGCAAGAACATGCTAGAAAGCGCACTAGATAACTATCTAGTTGAAAATGGCTATTTTGCCATGATAACAGGATACAAGCCATTTAAGGCACGTTGGTACATGGCAGTGTCGAAAATGGCACGTATCAGGATTCGTGCAACAGCACAGGTATGCAGAACTATTGATATGAACGAAAGTGTTCTGATATGGAACGAATATGCGCGTATGATGCAACGTGCGTGTAGGCTCTATGGCTATGTGATGTTGCGTGGCTATCGTGCGTTTCATCGGGAAACGCACGGGTCAGAGAACTAGAAACGGGAAGTTAGCAAGAACGTGAGAAAGCAAAGTAAAGGCGGAATTCCTAGGGATAAAACACTTGATGCCACAACACAACAGAGGAAAGTGCTTAAAAAAATGCTCAACATCATGTGTGATGTAGGGCTACGTAAAACACAGCTAAGAGAAAGAGATGCAAGAAAAGATGAAACGCTTTGGAGATACGGCGGCGGGGAAGATGCAAGCAGCAGACTTGTATCCACAACGAAAATGGATACGAGCCAGCGACATACTAGAGGTACCTTTCGTGCTCGTACGTGCAAATACTGGGAAAGCGAAGAATGGGAATCAGTGCGCGTACTTGACGGTAAACTTTCAAAGGATACCGGCGCGTATAACTGATAGCAACAATGACCCGCTAAACAGGTATGATGAATACACCATATCACATCAGGGAGCGAAAATCATCGGACGCATAGCACATATGACGACAGATGATTTTCCGTGTGGCCCAGTATGTTTTGTTGAGGTGAGTGTAGGTGACAGTACTTCTAAGTCTCACGATTTGTGGGACTTTGACGAACTGGAAGCGTTGCAGGCTTCGGAACAAATGGATGATAATCCGTTTATGGAATCTGCGGTAGAGCCTAAGCCTGAGCCTGAGCCTGAGCGGACGAGTCCAAAAAGCAGAAACCAGCAACAGCAACAGCATACCCGCTAAACACAAGCGGCGGCCACGCAAGCAAAAAGCGGTACCCACTCGCAACCGGCATGCGTGGTCGTCGCTTCCTCCAGAATATAATGACCCGGAATATTCCACACTAGAGGGGCTATTCTGGCGTCGCTTACACTAAAATAGAAAGCGGTGGCACAGCATGGGCAGTCCTGACAGTGGCGCATGGCGCACAAGAGTACAACAGACAGCGCCGTTTTATGTAGAAAAAGGACATGGTAAACCTGATGTACGTGCGTTTAACTGGCAGTCCTATAGTAGGTACTGGTACCGCGTAGGACTTGTACCACCGAAAGACAGCAATGATACGACTGACACAGGTACAGGCACGATGCCAACAGCTAACGCACTCTTCTTTGCATTACAAAATATTCGTGTAGGAGGAAGTAATGCTGTCTACCTCCATTTTAGGGCATCTTTTACTGACTACTATGATACAAATGGTGGGTATGAATGGCGCATAGCCAGGATATCAATGAAACTGTTAACAGATGTGTTAACAGAGGGACCAGTACGGGATGTGCGTTTCGGGAGTGGGGGATGGTTTGATGACATGATGCAAAGAATCACCAATATGCCGATTAATCAGGTACTGACTGTACGGATAAAGGAAGTGCAATGATGACTAGTAGAGATAGAGAGTTATTCCGCCTTATGTTACGCTTGCAGCATTTGCTACAGGATATCAACTCTACACCTGGTGCAAACTTAACAGAGGATAAGATACAAGGTCCAAAGCTAAATCTTCTGTTTGACTTTGCAGACACAACGTATACTATACTAAATATACTAGTATACGACTTATCTGGTTACGATTATGGTTACGATTCTGATAAGGATACGTAAATGGGAACGCGGGTAGGACATTCACCGATGTTTCCCGCGTATAGGTACACAAAGAACAGAAAGCGACAGGTAGGTATGCTGTACAGGGACAGACATGGAATCTGGATTCTACAAGGTAGAACCGAACAACATACCTGTTCACCAGATGAAAATATCTGTGAGTTTATCCGGCGCGTGGCAACACAGGGAAGTTACGACGTGTACATTAGTAATTTTGATAGAGAGTACTGCCCATGGTTTAATGAGTTTCTAGAACAGGAATGGTGCTATGCTCCTCTTACTGTACACAACGCAACTGGGGTGCATGTTACTGGTATACGTTTCAGGGCATACACACACAACATCCATCGTATACGGGTATGTACTATCATACCGGTCAACAAATGGAATTTGGGCATTATCAACAGTGCTAGCGCCGTACCTTATATAAATCTTCTGACAAAATTATTTAAGCTAATGAAGTGCGGAATACAGGCTACACCTGGCGGACAGGGTATAGCCTATATGCATCAACAATTCACTAAGTTAGGCTACAAACCAATTAGTAATGTACCGCGTGGCCTACAGTTGATGCTAGAACGATATCAGATAGGTGGGCGAGTTGATACACCTGGTATTGGTAAACGGTACCAGGAAGGATATGAGTATGATCTTTGTTCAGCGTACCCTACCGCAGCTACTAATTTGCCCTACGGTTCTGTTACTTATTTTGGTAACCTGGAACCTTTACCCGATGATAACATGGTGGTCTATTACGCTGAATGTACTATTACTGTTCTTGACGAATTACTTTACTCTCCCGTGGGTATATGGGACGAAAAGAGGCAAGTGCATCAATGGAGATTAGAAGCGGGAAAGCATCATACGGGATTATGGTCTATGGAGATTGCTTTATTGCGCGAGTGCGGTGTGATAGTTGCAATAGAGAAGTGCTATGCATGGATGGAAATGTGGCAGGGTATGACCCAACTGATGCAGCAATACGAGCAATGGCTAGCATATGCGCAGAACCGGAACGACACAGAGTTAATTATATTATTGAAAACCGTGAGACTAGCTGGCCTGGGACGTTTGGGAATGCGTCCAGAAAAAGCGACACTCGTACCAGAGGATAAAGCACAGAATGGAGATATACCATTACTTATTGATAGACACGACAGCGATGCACCAGAGAGTATCTATTACCTTCATACGACGTATGACAAGAAAAGGTTTTACGGTATTCATCTTTGGTGTTATATGCAGACAAACGTACGACTCCAGTTATGGGATAGAACACTATTGGAGCAGCAGCAAGGAAATACATTATTAGCTACTAACTTTGATAGTTACACGGTAACGGAACGGAGCAGGTTACCCTATGTAGTAGCACGTAGTGGCGGACAGTGGAAGGAGAAGCGGCTATCACCGTTGAAATTACCCTATCCGCGTGCGGTAGTCAGTCCGCAAAAAGTGAGGCTTCCCGGTGTTCCATTCACAGCACGACAGGAGTTACTAGCATGGCTGGCAGAAGAACAGGAAAACGTGTCACAACTACTTGCGACTGGCACGACTGGCGACTAGTGTATACTAGTAGAAGCAATAACTTGATGTATTGCGTTTGTGAATTATGCGGTAGTGCTACATGTATGTGGCGGGAGGAGTATGGAAGTTATCTAGGTATTAAAGCGATACGAGAACACTATGGTCTAGATGAAATCATTATACAGGCACCGGGAAAGTAGATGTAGATGTATGAGTATAATACAAGTTGTTTGTCTGGTTACAGGAGTAGTGTTGCTATTACTAGTAGTACCATTGTCGTATTTCTTGGTAGCAAACTGGCATTTGAAAAATGGAGGACGGTTACGTCTGTTTACTGCTCTACAGATACCTTTTAATGTTGCTATTGGTATATTAAATCTTCATTATGCGTTCATAAAGTAAAGCAAGCGTACTGTTATTGAGGGTGTCAATAGCTCAAAGGTCCTACTTGACAAACCGTCCGGCGTAAGGTATACTGAGAGTGAAGAAGGTGTCAAGCAGGCAAGCGGTTACCGGCACCCTGCGATGGTCTGTTATTTTGCTGACTGCTTGATACTGGGAGAACGCCAGCCATGGTGTAGTTCGAACACATTTCCGCATGGCTAGCGTTCTCTTCTTTTTATACCTCCCACACATAATTATAGGGAGGTAGGGTAAAGATATGTGATGAGATATAGAGTGCAGTAGGTAAATAGCCATGGGAGAAGAAGAAGAAGCGGCGGTAGCAATTGCCGCGCTTACATCAGAAGCAGCAGTAGAGACTGCGGCGATAGAAGCACAGGCAGAAGCGGCAAGCGCTACCGTTGACGCGCAAGCGCAAATACAGACCATCGAGACTATTACTGATGCCATAGAATCACGTGTAGAAACAGAATCAGAGGTACAGCTACTAGCGGCACGTGTAGCACAAATTGAAATGTTACTACAGTCCATCCATGATGATTTGTTTAAAACGGAGTTAATGGCAACAGAAGCGGCGGCAACATCACAAGAGGCACTGTTACATATAGAATCACAGGAAGAAGAAGCATCAGAATTAGAAATGTCACCAGAAACAGAAGAAGAAAAACCAGAGGAATCCAGACCAGAACGGAAAGAATTTCAAACACGACATCAACGGCATAGAAATAAAAGGTTATAGCCTATGCCAAAGTGACAAAGAAGACGAGATGAACGATTATAGTGAACCAATATTACAGAAATGTTGTTTGTTTGCGTTTGGATTAATGCTGCTTATTTTCGTTATTATATGTGATGTTGTTTTAGACTGGCTAGACTCTATTAGGGAAGAATGGAAAGCAACTAAAAATGCCGCTCGATAGACATGTACATGAGATAGAGCAGAAAGAGGTACCAGGCTATCCTGGCTGGCGTTTTGTCGTGGGGAAAAATGTTGAAGGAAAGACAGTCAAAGTACACTATACATCACCGCTAGGGGAAGAGTGGACGCGCGCAAAGTTTAATGATGCGGTTGATAGTGGCGAGATACGGAAAACTACTGAGACTGATCCAACGGCAGAAGTGGCACGTAGAGAAGCAGAAAGGCAACAGTATCAATTTGCGGCGCAAACAACACAGGATGATAATGTAAAATGGGAAAAAGTGGACTTGCCGGAAACAAGCGCACGACGTTTGCCCAAATCATCCCCGGAACTAGCGTCATCATCGGATATTGCACTGACTGCTACGCTTATGCTGCTTATCATGGCCCATATCATCGCCACATTCTCACGTGTACCAGAAGCAGCAATGAGCAAGGAAGAGGCACAAGGGCTAGCAGTCCCAATAGGCAATATCTTTGCTTCTTCATCACTGAACAAGAAATATGGAAGATATCTAAGGGATTCAAGTGATTACGTAGCACTCGGTTACAGTTTATATGCATACGTATCACGTGTTGGTATACAGGTAAGAGACAGACGTGAGGCAGAAAGTAGAGCAGAAGCATATGGGCAAAGACCTACCAACGTTAGCGGAATTACGTCAGGCTATCGCACAGCAACTACCGGGAGCGTTGAAACCGGCGCAAAGTCAACTAAGCCACGATCAAGCGCGGGAAGCAGCGCAAGCGGCGCAAGCGGGCAATCCGGCGTCAATCCAACCTTACCAGCAAGCGGAGGTATCGCCGCTCAAACAGCGGGTATTGTCGGCATTAATCCAATTCCCAAGCAAAATTCCCAGTAATACACAAGGTACTGCATGGATAGGGATGATGGCAGGTGCACTAGCAGCAGCAGGACCGCCATTACTTGCTACCATGACGGATGAACAATTGCTAGTATCTATAGATAATGTGGCGGCAATGCTGCAAGAATGGAGAAATGGTCCTGTGTCTAATGTAAATTCAGAAATAGAGGCAAAGGCAGAGGAATACCATAAAGAAGTAGAAGAAGATGGAGAGACTACAGAATCAGCAGAATCTCCCTCTACTGATGAATCTACAGCAACAGAGGGAGAGAGTCCAACAGCAGATACTCCTACAGGAAGCACTGAGGGAACGCCAGAGACAGCGGGAACAGAAAGGACAGATACGCTTACCTAGGAGCATGGAAGATATAGAATTGCGACCCGCTGAACGTGGATTGCTTCTTGGTATGACAGAAATGGGGAAGTCAACTTTAGGGGATGCGCTGCTAGCACGTGCACGATACAAATATCCTGACCAACATATTATTATATTTGATTCTAAACCGAACTACAGGGCAGCGATGGAATTAAATGGTATTCCATCGCTGTTGCGTTATAGAAACTGGGATGATAAGAAAGGTGTTTATATACCAGGAAGTGTAGCAATTGATTCATCTATGGACCCGTGGGGCAGTCTCAAATTTGCTTGGCAACAAAAGTATAAGGTAGTTATCGCGCAAATAACCAAACATGATGATATTGTGTGGCTATCAAAAGTTATGCGTGCTGCCTATGAACATAAACCAAGAAACAAGCCTTTACTACTAGACGTAGATGAAACGAATCATTGGTTTAGAGGGCATAGGGGAAACGGGAATATTATCATTGAAATATTGACAAGTGGTCGCGAGAATGGAGTGGGGATGTTGTTAGGCGGGCAACGGCCACGTAACATCAGTGTAGAGGCAATGGAATCAATGACGAATCTGTATTGGTTTCATACTCCTTATGGTGATGACGTGAAACATCTTAAGTCAATGGGGGTACCTACTACTGCACAACCTGGCGGATTCAAAGATTATAAATTTTATTTCTTTTCACGACGTGATCCACATATACAAGGACTAACGAAACTACCACCAGCGACTAAAGATGAAGTGTTAAAACGTTCTAGGAGAAGTTAGGAGATTAAAGAATGCCAGAGGGCGAAGCAGAACGCGCAACAGGAAGTGTCGGAAAAATCATTGATATAGCGGACCATCCTATATTGTTTATGGTTGCTACCACTCTTTTTGTAGTGGTGTTTTTCAATCTATTCTACTACTTTTTCGTGCAACTTGGCTGGACAGGTCCAGCATCTCTATTTAAGTAATATAGGAGTATTTGTACATGTCTGCAAGCGCACCATCTGCAATAGGCGCACAGTTTGGCGTACCGCCATATACGGATGAATTTGAGGGACCTGATAATAACACTGGTCTCACTACTCAAATTCTCCGTAGTGCACAGCAGGAAATTGTAGGAGTAACACCGTTTAAACAGACGGATGTTATCTACTTTTGGATACATGAAATATCACTATCATATACAATAACTAAAGGCGCCGATACAGTCACACAATCGCCGTACTATCCATGGTCTATTGTAGGGCCATACAATCTAAATATGCAACAGCAGTATCCTGCTATTTCGGTCGCATCACTGATTGATTTGGTATTTGTTACACTTACTCGGCCTATGGCAAATGCGCAACAGGGTGCAATGCAATGGTATATGCCCGGTACATTGGGTACACGTCCTGCTAGTGGACCATCGGCTGTTGCGAGTGGTAACCCATTCCTATGGCCATATTGGTCGCAAACACCACTAGTAAACGTAGAGAATACCTATGTGGATGCTGCTAGCGTCTCACTTACATTGCCTATTCTTCTTCCAGGTTGTGTGTATTTTGATGCCTACTGGGAGATGACATACGATGGTATGCCGGCTAGTGGGCCACATAATGGCTATGTGTCACCGCAGGATATGGCCGGTTATGCGCGTGTCGTAACGCCTGACCTATTCTTTAATCAGTTTGTTACTGCTTCTACTGGCATTCTGGATACAGCAACATTTCTAGATAGTGCTGCTGCTGCTGTGTTTGCTGGCGGTCTAGTTACACATAGATTTCAACGTATAGGCGTACTGGGCAATACTGATCCTAGTGTACTTCCCGGCCCTACAAACTGGCAATACAACGTAGCCCACCAGCGTTTCCCGCTAGCCGGTAGAAACAGTATAGACATTCCACTTAATAGTGTATTCCTGGGTCAAATTATGGGTATATTTGTTCGGCTATTTGACCCGGCCAGTGTATCACCTGCTGCTGCTGGCGGTAACCCAATTCCACTAGGCAACATTACCAAAGTGTTACTCCAGTACGGTGGTAACAGTATTAGGTTTCAAGGACAGGTACAAGATGTTCAGAGATGGTTTATTGAAAAGCATAGGTTTCTTCCTCCGGAAGGTATGTTCTGTCTCGATCTCGCTACAGACAGACAGGGATGGACTAGCAATGCTTACCTTCTCAATACCCTGCGAGAAGCAGGGGTAATCTTGCACCTTGATTTCACTGCTACTCAGTCACTTACCGCGTATTTGGAGTGTTACATCGATGGTCTACGCTGGGTGCCTCTTACGCCTGTTGTGACAAGGTAGGTACATAAATGGCAGGTTCACAGGTACTCGCAGGACAATCTAGCGCGGTGAATAATGGCCAGCTAGTGCCATGGTATAGGGGAGGTAACTATTACCCTAGGCCATTACGGGCGAATGGTCCTGGTGGTATTAGTGGGGCCGGTTCTGCAAATCCAGCATTTCCGCCACAAACAAGCGGACCAGGATACTCTAAAGGTGCAAGTGCAAGCGGTTCTACGCAAGCTGGGCAAGATGCGGCGGCTAGTCCATTCTCACCTTTTAAATCACCTGTTCCCTGGCTGATTGCGTTCCTAGTGATATCTTTTCTCTTAATGCGTTACGTACATCATGGGTATTAGCATCTAGAAAGTATAGAGTACAGTACACATGCACCAAGAACGAATGGTATCACGACATCAACTTAATGCAGTCTATAGAGAAAGAGATATCTGTATAGCGTTACTTGCGGTACTATCTAAAATTGCTGGCTATCGTGTCTATATAGGAAAGGATAGAACTGCGCAAAGTGGCTGGGAAAATGTCCTATACATAGAGATTCCTACTGGACAAATTAGCTGGCACTTTCCAGAACATGAATGGTACCTGTTCTCCATGCATGAAAAGTTACCAGAGTATGATGAATATGCATGGGATGGACATGGAGTAGAAGTGAAGTATCGGCGCATACAAGATTTTCTTGTTCTGTATGCAGGTAAATTGGAAAGTTAAAAATGGGAAACATGGCGGGAGTATTTCTGATACTTGCCGGTGCACTCGTAGCAATCATAGGGCTACGTGGTACACATGCTGCCGTGTTTGGAAATCTGTTTCAGAATACTGCTACAGCAGATAGTACCGCGCAAGCGGCAAGCAATGCAGTGAATAAAGGTTCTAAACCAGCTAATAATAAGGGAGTATTTGTCTAATGCCAGATACACCTGATGATAAAGAAAAGGATAAACGGAGTATATCAGAAAGGTTTGCTACAGAAAAGAATACGCAGGAATTAAAGCAGAAAACATTTATGAGTGAAAATAACCAGTCGCTAGGGGAGTCTTTAAAGGCATTTAGGAGTGGTGATCCAAATGCTAAGATGCCTGGTCCAAAGTCATCTTTAGAGACAATGGACAAATTAGGGGAAAAACTTAATAGACCAGTCCGCAAGATACAAGTTGAGAATGTACCACCAGATTTGCCGGCGCGACCATTCCCGCTTGCGCCGATGCCAGAGACAAAGAGTACAAATAAAACTCTGTCATTACCTGGTGCGGCTAATGGTGTATTCCTATTAGGTGGGACGCTGGCGATTGTTGCGGTATGGGGGAGTGTTATCCATCCATTGATAGAACTATCGTGGTATGGAAAATATAAGACTACTAAAGGTATGACTATGCCACCATCAGGTATCATATCTCTAGTATTATTCATATTGCTTATAACATTTATATCTACTCTCTCGCCAGATTTTGCTAACGTAGCGTTCTTTTTTATACTGGCTTTGTGGGCAGTTTATTTAGTGATGAATCCGCAGATAGTGCAAACTGCGGCAAGTTTTGTAAGCCAGGGAAATAAACCAAAACCACCAGATACAACTAGTGGTGCCGGTTCCCACCCAACATCACATTAGGAGTAAACAGCATGCCGCATCTTCCTACCGTTGTTTGGGTATTGGTATTCGTGGTAGTGTTGTACCTTATAGCGCGGGCAATGAAGTTGATTTAGGGAAATACAATGAAAACTGGTGTAGAGATTATAGGATGGATTATACTTGCATCAATAGTTGTATTGATTATTATGAATGCTAAAAATTTCGCTACTGTTATCGGAGCTGGTACGAGTGCCGTCGTATCTGAAAGTGCGCTGCTCACTGGCAGCGGATACGGTACTGCTGGCTATGGGAACATTAAGAAAGCAGCTTAAATGGCAGTAGGATTGCGACCTTCACAATATAGCCCGATACCTGTACCATCTGGTACCCGCTATACTGATATTTCCAAGTGGGAAGTAGATAGCGGTCGTAGACTGGCACCGGGAGGTGGTGTGAATGGCCAGGCCGGCGATAGCTGGCCAGGACCCAATTTTGCCTTTACGACTATGCAACCGTTTGTAGCGCAACCTGGACCCGTCTATAGGCAAGATCAGCACGGCGGACCTACTCAGAATCCTAAGCAGCCCTATCGTGCACGGGCAGGATTTATAGTGAATGTCTCGATGTATCCTAAGCCTTTGGCACCAGGAAATCTAGGCCCCTATGTGCACCAGTATGGCGGCAGTGCCAGCTATGGTGTACCAGTAACAGACTCTTTGCGTAAACGTATGGCGGCGCTTATTGCGTCGCGTTCACTCCCCAGTAAGAAAGGCAAGTAAGAGAGTATGTCAGTAGACGCAACCGCATTGATGAAGCAACTAGAACAACTACAGAAGCAGGTAGCTGAGGCTACCGCTAGCGGGAGATTGATTGTCACTGGTCCAGAACCGATACAGGATGAAGATACGCCAGATGGTGCACGTGCGGCGCTCACTCGTTTTCACGCCAGTGTAGCGCATAATCCTGACACCATCCATCGAGCGCTCGCTAATCATTCTCTTTTGGTCAATGACCTATATGACAAAGTAGCTGTATTGCAAGATAGGGCACAAAAACTAGAACACAAAGAATACCCGCCAACTACACATGATGATAAAAAAGAAGTAAATAAAACGGAGAAGTAACGATGTCTCAGGCATCGCCTTTTAGCGGGTTAATAGAAATGCCACAAACAGGACCGCCACCAGGCACAACCGATGACGACGTAGCAGATGCAGAGAGTGGTGGTAGTACTTCTTCATCTGGCGGTTCTAGTGGTGGTTTTAAGTCATTTTGGGAAAATCACCAAATGATTATGATGGTAATAGGCTTGGGTGTCCTATTACTTACCGCTGTACTGGTATTCCGTAAAAGTCAATCAAGCAGTAATGCAGCAAGTAATACTACTGCTGCTGGCGGAGTTCCTACAGTACAAACATCTGATACTGCTATGGCAATAGCACAGCAAAATACGGCACTAGAAGCATTAATGAATGCGTTTCAAAAATTTACAGATGGAGTAGGCACGCAAAATCCGACTACTCCTACACCAACACCTACTGATTCTGGTGGTCCGAACTGCCCACCTGGATTTATGTGGTTTGGCCCGCCGCCCGGTGTTGGAACATCTGGTGGTGCAAATCCAATACAGGGAAGATGTGTACCAGTTGACTTTTTTAGTCAACAAATGCCGGTAGCGCCAGCCATGCCCGACCAATGGGTAGGTCCTGCTGCTGCTCCAAACGGTACGCATGCACTATGGAATACAACAGCACAGCAACCATCACAAATTGCAAGAGTAGAAAGTAAATAGAGTAGTATAGTGTATTGGTGGCAATATCCTATCAATGGCCCGCACAATCCGCCTAGTGAACGTGGCATAGACCTCGCCATGCCGGTAGGCACTCCTATCTACTCGCCATTTTCTGGTACTGTGCTAGGACGTTCTGATTATAAATACGCCACTGATACATCTTCTATGTGGAGTAAGAATCAAGTACAAGGTGCTTATGCTCAAACAGGGTACAATCAGTGGGGAGGTGAGGTTGATATCCTCACTTCACTACATGGTATAGGGCAAAAAGTTGGTTATATATTTCATCTAGATAAATTGAATGTTACACCAGGGCAGAAAGTAAATAAAGGTGACCTAATAGGATGGAGTGGCGGGGAAAATACACTCTCTACCACAAATGTGGTGCCAGGCTACACGCCAACGCATACGGCACTTTCCATTTGGAGTGGTGGGCCACATATAGAATTGGGTGCCTATGATCCGGAAAACTGGGCAAGTGTGATTGATCCTACGCCCATTGTGAACAATCTACGTGCTACTGGCATGTCAACATCTGATGTACTATTGAGTAGTAATACAGGTGGTGGTGGTTCTGTATTGAATCCAGCGGACTGGGCTACAGCATTTGCTGATAAGATTAAATCTGGATTTACTGATGTTGCCCTACGCGCCGGACTGGTAACAACAGGTATTATACTTATCTTTCTAGGCATTCTTGTCTTGTTCTTTGCTAACGGAGGAGCGAGTAAGGTGGAGTCTGCTGTATCATCTGTACCGGTGCCAGTATGAGTATACCTATAAAAGAAACAGATTTAAGCATGGCATTACTGGGTCAACATATATCTGTTGACTTGACTTCTTCCATGCAAACAATACCACTCAGTACTATCTATACAGACAGACTACCAAAACTTGCTTTGCATAATAGAAGTGGATTCGGGTTAATTATTACATTAGTAATGTCTAGTAAAAGATTCAACTTGCCTCCTAATGGTAGAACAAATTTATTCTCAATAAGCCCTAAAGAAACATCCATGGATATACTAGTGAACTATGGCGCGCCATTAGGTCCTAATACAGGTAATAGAGTATACGGTGACTTGTATGGTCCTAATGAATATCCTATAGATATATCCGCAACATCGGCAGATTCACTCTCACAGCCACGTGTTGTTAGTATTCCTATAGTGCCGGTTAATATAAATCCTAATCATGGATTCTTTGCAGCCGTACCATTGAATACGCCGCAATTATTACTAGGTCCCACATTTTTCTCTAACTTTCCAAACATTAATTTAAATAATGTAATAAATATCTATTTGTATAGCTTAAGCATGCAGATTAGGAATGCTGGATGGGCTATTGTTTCTATTACTGCCGGTCTATTTTCCGGACTTGGAGTGCACGTACCAGGATTCGACCAGAATGTATATGGTGCAATAATAGATGGTGGTAATTTACAAGGACCTCAAATAGTAAAGTATGAATCTCCATATCCATTGCATACATTAGTAATTAAAGATATATCAGGTCCTCAGTTTGGCCTATTCTTTAATGTATTCCAGGCGCAAAATCCTGGTGCAAATGATTTTTTTATTAATGGTACGGTAGGAATTGATACACAAAACACAAGTATACCTGTAGATATAGGAAATTTGATTAGAACTGCTGGCGGTATAGTTGACCCAGGAACATTCTAGTGACTACACGTGATAGACGGCGCGCACGCACAAGAAGAAGAGAAACAACGTATAACATGCCGCTCTATAATGAGCCTGGCATGCGTCACAATGAACGTGTTATGAGGCAGCAGATAGAAGAAGATAGACAGACACAACCGGAACGATTCCGGCGTAAAGGAAAGCAGCAAATACCTATAGGTAAACAAGATGTAAAAGATGCGAGGAATATGCCTAATATGAATCAGGAAGGAATAGAACATAATAAAAGAGTAGTAGAGGAAACTAAAGAGAAAGATAGGGAAGAAGCAATGACGCCAGAGGAAAAGGCAAGACTGGAGCATAAGAAAAGTGCCTTACAGAAATTAAGAGACTTCTTTAATACTAAGGTGTAGAGCAGTATGTCCGAACAGTCAGCATTCCGTTATTTCGCTTTGTTTCTTCTTGGAATCACATACTTTAGTGCGTTAGGAGTGGCTATCTGGTGGATAATCAACAGAAATGTTGACACAATACCTGCATATGTCACTTTTCTCTTAGGTACTGGCCTATCTCTCGCATTGAATTATATAGGATATCATCAGGGATTGTATGCAGGTACGGCAGTGAGTAGTAGTATTGTCTCAACAATCAGCAGCAATGCCGCTAATGGAGGTACTAAACTATGAATGTTAAACAATGGCTATTTGATTTTTCCACCATATTGGTGGCCGTTATGATAGCAGAAGTTATCATACTTGTGTTGCAAGAGATAAAACGTGTACCTGTTCCGGCTACAGAATTACCGCTAGGTGGCACGTACGATAATGACCATAAGGAAGTGAGTGCATTTTAATGACTATCGGCTATTGGAACATTAGAAATCCGTGGAACAATTGCATAGCCATTGATGAATTTGGCAATGGCACACTAGACGGCAATCCTGCGCATGGCGGGAGTTTTGATGCCTGCGGGCCAGCAGCGATAGAAAATGCTAAGGCAAATTATGAAAATCGCACACCACTGTATACCAACATAGGTGCGTATCGAGCGCATATGATATCAAATAGTCAATGGACCGTGCCTAGCGTTATAAGCAATCCGCGCACAAGTGGATGCTTCATCAGCAATATAAAGTGGGAGGTAGAACAATTAGAATTAGAAGTACTGTCATTTGTTGACTATCAAGATGCCATAGCACAAGAGGTAAACATACGCAATGCACTCAGTTATCAGAAAGCGTCAACGTGGATTGTTACGAATGCCGGCGCTCTGGCGGGCAATGAAGCGAACATACACGGCCATTTTGTCACGATTGCCGGGTACGGTGGTGATAACAGTGATGGTAGCACAGGAAAACTTTACGTCCTTAACTCAGATATTGCAGGGCAACACGGAACGGCAACAGGACAATGGATACCACTCGCGCAATTCAGACTAGCAGAACCGCACGGGTACGTAGTCTATGCAACTAAGCCGCCAGTACCACCTAAACCACCACTGAATGCCGCTGGCATACGTGGTGATGTGCTACAGATTCAGCACTCAGCTAATGATATATTAGTATTGCTAGCAGAGGCAGGGTACTAGTATGGGAACGCGCCTATTGAATCCGAATGCTAATGAACAAGAAACAGGTATTAATGATGTCGCGTCACTTGCTGCGGCATTACATGGTATCAATGACTCACTGAGTCAGCATACTATGATGTATAAAGAGGTGATGAATCATCTTACTAAAACACGCCAGAAAGCGCTTATAGTGGATGTTGATAGAAGTACGGCAAGTAATACCATTCTGCAATTGCCACTATTTCAAGGTAACATTATGGTGATACAAGCAGTGATATACTCAGTACCTGCTGCTGCTACTTTAAACATAGGAAAGCGGTCTATTCCTATTCCATCTGCTGGTGTAGCAGCGCTACCATTCTCACCCGCAGGAATGATAGTCTATCCACAAGATATCATCAGTCTTACTATAGCTGCTGCTGGCGCGATGTTCTTAGAAGTCATAGCGGAACAGATGCCACCAGACGACGAACGTAGAATTGTTAGGGGATAGAAAGGTATGACGCCTAAAGATAAAGATAATGTTCTAAGCATAGTGGTAGCACTACTAACTATACTTGCCGTAGTCATGTCGCAGTATCCAGAGTTAGTGCCACTACTACTGTATCGTGCACAGTTATGGATAGCCTATCGCAACACAGTAAACTATGACAGGTTGGAATACATGCGGAACAATCGAGATGTTCTGTTTCCTGATGATATGAAAGCGAGCGAGTAACACATTATGAAAGAAGATGAAGGTATGACTTCTACAAAATTTGCTGAAAAGTGGCTACAGTCACATGGACTATTTGATAAAGATAGTGATTATGGAGGAATGGTAGGTGCAGCAGTACTCGACGTGTGGAAGTTAATTGCTTCACAAGGTCATAGTGGGTTTAGTGCTCAGATACTATTTGATTGTTTACATGAGATTAACAAGGAATATAGCAGTAGTGACTGGCCGCCAACATCTCCGATATGGATAGAATACTGGAAAGGTCCGCACGGTCAAAAAATGATATCTGATACCGGTTCTAGTAATATATTTGAGAAAGGTGAGTAACTATGCCATTCCAATTTGTAGATGATAACATACAAGCATTTTGCAGGGAACATCAGGAAGTAACTCGTGCATTAGAGCAATATTTCGATGAACAGAACATCACTCTACAGAAGTTGCTACGTATCACAGAATCAGAAGTAGAGAAAAAACCCAGCCAAGCCTATCAGGCATTCTTGCAACAGCTAGCGCAAAGTTTGGTACAGCAGCAGAACCGAGTGTTGTCACTGGTGCTCACTACTGCCATGGCACGTGTGGTAGAGCGCAAGCAAGAAAGCGTGCTGGCGGCAGTGAACCCACGTGACGCGGATGTGCCGCCAGACATGCGTTCTATTCTTGGTGGCAAGTTTCCTGGTAGTCATAGGTGACATAATAAGTAGTACTTTTATCCTATTGCGTTGTGCTTTTCTTTCGGATATACTTTCTGTGTAAGCAGTCAGATGGAGTTCTTACAGCGCAGGGAGTCGAGAAAGAAAGGCAGACTGAACAGTGGCAACACGAGACAAGGGTGCAGAGATGTTTGATGTGGAAGATGTGGACCTTGAAGAAGAGGAAGAGGAAACTGGGGAAGCGGGCGTAAGCGAAAACGGTGTCAAGAAACCGCGCGCGGACAATCCTCTTCTTAAGGCGTCAAAAAAGGCTATGGAGGAAATGCTAGTACTCAAAGCTAGCCAACGCACATACGATGATGCTGACCGCGCGCAAGAACTGCTGAGTACTATCGTTACCGGTCGACTGGCCCCACTGACTCCTACGGCGGTCAAGACGGCCATTGCGTACGACCTAGAACTAGCGTTCCGTATCGCGCGCGACGCATGGACGAATCATCGCTAGCTCCTTGTAGCTCAACGGTAGAGCGCTGCGGTGAAGACGCAGGCGTAGCTGGTTCGACTCCAGTCGGGAGCACTGAGTGTCCTAGTTACAGTAACTCGACCTACTGTGGCTAGGACACTCTTGTTAGGAGTACACAGAATGAATACTATCTTTCCGTATTTCCTCATGGCATTACTTGCTGCTGTGACTGGTGTTGTAACGACAGTAATCGTGTTTGCTGTAGTTCTGTCTGTTATTGTCAAAAAGGTCTACAACAAGGTACAGGGTACTCCTATAGAGGGAATGATTAAGGCGTTCATCAGAGGTACTCCACTATGAATAACAAAATACCAGAAGAATACAGAAAAGAATGTGCTTATATTGCTGAAAGATTAGGTATAATGTTTATATATACAGGCAATTACGATGAAGGATATATAGATGAAATACGTAACGCAGCGCTTATAGCTATACATGCGTTAAACTGGCTATCAGAACCGGCAGAAACAGTGGAAATAGTCACAAAGAAACGGCCATTTATATCACCTGAATATCCAAAAAAGGAATAATAGTGACAGGAAGAATGCTACATATATATCATTTAGTAGTATTAGAGGATGGTATTGAGATATTTTGCGTACATGGCTCACCATCACCAGGAATGGTGTTAGGTGTATTGTACCATGTTGTTTCTAATAGAGATACAGAAAATAACATATGGGACATTAAATACGAATGGTTATATAGACGCACAACAATTGTGCAGGAATTTCACGTAAGTAGTGGTGAAGGTATAGACGGTTTCTTGTATGATAAACCATCTGGTAGTGGTAAGCACAGGAAGGAAGCTACATAATGAAACGGTTGATTATTGTTCTTATCCTCTTTGTATTTGCCGTACCACTTATGCGCGCTTATCTTCCTACTACTGCCCTAGCAGACAGTGGCTGTATGTTTCTCAGCAATCAATCTGCTAACACGGCATTTTGTGATACCTTCAGTACGCCAGCAGGTACCGGGAATAGGTCTGGTGACTTAAATGGGACTGTATGGGGAGTCAGTCACGTAAGCGGCGATCAGAATAACGGGCTAGCTAATGGCTGGTTTACTGGCAGTCTTAACCTATGCGGCGTGACTGTGAATGAGCAACCGGGAACAGATGTACGTATCTGCAATGGGCATATGGTAGAAGCGACAAACGATGGTGGTGGTGTAACAGGTCTAGCTATCTATCCTAAGCAGCCATTCGACATAGCGAATCGTACTGGCACAGTATCATTTAACGTCTCTGATGATAGCCAGGGAAGTCATGCGGCATGGCCTGAATTCTGGTATTCAGACCAGCCAGTACCAACACCCAAAAAACATGAAGACAGTTTTTTAAGCGTACCCAGGAATGGGCTAGGCATACGATTTGCTAATTGTCCGCTAGGTCCAGATACTTCCATGGTGTCAGTAGATTCTATGGCAATTGTACGCAATTACATTGCTTTTGATTCATTTAATGGCACCGTACCATTTGTTACGAATGGATGTGTAAAGAAATCTAATAGTACAGGACAATTCAATCATATAGAGGTACAGATATCACAGAATCACATAGACGTGTATGGTACTTACGCTTTTAACATAGGAGAAACAATACCTTCACTCGTACATCTTGCATCGCTTAGTAATGCAAACTTGACATTGACACGCGGATTAGTATGGATGGAAGATGCCCACTACAACGGCAACAAATTCAATTCACAGGGTACGCATACGTTCGCGTGGGGTGATTTTGCATTTGATGGTCCTGTGTTGCCGCAGGATAGGGCATTCGATGTTCTAGATAATACTGCTGGTGGTAGTGATGGAAGTAGACAACTAGGATGGTTCATTCCATCTTCATCCAGCCAGGTACTGCATACGTTACCTGTTGATACGACATCGCTCACGAATGCAACAGGCGCACTATTGACATTTGGATTCTGGAGTGAACAGGATAATTACACGTTTCATATCAATGTGAATGGACATAGCCACACTATAGCCTATCCATTCACTGATGGACGTTCATTTAGTCCAGACACGCTAGGAATCCAACTACCACAAAGTGATATGGTAGATGGTGTGAATACTGTTATCTTTAGTACAGACAGTAGTTATGCTATTAACATCTTCAATGTAGATGTGATAGCCGTAGGAGGTGGTGGCAATGTTAACGGTGGTACTCCTACTCCTAATCCTAGTCCTAGCCCCAGTCCTACTAGTACTCCTAGCCCGGTACCTACAGTTAGTCCTATTACTATTAATAACGTACCTTGCACTGTAGTACTTTCAGGTGTCAATCAGTCTGGAACATGTAGTGGAACATTCACACCGTAACAGGAAGCAGGACTAAGTGAAGAACTGGCGTGTTACTGTACCATCAGATGAAATAGGTATTAAATTTATATGGATAGAAAAAGAAGATGTAATAGAATTACGTAACCTGTATGATGACTGGCTTATATGGAGAATAGAAAGAGATAGCTTGGAAGAACTGCGGCTAGTATTACATAGGCTAGAAGATGCTATAGCAGAAAAGGAGTAATAGTATGCCTATTTATTATGTAATAGTTGAGTACATTCAAACATTAACGGGAGCACCAATAGAACACATACTAGCAGTATTTGAAACAACAGTAGAGGAAGCATACGACAGTGCATGGTATACTAAGAATATATCACCATTCTTTAATGGAACAAAGAGGACAGGTACACATATGATATATAGAGAAATAAAGAATCCATTTCAGGACTACAATGAAGATTCTGCATGGAAGTAATCGCGGTCACAATGAAAATCGTGCAACTTTAAGCAAGCTGTGTTTATGTAATCGTTCCACTGACAGTAGAATTACATCAGCCA
>WNFM01285083.1_pt3 | contig 20964 bp, 22 predicted proteins | sample 5400271 | NCBI WGS metagenome assembly WNFM01 (sample SAMN13153352, study PRJNA577476) | soil metagenome | isolation source: 60 cm saprolite on Douglas fir-dominated hillslope | place: USA:California | collected 2013-09-17
TGGCTCTCCATGCGCCGAGCGACGGCTGTCACCCGGATCTGCGAATTGAAGGCCCGCAGCCGCGCCGCCATGATCTCGACCTTTAGCAAACCGATGTCTGCCTCGGTGTATTGGATCTGGCGGTTAAGGTTGCTCACCTCAACTCGGTCGCCGTCGACTAGCAGGAGTTCCCCGACCCCACAGCAGGCCAGCTCCCAGGCCACACGGCCACCGAGGCCACCGACTCCAAGCACCGCGACCCGCGCCTCGCGCAGTCGCGCCTGACATTCGGAGGGCGTCGACCCACCGCTGCGGCCGAGATCGCTGAAGTAACGCAGTTGCCGATCGAAGCGCTCCAGTTCCGCCGCCGGCACCCACTCGTCGTCAGCGGCGTCCTCGATCAGGTCTAGCTCTTGCATCCGAGCAATCGCGTCTCTGACCTCCTGCGCTCCAAAGCGGGCTTCGATCTCGTCCGTCGAGTGACTGCCGTCAAACGCCTGCAGCAGGGTCTTTTCCTGCTCGCCCGGCCTTTTGATGCGGATGTCATCGGCGCTGGACCGCATCAGGACGAGGTCACCGTCAGGCGCCTGGACCTGCTCGACAGTCCTCTTCAGCCGCGGGCGCATTTACTTAAGACCTACAGAGTGTTCGACACAGTTCCAGCGATTAAGAGGGCGGATCCGCCCGCGCTGCCGCGGAGAGGAGCCGCCCCCTACTCAGATCAACCGCCCTTTGCGGTGCTGACCTCGGGCATCGTCGCGTTCGTGACATCGAGCTGCATCTTGCTCACCTCCCTTCTGGCAGATCAAGGAATGAGCAAGGGTGCTTTATTGCTGGCTCGATTGGTCCCTAATTCGTCCCACAAGCCACCACTTTGGGAGGAAAACTAATTAGGGTTCTCTGACTGACTCAATACGCCGTTAGAGATCGAGGGCAATCCAGTAGTGGTGGAACCGAAGACCAACGAAACTGCGGCGTTCGTAATCAGTGCCAAGATGGCAAAGGCGCTGGCGGATCGCTGGCGGTCCCGCATCATGATGGAGTTGAGCGTCCGGCCGTTGAGTCCCTCGCAGTTCGTCGAGGAGGCCGGCGGCGAACTGCCGCATATCGCCCGCTGCTTCCGCCAGCTTGCCGAGTGGGACTACATCGAGATCGCCGAAACGAAGAGGGGCGGCCACCGGCGCGGCGGTGTTGAGCACGTCTACCGAAGCATCCACCGTGCGCACTTCGATACGAGCGTCTGGGAAGGCTTGCCCCGCGTCCACAGAGATGCGTTCTCCGGCTCCATCTTGGAGTCATACCTGGCACGGATCTGCGAAGCGATCGAAGCCCGTACGTTCGACGACGAGCTTGATCGCCACCTCTCCTGGGATGAAATTCCACTGGATCGGATTGCCTGGGTGCAGCTGGTCACACGGCTAGACGAGACTCTGCATTGGCTCCCCGAACTGGCGGTCGAAGCAGCTGAGCGGATGGCGAGAACGGGAGAGGAGCCAATCCCCACGACGGTCGGCCTCTCTGCGTTTCGAGCGGCGACCCAGGCCAGAACCCAACGAGCAGCACGGCAAAGTGGCGAGTCAGTCAGACCGCCGGACCTAACACCGTTCGTAATCAGCGCCAAGACGGCCAAGGCCGTAGCAAACAAATGGCGGTCCCGAATCTTGATGGAGTTGAGGGTCCGGCCGCTCAGTCCAACTCAATTCGTGAAGGAGATTGGCGGCGGCAGGAGGCACATATCTCGCTGCTTTAGCCAACTCGCGGAGTGGGACTACATCGAGGTCATCGAAACGCGCAGCGGTGGTCCCCGTCGAGGCGGCAAGGAGAAGTTCTACCGCCTTAAGCAACGCGCTCATTTCGATACTCGGACGTGGGAAAAGTTGCCGCGATTTCTCAGGGACGAATTCTCTGTCTCCATCTTGGAGTCTTACTTTGCCCGAGTTACCGAAGCGATCGAAGCTGGAACGTTCGATGCCGAGGTCGATCGGCACCTCTCCTGGGACGGTGTCGCTCTGGACCGGATCGCGTGGGAAGAACTCATTGCGCGGCTGGACAAGATTCTATATTGGCTCCCCACCCTGGAAGAAGAAGCGGCCGAGCGGATGGCCGAAACGGATGAGGAGCCGATCCCCACCATCGTCGGCCTCGCTGCCTTCCGGTCGCCAAAATCATCGGAAATCGCCTCCCAAACACCAGGCCCTCACCGAACTGACACTGGCCTACCTTTGAACGGACGTTCGATGCCGAGCGGGTGAGCATTCGCTGGGGATCGGGTCAGTCCGCCCTCAGCGTCGGCGCCGCCCAAAGCTGTGCCCCGGCGGGGGCAACTGCGCGCAACTCGGCGACGGCCAGCTCGCGAGACCGGCGGCGGCGGGAAAGCTCATCGCCGCGCTCCTCCGCTCCGGCCGGCCGTTCGAGCTGGTGCACCTCGGCGGCGGGCGGAGCGGCCCGCTCAAGCGGCGTCAGCTCGGTGGCGATCACGTTTTGACCACGCCTTCGCGACGCTCGAGGCGACCGCGGGCGTGCGGGAGCGGTGCGGTGCGCGCGACCTCTCGGCGCTGCTCATAGAGCTTCGCGCCGACGATCAGGTCGATCGGGTCCCAACGCCTGGGCAGCTCTTGAGTGCGGGTACCCCGTCGGCTACTAGGCCCGGAGCTCACGTGGTCAGCGACTGGAGCGTGGGAGCAGCCGATTGCGTGCCAGCTTGCCAGCGTGGCTTTCATGTCGAGCCGGTCAGCCGGCAAAGTAGCCGAGACTGGCCCAGCCGCCGTGACGTCGCAACACCCAGTACTCATGGCTGTCGCAGGCTTGGCACGGCATTCCAAGAGGATGGAGGTCCGTGTACCAGGTGCGGCGGATCATCGCCTTGCTGCAGGTCGCCGCAAGCAGCTGGTAGTTGAAATCGCGCGGCTGCGCCCGCTCGGCCACCCTCAGCTGAAAGTCGGGGACGGGACGCGACGCAACACGGATCACACCCCTGCGGGTGCCGTGCCGCAGCTGAGCAGCCGGGATGCATTTAGCGACGTTCGGAACCGCGGCGGCGCGACTTCCGATGAGCCCCCCGAAGACGAGGGTGGTACTCAGTGCGCAGAGTCCGATGAGGACGGCGGCACGGCGTCGGATCGGTCGAGTGTTTCGCATGCCAATAGGGTCAAACCCAGGGGGAGGAGAAGGTCCAGCCTCTACCCAGCGGACCGTCGTCAAATAGCCGACCGGTGCGCGTAATCGTCTTCCCATTTTTTGTGTAGGTAATCCTAAGCCGAGTGAAGCGGTGGCCGCTGACGCGGTAGGCGCGCACTTTGCCGGGATAACCGGCCCATTGGCTCCCGGGACAACCGGGAACGCAGCGCTCCTCATACAGGTCACCGCGGCAACTGCCACCCTCTGGCTCCAACGTGTCCAGCGCACTTTCGTCCCGCGGCCATTAGCGCCCGCGAATTGCACGGTGCCGTCAGGGGCGAGCTGGATCGAGCCGGGCCGCACGGTACCGAACAGGCCCGGCAGGCGCTGAGCGTCCGCGGTGCCGCCGATCAACACACTGCCGGCAACAATCGCGAGCGTCAGCAAGGCAATTCTCCGCCGCCAGGCACGTCGTGGGGTGTCGCGCCGCTCGGGGTGTGAACATCGTGGGTATGGAGCGACGACTTGGCTGGGCCCTGATCGCACTGCTCGCGACCTCCCTGCTCGTGCCCGCCGCGGCGCTCGCGCAGGATCGGGCGATCGCCGTCAACGGCGAAGTGACCCAGCAGGTGCCGAACGACACCGCTGGGGTGGGCTTCTCGGTGAGCAAGGAACGAAGGACCCGCGGCGCGGCGCTCAGCGCGGTGTCGGCGCGCCTGCGCGACATGATCGCCGCCGTGCAGGCGGTGCCCGGAGTGGGACCGGGGGACGTCACAACCGGGCGCATCTCGGTGCGCAAAGTGAGCCGCGGCAAACACGTCGTCTTCCGCGCCGGCGAGGGGATCGCCGTGGTCCTGCACCAGCCCGACCAGGCCGGGAATCTGGTCGCCGCCGCGATCCAGGCCGGGGCGACCGGCACCAGCGGGCCCAACTTCTTCGTCGGCAACTCCCAGCTCGCCTACAACCGGGCCCTGGTCGCCGCCTTCGACCAGGCCAAGGCGAGGGCCGCCGCCCTCGCCGCCGAGGCCGGCGCCGCGCTCGGCCCGGCCCTCAGCATCGAAGAAGGGGGCGGCGTCAGCAACCCCCCGACGGCTGGGGCAAAGGGGGGGCCCGCCACCCCGTGCGCCACCCCGACTACCATCGTCAAGCCGGCGCGGACGAGATGCACCGCCCCCTCTCCGCCCGTCAAGCCCGGCACCTCGACCGTCACCGCGACCGTGCGCGTTGTCTTCGCTCTCCAGTAGTCGGAGCCGCGCGCCACGGATGCGGCCGGGCATTGTCGAAGAGTCCAGCCCGCCCGATCAATGGCCGCGGTAGACGAACCGACCCCCGAGCAGGGCTGTGACCGTGGCGAAGCGGAAGCCGCGCGCCTGCAGGCCGCGGATGATTCCTGGCAGCGCCGCGACGGTCTGGGGGTGGTGGCCGCCGTCGTGCATGAGGATGATCGAGCCCGGTTGGGCCAGGCCGACCGCGTTGGAATGGATGGTCGCGACTCCGGGGTGCTTGTCGTCCCGCGAGTCGACGTCCCAGAGGATCGTTTGCAGATGGGTGCGCTGCGCCGCGACTGCGACCTTCGCGTCGACCAGCCCGTAGGGCGGGCGGAAGAGGCAGGGGGTGAACCCGGTCGCTTCCTCGATGCGGCGATTCGTCGCCGCCAGCTCCCGGTATCCCGGGAATCGCGGATGGTCGAAGGAGTGGTTGCCGATCTCGTCGCCGCTGGCGAGGATCTGCCGCATCAGCGCTTCGTTACCGGCGACGTGACGGCCCTCCTCGAAGAAGGTGGCGCTCGCATGGAGGCGATTGAGGATCGAGAGGATCGCCGGCGTGTAGGTCGTGCTGGGGCCGTCGTCAAAGGTCAGCGCGACCACGGGTCGGGAGCGTGGCCCGCTGGTGATCGCAGCGCCGCTGCCGCCTGTGCATCCGACGACCTGGCGGGCGCCGACCGGCGTGCCGCCGTTCCCGGCCGCCGAGCTTGCCCGGTCGACCCCTGGGCCGCCGAATCCGATCGCGGCGAGCGCCATAGCGACGCAAGCCCCACTGCGCGTGAATTTCATGGCGCTCCTGCCGATCTCGATGCCCTTCTAGGCTTCTACTACGATGGACTGGCAGGTTCGAGGATCTCAGTGGTACGGAATTGGCCCCCGTCGGTCTTCGTGCTCTCATAGGTCGCGACGACTTCATCGCCGACCTCCTCGATTCTGGCTTCGGCATAGAAAACTGATTCGTTGCGCTCCACGGCTCCACGTTGAGCTCGTTCTAGGAGACCGTCCTGAGCGGCCCGCGGTGGAAGGGCCGCAAACCTGCCACGACAAGGCATAGGTCCCTTATCGCCGCGTGTATCACTCTTGGGCCGAGAGCTCTCAGTCGGCCTCGCGGACCCTGAACCCGACCGGTCGTTTCGCCAGGGGCGGCGGCGCGATCAGCTGCCGCAGCACTTCGAAGATCTGGCGAAGCTGCTCATCGTGCTCGCTTAGGCGCGCGCCAATGTCCAGTTCCATCTGATCAAGTCGCGTTTGGAGCTCTTGGAAGGAGCCAGCGACGCGCCGCAACTCGACAAACGCACGCATGATCTCGATGTTCACCGCGATGGCCCGGTCACTGCGTAGCACCCTGAAAGCATTGCGATCCCTTGCTCGGTGAAGACCAGAGGACGCTTGCGCCGGCCGCCGTGGCCGCCACTTGACATCACAAATTGTGATTTCAAGTCGCCGAACTCCTCGGTCGACAGCTGGAACATGAAGTCCGCCGGGAAGCGCTTCTTGTTTCGCCGGACCTGCTGAACGAGCACTCGGGTTTCAACTCCGTAGATCCGCGAGATCCTCATCCAGCATCACCTGGCGGTCCCGGACGACCAAGATCCGCTTCTCGATCGCCGGGGCCGCAAGAACCTGCAGCGACTCCTTTTCCTCTGCCGGATCGGCCATGTCAAAAGGATGCCAAACAGGTCAGATGCTTTTGTCTGCAATCGGGGAGACAGGATTTGAACCTGCGACCGCTCGGCCCCCAGCCGGCCGATGAGAGTGTGATCTGCGTCCGGGCGCGTCCCCAGGCGTCCCCGCGTCCCCGGCACTGGGCGGATTGGCGGCATTGGACGATGCGTCAGGTACTACGAGCGGTACCACTTCGCCTGCACGGCCTGCCGCCTATGGCTTGAGGTCGGCCTGGATGAAGTCGTCGACGGAAGCGAAGGGTGGCGGGTCGTCCGCGATCTTGGCCGCAAGAGCCGCTACCGCCTCGTACTCCCCAGTCGACAGCTTCTTCTTGTTGGCCTTCTCCCGCCCGTCGATGATCACCACTCGACGCTCCTTGCGTTGCCAGAGAACGAAGAGGCGATACAGCGTCTCCCCCTGCTTGTCGCGGACCTCGTGCAGGTCGGCCAGGTCTCCCTTCATCGGGCAGTGACTGTGACGATCGGCCCACTGATCCGGGCCGGTGGTCTGCACAGCTTCGAGGATCGCGAGCAGCTGGATCCGGACATTGACCGGCAATCCCTTCAGGAATCGGTAGGCAGGGATCGACACGGGATCCTCGCTCCGATCCAAGAGCCACTCGACTTCCATCGCATCGTCGCAGCGTATTGTCGGCAGCCGACGTTGGGGTCGGCCTCAGGCAATGTTGCTTTTATGCAACGCTCGCGCTATCCTCCCCTACATGGCCAAGCCTCGAACCGCCCACGACGCCGCTCTCACGGCCCTAATCCCGAGTGCTGAGAAAGGCAGCTATGAGCGCCGCGTGAAGGCCCTTGTAGCGCGCAACAAGCTTCTTACGACCCTGGAGTCCGTCCGCGAGTCGGAGAAGATCTCCAAGAAGGATCTCGCCGATCGAGCCGGCCTCGACGCATCGAGCGTCCGGCGCATGCTCACCGCCGAGATCGCGAACCCGACCACGGAGAACGCATTCCTCTTGCTTGGCGCCATGGGCATCAAGCTCGAGGCAGTCCTCCCCTCCGGCAGTCGCGTCGAGATCGTCTAAGCCTGGACCAAGCGGTTCAGCCGCCCGGAATCTCAGCGGTGTGAGGAGACCGGTGCGTCGGCGCTGCTGACCTGCCAGCGGACTCCCGGTCCGAACTCGAGGACGACGCCGCCGGGGGTGCTCAGCTCCCAGTTCGGCGGATCGTCGTCAGCCTCGCGGGCAGCTGGCTTGACGTCGAGCAGCGAGCCGTCGGAGAGCTTGCAACGCAACTCGCCGGTCTCCTCGTCGATGTCGGACGGGCGGATCGAAGCCCGCAGAACTGAAGAGCCCGCTTCCCAAGCGGGCTTTGAGATATCGGGGAGACAGGATTTGAACCTGCGACCGCTCGGCCCCCAGCCGAGTGCGCTACCAGGCTGCGCCACTCCCCGTGGGGTCTCTGCATTCTGACGAATCGGAGAGGGTGCGGCTACGCTCCCCTTTTGTCGCGGTGGTAGCTCAACGGTAGAGCCTCGCCCTTCCAAGGCGATGATGCGGGTTCGATTCCCGTCCGCCGCTCTCGATTCGCCCCGGGCGGCTGTAGGTTGCCGTTCCGATGCCGATACAGGTCTCCTCGATGCGCAGGGCACATGCAAGACGACCTGCTTGGGCCTGCCTGGCCCTTGTCCTCGGGGCGCTTGCGCTTGCCGGCTGCGGTGGCTCCAGCGACGGCTCCCCGAACGAAACCGCGGCGAGTGGTGGCGGCTACGTCGACTGGCCCCTGTTCGGGCGGGTGCCCGAGCGCACCCACTACCTGCCGGCGCACAAGCGCGCGCTTGACCCGCCGCTGCGCCAGGCCTGGTCGATCGACACCCACGCCCTGATCGAGTTCCCGCCCGCCGTCGCCCATGGCGTCGCCTACGTGGTCAACAAGTACGGCAACGCCAAAGCGGTCCGGCTCAGCGACCGCAAGATTCTCTGGGAACGGCTGACCGACCCTCGCGACTCCGGCAAGCCGACCGACGTCACCGCGCCGGTCTATTACGAAGGGCTGGTCTACTTCGCCTTCCTCGACGGCGACCTGGTCGCGGTCGACGCGGCCACCGGCAAGCAGGCCTGGGAGCGCAACCTGCACTCCCATCTCGAATCCTCGCCGATGGCCGTCGGCGGAACGCTCTATCTCGGCACCGACACGACCGACGTCGTCGCGCTTCGGGCATCCGACGGCAAGGTCCTGTGGCGCTTCAACTCCCCGGGGGCGATCAAAGCGAGCCCCAGCTTCCACGACGGCCGCATCTTCGTGGCCGACTACGAGGGCTCGATGTTCTGCCTGGAGGCCGCCAGCGGCAAGCCGGTCTGGCGCACCAACACGACCAGGGTGCCGCCGTTCGGGGAGGGTGGCTTCTACTCCTCCCCGGCCGTCGCCTTCGGCCACGTCTACGCCGCCCGAAACGATGGCACGGTCTTCGGCTTCGACGAAGGGACCGGCAGGGTCTCCTGGTCCTTCCCGACCCACGACTTCGTCTACGGCTCGCCCGCGGTGGCCCGGGTCCCCGGCACTCCGCCCAGCGTCTACATCGGTTCCGAAAGCGGCCGCTTCTACGCCCTCGACGCGCTGAACGGCAAGCAGCGCTGGGGCTACGACGTCGGTGGCCCGGTCCCGGGCACGGCCACCGTGATCGGCCACACCGTCTACACCTCGAGCTTCAAGACCCGCGACGCGATCGGCATCGACGCCCGCACCCACAAGAAAACCTTCCAGCTGCGCCAGGCGGGCTACACCCCCGTCGTCTCCGACGGCCGCCGCCTCTACCTGGTCGGCTACTACGACCTGATCGGGCTCGAACCGACCAAGCCCTGAGGCCTCCCAGGCACCCCGCCGCCTTCGTCTGGCGGCGGGGCTCGAGGTCCGGCTCAGTGCAGGTCTTTCCTCAACTTGGCCGCCGCCGTCACGCAACGGGAGAACTCGGTCCCCTTCTCACCTTTGACGTGCTTTTTGCTTTTGCCCTTGCAGACCTGGCCCGGGCTGAGCTCTTTGTGGGTGGCGGCTTTAGCCATCGTGGTCACGCACTTGCTGAATGGCGTGCCCTTTTCGCCGGCGACGTGCACCTTGCTTTCGCCCTGGCAGTAGCGCCCGTAGGCTTTCGCCTTTTCGGGCAGTCCGGCCCCAGGGCCTGGCGTTGGCGGCGCCGGGGTGTAATGCGGCCCGTTGCCGTGTCCCTGGCCAGGGTTCGCGGGCTGGCTGCCGATGGCCACGGCGGGAGCCGTCGCGAGGGCGAGCGCGCCGACGACCAGAGCGATCTTGAGGTGGAGCTTCATCGTTCCTCCTTCGAGTCCTGGCGCCCCGTCCTGGGGCCCGTTTTTGCGATTCGTGGCCTGAAACGCTTGCGATACCGGTTTGTCAGGCCGGACCCGGCGCCGGGCTGCTAGGGCTGGGCGCCGGGTTCGAGGGGCGCCGACGCTTTCTGTTGCCCCGTCGCCTGTGGATTCGGACCCGACTGCGGCTGCGTGGGGGAAATCGGTTCGCTGTGAGGCTTCGCCGATGGGGAGTGGGCCTTCCCGGTGCCGGCCGGGTGGACCGGATGGGCCGGCTTGGCCGGGTGGGCGGGTTGGCCCTTGGCAGGGCCGCCCTTGCTGTGACCGCCGCCGTGACTGGCGGCTTTGTGCCCCGCCGCCGTCTGCTGTCCGTGAGCCGACGCTTCCGGTAGGTCCTTTTCGTGCCCCTGCCCGTGCGCATGGGCCCCGGACGAGCCGTGCGAGGTGGGAGCGGCGGGAGCTTCGGGGTTCGCCGCCCCGGTGGCTGCGTCGACTCCGGTGCCGGCCTTCGTCGCACCGGCGCCGCCGAGATCGCGCCCGCCGACCGCCTTGGCGATCGCCGGCCTGACCTCGGGTCCCGCGCCGGAGGATCCAGCGAGCCCCGCCGGCGGAACCAGTGGGTGGGGAAGATCCGCCGGTCGACGGATTCGCGTCTTCCCGGCGTCACCACCGCTCGACGGCCCGACGTGGATGAGGCCGCCGCGATCCGCGGCCGTGACGCCGACCGCCGCGACCACGGCGACGGCGGCCGCGGATTTGATCGCCGCCGTGGTGCCGAGTGACTTTGCCGCTCCTCCCCCCAGAGCCGTCGCCAAGCCGCTCCCTCCGCTACCGCCGTGGCCGCCGAGAAGGCCGTGCAGCAGGCTTGCCCCGGCGGCGGCCGGCAGCGGCGACAGGGCCGCGAGGTCGCGGCGGCGGCCATCGAGTTCGTCGCGGAAGCGACGGCAGCCGGCGCAGGCGCGCAGATGGGCACGGATGTCGCGGCGGCGGGTGACCCGGCCGTCCGCGTCGGACAGTGCTCGGGTGACTGCCGCGCAGTTCAATTCACGACCCTCGTCCATCTGCCGCAGGCTCAACCGCGCCTCGTAGACGGTCTGGCGAGCGACCGCGGGCGAGGTGCCGAGGGCGGCGGCGATCTCGGCGAAGCCGAGGCCCGCCAGCTCGCGCATGATCAAGGCCCCGCGCTGGCGCTCCGGGAGCTCGTCCAGATCGGAGATCAGCCGCCCCAGCCGCTCCCGCAGCTCGGCCTCCTCCGACGGGCCCGAACCATGTGACACGATCTCGGGGTCCAGCTGCTCGGTCCGGCGTCTCCTGCGCAGCAGCTCGATCGACTCGTTGTGGGCGATCCGGTAGAGCCACGGCTTCAGCTCGATCTGCCGCCGCTCGCCCGGCAGCGCCCGTAAGACCTTCAGCATCGTGTTCTGGAGCGCGTCCTGCGCGTCCTGAGAATCCCCGACGATCGCCAGGCAGAACCGGTAGAGGCTCTGGTGATAGCGACGGTAGATCGCCGAAAAGGCGCGCTGATCTCCCTCGATCGCGCGCCGCGTGAGACGGCCGTCGGAGAGCAGGCGCGCCGCGCCGGCGCCCGGCATCCCCCGTGGCGCTGCCGCTTCGCTCATTCGCCCACTTCGCTCGCATCGATTGCCATCCGCTCAAGGGTAGGGCCATTCCGCTCGTTACTCCAACGGTGCAGCCCGCCTGGTGTCAGCCTCCATCCCTCTTCAGCCGATGCTTACGCCGAGACACCCGTCCCACTAGTCTCGTGCAGCAGGGCATGGCAGACGTCGAGCAGACAGGCGAACCGCGCTGTTTCGGCGAGGGAGATCCCCTGCTGGAGCGCTACCACGACCAGGAGTGGGGCTTCCCCGTGCTCGACGAGCGCGGGCTCTTCGAGCGGATGAGCCTCGAGGCCTTCCAATCCGGGCTGTCATGGCGGACCATCCTCGCCAAGCGCGAGGCGTTCCGAGCCGCCTTCGCCGGGTTCGATCCCAGCGATGTCGCCCGCTTTGGCGACGCCGACGTCGCACGCCTGCTCGCCGACGCGAACATCGTCCGCAACCGGGCGAAGATCGAGGCGACGCTCGCAAACGCCAGCGCCACCGTGGCGTTGCGCGCCACCGCCGAGCCGCTCGATGCGCTGGTGCGCGCTCACGCGCCCCCGCCCGACGAGCCGGCGCCGAACACCTGGGCGGACGTGCAATCGACGAGGCCAGAGACCGTGGCCCTCACCCGTCAGCTCAAGCGCCGCGGCTTCCGCTTCGTTGGCCCGACGACCCTCTACGCGCTCATGCAGGCCTGCGGCTTGGTGGACGACCACCTCGCCGGCTGCCCCGCGCGACCGGCCGTGGAGCGGGCGCGCCAGGCCGCCGGCCTGCTCTAGACGACCCCTCCAGCCGGAAAGTTTGGTGGAGCCGGCACCAATCCCTGGACGGCACGGGCGCGACCGGCACCCGTGCCGTCTGGCTTCGACGCAGAACGCCTAGTGCTCGTAAAGCCAGCTCGTATCGACCGGCTGGCCCGTCGTCGGGTTGAGGACGAGCGGGGGTGCCTGGCCGTGGTTGCCGAAGTCGAACATCCCCGCCAGGTCGAATGGAGCGTGCTCGGCTTTGTCCGTTTTCGCAAGCGCCTGGTCGAAGGAGCCGGCGATCCCGGGGAGACCCCAGTTGTACTCGACGAAGTTGATCGTCGAGGACTGGTCGCTGAGATTGTGATCGACATGGTTCTGCTTGGCGAACGGCGAGATCACAATCATCGGCAGCCGCGGACCGAACCCGCAGCGACCCTGTTCCCCGTCGAGCGGAGCGCTGGTCTGCGGTTTGGGGCCGCACTGGCCCGACGTCGCTCCGCTCAACGTCGTGTTGGTGAGGTTGTCCGCCGGCGAGAGCGACGGGTTGACGACGCCGGGATTGGCGTGGTCGTACCAGCCGTCGGAGTCGTCGTAGTTGATGACGATCGCCGTGTGCCGCCAGTCGGGCGTGTTCATGATCTCGTTGACCGTGTGGGCGACGAATTCCTGCTCGTCGGCCGGGTCGGAGTAGGCGGCATGGCCGTCCTGGTAGCCGGGCGCCTTGAGGAAGCTGACCGCGGGCAGTGCGGAGGGCGGCAGCTCGTGGTTCGAGATTGCCGTCACCAGCTGGTCGAAATCGCTCATGTCGTAGTTGTGGTTCGGCGTGTTGAACTGCGGCACGCCGCCGACGTAGGACTGGGTGTCTTTCCCGATCGTCGCCAGGCCGGCCAGGGTGTCGTGGCCCTTGCTGTTGGTGGGAACGGTCAGATGGTGCGGGTTGGCGGTGGACGCGTAGTACTGGAACGGCTCGTGGTGCGGGATGTAGTCGTCCTTGTAGCCATACTGGCCGTTGCCACCGAGTGCTTCGCCGACTGGGGAGACGGCGTCGCAGATGCCCTGGTTGCTGGAGTGCGGCACCGAGGCCTGGAAGCCGGCGTTCTTGAACTCGTCGGGGGTGAACGTGCTCGTCGGCTGGCCGCTGTGCCCGGTGGCTTCCAGAGCCGCCTGGTAGGTCGTGGTCGGCCGGAAGCCGCCCTCGAACCAGCCCCACGAGAGGCCGGCTGCGTTGAGCTCGTCGCCGATGTTCTTGCCCGAGAGGGCGACTGCGTCCCGGGTCGAGCAGTCGTCCCAATACGGCTGGGCGTCGCTGGTCAGCGCGTAACCGCCCTTGCCGTTCGCCGTCAGATCGGCGTTGGGGCTGGTCGAGGTGGCGATCGAGGGGCTGTTGGCCGTGTGGGCCATGTCGACGTTGCCGGTGTTGCCGGAGATCAGGTTGATCGCCCCAGGAGTGGACGGCCCGAAGGTGGGGCTGTAGGAGTTGTCGCTCATCGCGTAGTGCTGGGCGTAATTCCACAACCCGGTCACCGTGTTGCCGTCGTAGTAGTCCATGACGGTGTTCGGATTGCAGGCCGTGCCGAAAGGCGTTTTGCCACCGGCGTTGCCGACGCTCTGGACGAAGCGGTCCATCGAGCCGTTGTCGAAGGCCTGCTGCTCGTCGCTGTAGTTGTGGTCCTGGTCGCAGGTGAGCTGGCCGCCGGCGTCGCCGGCGAGGCCGATGACGTTGCTGTCGAGGCGCTGGGGCAGCGAGGCGTTGGGGTTGGAGGTGAGGAGGTTGGAGCTGTGCCGCAGGCTCGGCGGCAGCGACGAGCTGGTCGCCGGAGTCAAGCCGTCGATCGCCGGCGTGTGCGGCAGCGCGTTGAAGGTCTGGCCATCGCTGTTGGCCGCGTCCGGGTAGGTCCCGAAGTAGTGGTCGAAGGAGACGTTCTCCTGGAAGATCTCGACCACATGGCGGATCGGGGTCTTGGAGCTACCCATCGTGAAGACCACCTGATGCGACGCCCAATGGTCTCGGTGGCTTGACGCAAACGAAACCGAAGCCGCGAATGCCCAAATCGCCGCGAAGGCAGCAAGGGCAGCTGGAAGACGTTTCATGCCTTGACTCCTGTCATTAGAGGGACGGAGGCGGACGAGACGGAGAGGTTGAGAACTCGAACTCGAGGGCAGGCTAGAAACGCCGATCGCCAGCGGTGTTAATCGCCGGTTGGGGGAATGTCTCAGTCTTGCGACTGCGTTGTTAACGAGGCGAGTCGCAAAGGCTCGGCTGCTGGATCAGGCAGTTGCCCCATCTCCCGCAGGGATGGAGAGGGCGATGGCAGCCTTCCGGCGAATAACCGCTTCTAATCGTCTTCTCAGCCAGCTGGGGGGGAAGTCTCGGAGTCATGGGGGTCTGGAAGGCCAAAAATCGCCGTCGGGGCCAGCACTTGCCTCCGGAGTTGCCGCACTCGGGCTGATGCGCGGCATCACGCTGGTCCCTCGGCACGGCACCCCGGTCCAAATCCGAAATCGTCTAGTCAGTGATGGTGCCTGCCCCCGCGCACAGTCCGCCACGAGTCCAAGGTGATCTTGAGGATCACCGCCGTGAGCCTCCTGCATACGCCGAGTCAGGCAGGCGCAGCTTCGGCGCGTCCTTTTACCTCTGCTCCGATCGGGGACCGAGCACTTCGGTCTTCGCCGCCTCGAACTCCTCCTCGCTCAGCGCCCCCTTGTCCTTCAAGGCCGAGAGCCGCTCGATCTGCTCGACCTTGCTCTCTCCCGCCGGAGCCGGCGGCTCTGTCGCCGCTCGTCTCGGAACGGACGCCCGCACCCGGTCTCCGAACCCGCTGAAGGTTGCGTCTGGGAATTCCGCTGCGGCTTGGCGCCGCAGGGCCTCCGTGCCGAGCACCATTAGTAACGCCAGCAGGACGAGCCCGATCAGTTTGTGGAAGGCCACGACTGGCGCCCAGAGGATCAGTGCGAGGAAGGCCAGCGCGACGACGGCATAGGTTGCGCCCACCCGCTCACGCAGGTATGGAGCGGCGTCGCGGCGCAGGTTTGTGGCCAGGCGGGTCGGTCCGGCAAGCCAGGCGCCGAGGACGAGGAGGATGCCGAAGGTGATCGCGGAGACCGCGACCGTCACCAGCAGCGAGGTGCCGATGCTCCAGACGGCGTCGACGGCTGGCTTGACCGCGTCGCTCTTCGCCAAGGCGCCGGTAACCGCGCTGCCGCCGAAGTGCCGGAGGGCCAGAACGAGGACTCCAGCGACGACGAAGCTGAAGCCGACCCCGCGCAGCGCCTCGCGGCGGCGCGGCCCGGCGAGGTATATGGCGAGCCCGTAAAGCAAGAACGCCAGCAGCGTGAGGACGATCGGCAGGTGCCTGATCAGGCTGACGATGTCCTGTGCCGTGGAGAGCTGATCGGACTTGAGGATCGTCAGCTGGCCGGCGTTGGCGGGAACTTTCGAGGCGAGTTTGCCACCGAGCTGGCCGCCGATCTGCGACAAGAGCGAATTGAGGTCGAGCGTCACTTCGCCACCGTTGGTCGAGACCGTCGAGCCGCCACCGTCGACGATTTTCAGCAGCGTTTCGTGGGCGGAGCGATTGGCGCTGCTCCAGAGGCTTTCGAACTGAGGGGTGGCCATCGCCCGCTGGGCTACCTGGGGGGCGAGCTGGTGCAGGGCGCCCGCGGCGGGACCGGCGAGGAGCGCGAGCCGCGGTGGCAGCGTTTGTTCTAGTTCGGCCTGCACGTCGACGTTGGCAAAGAGCTGTTCCGCCAGGTAGTTGGAGAGCCGGGTCTGGACCTCTTCGTTCTGGAGCAGCTTGTCGCTCGTGCTGACCCAGTTATCGGTGTTGAGCGCCTGCCGGTTGACCCAGGTCGAGAAGATGCCCAGGAACGCGATCAGGGTGGCGAGGATCAGGAGGGCCGTGACGATGCGCGGATGTCCTTGAGTGCGTTTCTTCTTGGAACGCTCGGCCTCGATGGTCCTACGACCCTAGCCGGAATCCGGCAGACGCGCGCGAGGGACTTTGTGAAGCCCGCGGATTGATGATCGCGTCTGGATTGTGCTCGCTCCAGGCCTGCGCGTACTGAATCGCCAGTTCAGCCGAAAAAAGACAAGGCTCCGCCGCGTTGGCAACGGGCTCTGAGCGAGGGCACGCCCCGGACCACCTTTGTCGTCGGAGCGCTGCTGACCCTTCCCGGCACCTCCTACCTGATCGGCCTCAACCATCTGGCGCACAACGACTGGAGCAGCGCTGAGAAGTCCTAGCCGGCGGGGGGTACTGGCCTTCAACGTGATCATGTTGGCAAGCGAGTGGACCGATTTAAGGCGTCGCTGGGCCGCAACGGTCGGCGTATCAGTATCAGGGTCGCCAACCGTGATCGGGGTCCTGCTGATCCTAGTTGCAGCGCGAGAAGCCGCAAACCTGCCTGCCAAGCGGGATTGCGGCTCCTCAAGCCAAAGAGTCGAGCGGGGCAGCCAGGACTCGAACCTGGAATCGCCGGTTTAGCTCGCGGCCAACTCAGGCCGCAGAACGCGGGTGCTGCCGTCGGCAGAGACGAGGACGACGGGGAGACCTTCGCCAGCTGCGCGCTCGATCGCCTCGTCCACGACCTTCGCGGCGGGAGAACGGTCGCTGCTGGTCCTCATTGCTGAACTCTCTCAGAAGATCGCGAACCACGTCAGGCAGATATCGAGTCTCGTAGCGAGAAGTTAGACCCGCTCGCTCGCACCGGTTTTCGATGGGCTACCTGACGACACGTGCTCCTCGCGCCGTGCTTGCCCCAGCACTTCGCGAAGGCGGCGCGAGACCAGTGTTCGCAGGCGTGCACTCTCGATCCGCCCGATCCATTCCGTGATCTGAGCGTCATCGAAATCCCGAGGAAGCGAGAGCTCTGGAAAGAAGGCTTGGCTGCCAGCGGCGGCGCGGACATAGACGGCGTCAAAAAGAGCCTTCTCTGGCGTCGCCAGGTAGCCGCTCTCCTCCGAACCGTCATAGCCATCGAAGAGCTTAGGGGCAAGATGATGGATCTCGTAGGTGCCGACAGCGGTCGTAATGCGCTGCGCCCGGTCAAGCGATGCGACCGAGATCTGACGGGGGATCTGTTCGATCATGTCGTGATGGGAGAGCGCCGAGAAGAACGACACGTAGGCCGGAAACGGTGCCGTCAGGTAGGGCACTACAACGAACGGCGCGACGTCGGGGTCAAGCGCCCAGAGACCTCGACGGAGCCGACGCACGAGTCCAGCTTCCTCCATGGCGCGCAGACGACGGCCGGCGGTGCCCTGTGCGGTCTGCCACCGAGCCGCTGCCTCGCGGGTTGTGACGATCGCGCGGTTCATCCGGAGCAAGTCCCCGTAGGCGTTAGCCGGTTTCATTTCGCTTCCTCCAATTTTTCCGCAACGAAGGTCTGCATCTGCTCCCAAGCCTCCTCAGTCTCGTAGAGCTCAACGGCGTCGGGCTCGAGGAAGGGAAGAACCTGATCACGGAAGGCGGCAAAGGGCAGTTGCCGAGCCCGGTCGCCCGCGTCAGTGAGGATTTGCGAGTCCAGAGATCCAGCCGCGAGCGGCCTGCGACGCAGCAGTAGATCGAGATCGAAGACATCACGCGCTTGTGCCTCGGAGCGCCCCGCGAGGGCCATGACCTTTTGCTCGGTGGGCGCGTCCTCGGTGTAATGCTGAACGCTTGGCGAACGCAGCGCATAGGGGGCGACGATGCGGCTGGGAATCGCCTCGAGGCGGTAGCGCTGCTCGCCATTTCGACTGCTGAACTCGACCTTGGTTCGCACAAGCTCAGAGCGCCCTGAGACCTCGATCCCAACCTTCCATCGCCGCGTCGTTGTGGTCTGCTTGGGTTTTGAGAACTCGGCTATTGCCAGGCCGCCGATGCGAAGCAGAGCTTTCATCGCCCCGGAGTCAAGGACACCGTCGACCTTCTCTTCAAGACCCCACGGCGCCTCACCATTGATGTCGAGGTCGATGTCTTCGGAGTAGCGCAGGCTCTCGAAGAAGTAGCGCAGGTTCGCGCCTCCCTTCAGCACGTAGCGCGCCGGGTCAAGGCGTTTGGAGAGGACGTCGAGGAAGGCGACGTGAAAGAGCTCGGTTATCTGAGCATTGCTGAGCGGTTCCATGCCTTAAGGATACAGGTTAAGGGCATTATCTGCCTCTAGTCTGCACTCTTAATCCTAATCGTCAGCTGGCCGAAGGAACTCAAGATGGGGCTCTCGTTGCGATCCCCATTGACAGCCACGCTACCGGCATGAAACTGCCGGTGGGAGCCATCCGGCCCTGGTCGCCTCACCGGGAGAGGGCTCCCCGAAGCAGACGAGACGGGCAGGCCGGGCCTGCGTTATGGACTGCGAGCCCGAAACGCCAGTTGGCCGCCCCTTCGACCGGCCCGGTTGCGCTTTGAGCGCGAATCCGTAGTTGTCGTTTGCCCGCTCAGTTCTGGCCTTTGTCGAATGGCTCGTCAGTGAAGCGCTGCATACGGCTATCAAAGGCCTCCCCCTCCGATAGTGACCTGATCGATGAGTTCCTCGATCGTCGTGAGCAATACGACGGCCGTTTGGCGTGTTTACGAGAGAACGAGTCACCGGTCGATGTTTGCTCTGGGAGGAGCCGGACGCCTCCTGACCCATTTGGTTGGCGTAGAGCTACGCCGAAGCGAGGCGAGCGGCTGCTGCCTGCTCGTAGCGATCGGCCAAGGCGAGTGCCGCGTCGTGGTAGCCCTTGATGCCGGTCTGCGCTGCCTGCGCGCGAAGCTCCTCGGCGCGGGCGGAAAGCTCCCTCGGCGGCTGGGTGGTTCGCTCCAAGCGTTCCTCCATCAACTCCAGCGACCATCGCTGCTCATCGGGAATGTCAGGCCAAGGGTGAGCTGGCATCAAGAAAAGTGTAGCCGTGCCCTCGACGGTCTCCTACGGCGCAATCTTTGACAAAAATGAGGCGGCCAGCGGACGCTTAGAGAAACGGCGCCTGACCCCCCGCCAGAGGAATGAAGGGGTCGAAAAAGCCTTTATTGGGCTTTTGCTGACTCGCGTTGGAAGGCCTCGATTCTTTCGCTCTTATTTTCGCTATATTCATATACAAGCGAAATGACGGGGACGGGGGCGGCAGGCAAGCGGCAATATCGGATGGACATCCGGGCGCGACGTTCGGAGCAGACGGCAAAGCGGATCCGCGATGTGGCGCTGGAGCGATTCCTGACCCGGTCCTACGACGAGGTGACGCTTGCCGAGGTCGCTGAGACGGCCGGAGTAACCGTCCCCACCCTGATCGCGCATTTCGGCCGTAAGGAGGATCTGTTCGCGGCCGTGCTGGAAGACTGGGGCGGTCGCATGGTCGAGTCACGCGACGAGGCTCCGGTCGGCGATCACATGGGCGCGATCCGCAATCTGCTCGATCACTACGACACCGAAGGCAACCGCATCCTCTACCTCCTCGCCGAGGAGGATCGCTTCCCGGCCGTACGCGCGATGACCGACGAGGGGCGGAAATTTCACCGGGAATGGGTCGAGCGGGTCTTCGAGCCGAGCCTGAAGTCGCTCCGAGACGCCCGCAGGGAGCAGCTCGTGGTCCAGCTGATCGTCGCCACCGACCTCCTTGCCTGGAAGCTGATGCGCCGTGATATGAGGCTGTCGCGCCGCCGGACCGAAGCCGCGATCGTGCAAATGGTCGACGCGCTGACGGGAGCTGGCTGATGGCACGCGTGCTGGTCTACACCGCTCCCGGGTCGGGCCACGCCTACCCGCCGGTCGCCACCGCGATCGCTCTGCGCGACCGCGGACACGAGGTCATGGTCCGCACGGCGAGCGGCAGCGTGGAGGCACTTGAGCGGCTCGGCCTCAGCGCCGCGCCGATCGATCCGCGCATCGAGGCGATACCGCTCGAAGATTGGAAGGCGCACACGTCGATCGCTGCCCTGATGTCGGCCTGCCAGACCTTCGGCCGGCGGGCGCTCTACGAGGCTCCCGACCTGCTGGTCGCGATCGAGGCCGAGCGCCCGGATCTCATCTGGCTCGATACGAATGCCACGGGCGCGGCTGTGGTGGCCGAGGCTTCCGGACTGCCATGGGCCCACTACATGCCGCACCCACATCCAGGGCCGGCCCGCGGCGTTCCCGTTTTTGGTCCCGGCTTCGCCCCTTCGACGAGTCAGCTTGCGCGCCTTCGGGACGCCGGTATGAACGCACTCAAGCCGCTTGCCTTCCGCTCGTTCGTGCGCAGCCACAACTCCCGTCGGACGGCTCTCGGCCTTCCGGCGTTCCGCGGTATCGAAGACCTTTACGCCGTCGCCCCGCTGCTGGTCCAATTCTCGGCAGAGCCATTCGAATACCCGCGTGAATGGCCCGAGAACGTGCGGCTGGTCGGCCCAGCCCTGTGGGAGCCGCCCGGCCCCGAGCCCGAGTGGCTCGCGGCGGAGCAGCGCCCGATCGTCCTGGTCACGGCCTCGACCGAGTTCCAGGACGACGCGAAGCTGATTCGAAGCGCGCTCGAAGCCTTCGCCGGCCGCCCCTATGCGATCGTCGCCACCGCCGCCGCACACGATCCCGGCGACTTCGACGTCCCCGCGAACGCCAGGGTCGAGCGCTACCTCCCCCACGGCCCGATCCTGCGCCGGGCGGCGGTCGTGATCTCCCACGGCGGCATGGGGACCACGCAGAAGGCGCTGGCGGCCGGCGTCCCGGTCTGCGCGGTCCCCTTCATGCGCGACCAGTTCGAGGTGGCGCGAAGGGTCGAGCACTGCGGCGGCGGCACGCTCCTGCCGGCCAAGCGCCTCCGGCCCAACCGATTGCGCAGCGCGGTCGAGGGAGCGATCGCCTGCCGCGAGGGTGCCAAGTGCGTTCGCGACGCCTTCGCCCGGGCTGGAGGGGCGGAGGTAGCAGCGTCGGCGCTTGAAGGACTGCTGCCCTCCGAACGCCGGCCGACCGGGGCCGGGCGATGAAGCCGACGGTCGACGTCGATCTATATGCCGATAGCGTCGTCGAGGATTCGAGGGCCGTGTTCGCAAGGATTCGCGATGCCGGCCCAGTGGTGCGGCTGCCGCGAAACCGGATGTGGGCAATGGGACGGTATGAGGACATGCGCGCGGCGTTGCGGGACGACTAGCTGTTCGCCAGCGATCACGGCGTTGCCGCGAATTCGCTCATCAACCTCACCGGGCGCAAGTCCATTCTCTTCAGTTCCGCGCGAGGAGCCGCAAACCTGCCTGTCAAGCGGGATTGCGGCTCCCCAAGCCAAGAGAAGCGAGCGGGGCAGCCAGGACTCGAACCTGGAATCGCCGGTTTTGGAGACCATGCACCCGGCGGAATTTGTGGCCGATTTGGCTCTCTAGCAAGCCAAATCT
>WNFM01112735.1_pt1 | contig 20942 bp, 17 predicted proteins | sample 5400271 | NCBI WGS metagenome assembly WNFM01 (sample SAMN13153352, study PRJNA577476) | soil metagenome | isolation source: 60 cm saprolite on Douglas fir-dominated hillslope | place: USA:California | collected 2013-09-17
ATCCGGCTGATGATGTCGTCGGTCCAGCCGCCGAAGAAGCCTGCCGCGAGCCCAACCGGCAGGCCGATCGCGACGGCGACGCCGACCGCGAGCAGGCTGGCATAAACCGTCGCCGGCGCGCCGTAGATCAGGCGGCTAAAAATGTCGCGGCCGAGATCGTCGGTGCCGAGCAGATGTTGCGGCCCGGGCGCGGCCAGCATGTTGTTGACGTCCTGCGCGGTCGGTTGATAGGGCGCGATCCAGGGCGCGCCGATGGCGACGATCACCAGCGCCAGCAGCACCAGGATCGCCAGCGCTGCGCGCAGATCGCCGGCCAGCCACCGAAACAGACGCCGCAGCCTCCCCGGCTCGACGTACGGTTTGCGCGTGGCGAGGGTTGCGTCCGTCATTGCTCGATCCTCGGATCGACTGCGGCGCAGAGCAAATCGGCGATCAGGTTGACCGCGATGACCACGATCACCATCGCGAACACCACGCCCTGCACGATCGGGAAATCCCGCTGGATGGCGCCGCGCACGATCAGGCTGCCGAGGCCCGGTATCGCGAACACCGCCTCGATGACGACGGTCGCCGCCAGCATGCGGTTGATCAGGAGGCTGATGATGGTGAACAGGTTGACGCTGACATTCTTGAGGCCGTGCTGCCAGAGGATGCGCGACATCGACAGGCCCTTGGCGTTCAGGGTGCGGACATATTGCGACGACAGCACTTCCAGTAGCGATCCCCGCAACTGCCGCGCCACTTCCGCCATGCCATAGGCGGCAATGGCGATGCCGGGCAGCAGCGCGTGGCGGATGGCGTCGACGGGCGACGCGCTGAAGGACTTGGCGCCGGTCGCCGGCAACCAGTTCAGCTTGAGCGAAATCTCGGCGACCAGAATCATCGCCAGCCAAAAGCCGGGAATGGCGACGCCGAGCGAGGCGATCAGGCTGACCGTCTTATCGACCCAGCCGTTCGGCTTGATCGCGGCGACCACCCCCATCGGGATGCCCGTCATCAGCGCCAGCACCAGCGCGATTGCCACGATCAGCAGCGTATTGGGAAAGGCCCGCGCGATCGAGGTCGCGACCTTCTCGCCCGTCAGCAGCGATTGCGAGAGGTCGCCCTGCACGACGTGGCCGAGCCAGGCGCCATATTGCACCAGGAACGGCCGGTCGAGGCCGTAAAGGTTTCTGATCTCGGTAATACGCGCGTCGGTGGCGTTGTCACCGGCCAAGGTCACCGCGATATCACCGGGCACCAGTTTCAGCAGCGCGAACACCATGAAGGTCGCGAGCAGGATCACCGGCAACGCCTGCAACAGGCGGCCGCCGATCACCCGTGCCGGACTTCGTCTCGCCATTTAGCTCTCCAGCCAGACGTCATCGTATTTCGGCTTGCCCAGGAGATTGGGCCTGTAGCCTTGCACCTTCTTGTTCATCGCCACCAGCTCGAACTGGAACGCGAGCGGCAGCACGAAGGCGTTTTCCATCACCAGCCGCTGCACCGTCGCAAACGCCTTGCTGCGGATCGCGATGTCTTCCGACGCCCGCGATTCCCGAATGGCGGCTTCGAGTTCCGGCGGCACCGGCGCGCGACCGCCGTTGTAGTAGGCGTCCTTGGTGAACATCAGCGAGTAAGTCAGGCTCGGATCGGGCCGCCCGGTCCAGGCCGCAAGCAGGCCGGAGCCGCGCTTCTCGGGACCGAAGAATGAGGCGGACGCCTCCGCGATCGGCGCGTTGACGAATTTGATGTTCATCCCGGCCTTGCGGAACATCTCGATCAGGATTTCCTGGCGCTGCACCGAATCCTGATCGGTGTAGCCGCCAATCTCGATCACGGTACCTTCCTTGAAACCGGCTTCTGCGAGCAGCTTGCGCGCCTTGTCAGGATCATAGGGGTAAAGCGCGGCGACGGATTTGTCGTAGGCCCAATGCGCTTTCGGCAGATTCATGTAAGCGGGCTCGGCGAGGCCGGCGAGCGCGGCCTTGACGAAGGACTCCCGATCAACAGCGAAATTGAAGGCCTGCCGCACCTTGATGTTGTCGAACGGCGGCTTTGCCCAGTTCATGAAGATCTGGAACACGTAAAGCGTCGGCCCGTTGAAGACCTTGATCGAGGGAACGCGATCCATGATCGCTTTCTGACGCGGCGGCAACTGGTAGATCAGGTCGTTCTGGCCGGCGGTGACCGAGCGCGCGCCGGTGGTCAGTTCCGGAATGATCGAGAACTCGATACCATCAGGATAGGGACGGTTCGGTTTCCAGTACTTTTCGTTGCGCTTGATGACGATCCTTTCGCCGTCGGCCCAGCTCACGAACGTATAAGCGCCCGCGCCGACCGGCGTGCGATTGAGGTTGCCTGCGGAGGCTGCCTTCAGTGCTGTCGGCGACACCATCATGCCGGCGCGGTCGGACAGAATGCCGGGCAGCGCCGCATCCGGCGTGCCCAGTTTGAGCGTCACCTGCATCGGACCGGTGACTTCGGCCGAAGCCATCGAGCCGAGATCGGCCTTGATGTTGGACTTCGCGTCGCTCTTGTTGCGCTCGAGGTTGAACTTGACGGCTTCGGCATCGAGCGGGGTGCCGTCGTGAAAGGTGACGCCGGCGCGGATGTTGAGCACCAGCGTATTCGGGTCGGTGAACTTCCAGCTCTCGGCGAGGCCCGGCTTGGGCTTTAGGGTTTCAAAGTCCCATTCGGTCAGCGTGTCGTACATCGTGAACAGGAAGGCATGATCGGAGCCGGAACCGCCGGTGGCGGGATCGAGGCTCGACGGATTGGCCGGCGCGGAGATCCGCAGGATGCCGCCGCGTTTCGGCGCCGCTTGCGCGAAGGCGGTGCCGCCGAGGGTCATGCCAGCGACCGCGCCTGATATCAGCGCCATCAGCTCGCGTCGGGTGGTGTGGGTCATGAAAATCCTCCGGCAGTGAGTTAGTTCGGCGAAAAGTTCGGGCGCCCGGCGAAATGGCAGGCGACCCAGTGATCCGGCAACAGCTCGCGCCACTCCGGCGTCTTCTCGGCGCAAAGATCTTGCGCATACCGGCAGCGGGTGCGGAAGCGGCAGCCTGAGGGCGGATCGATCGGACTCGGGATTTCACCCTGCAGCATGATCCTGGCGGCGCCGCGCATGGTCGACGGCAACGGCCGCGGCTCGGCCGACAGCAGCGCCTGGGTGTAGGGATGCAGGGGCTTTTCCGAAACCTGTTCCGTCGGGCCAAGTTCGACGAACCGGCCCAGATACATCACCGCAATGCGCTCGCTGATATGCGACACCACGGCGAGATCATGGGTGATGAACACGTAAGTGAGGCCGAGGTCGCGCTGCAATTCGGCAAACAGGTTGAGCACGTCGCCGCGGATCGACATGTCCAGCGCCGCCACCACCTCGTCGCAGACGATCAGTTTTGGCCGCAACGTCAGCGCCCGCGCGATTACCACACGCTGCTTCTGGCCACCGGATAACTGGTGCGGATAGCGCGCGCCGATATCCAGCGGCAGGCCAACGCGGTCGAGCGCCTCGCGGGCTCGCGTCAACCGCACAGCACTGGTACCGGCATGCGCCAGCTCCAGCGGCTCCAGCACCGACGACAGGATCGTCATGCGCGGGTTGAGCGCGGCATTGGGGTCCTGAAAGATGATCTGGTAGTCGCGGCGGTGGCTCTGGAATTCCTTGCGCGGCAGGCCGAGCGGATCGACGCCGTTGTGCAGGATGGCGCCGGCGCTAGGCTTCAGCAGAAACACCAGCGCGCGGCCGATCGTGGTCTTGCCCGATCCGGATTCGCCGATGATGCCGAAGGTCTCGCCGCGGCGAACGTCGAAACTGACGCCGTCGACTGCCTTCACCGTGGCACGGCGGTCGCTGGTCTGGAACTGGACCTGCAGATCGCGTACCGAAACGATGGAGTCCTTGGCGATATCGGCGGCCGGCGCGCTCATGGGCGGGCAACCATCGCCGCAATCGGCGCCGAGGCCGCATGCTGCAAGGCACCGGGCAGATCGAGTTCCTTGAAACGCCAGCAGCGCACCTTGCGGCCATTGCCGGCATCGCGCAATTCCTGCTCGGCCTCGCATCCCTCGATCGCATGCGGACAGCGCGCCTTGAAGCGGCAGCCGTTCGGCATGTCGGCAATCGAAGGTACTCTCCCGGGGATCGAGGGCAGCTTGCCGTGGCGCGGGCTTAAGTGAGGCAGCGAGCGCAGCAGTCCGGACGTATAGGGATGCAGCGGCCGCACCAGCGCGGCATCGACACTGGCGTCCTCGATCACCTCGCCGGCATACATCGTGATCATGCGGGTGCAGGTCTCGGCGACAACGCCGAGGTCGTGGGTGATCAGCATCAGCGCGGTGTTGGAGGTCTCGCTGAGGTCGCGCAGCAGTCCGAGGATCTGCGCCTGCACGGTGACGTCAAGCGCGGTGGTCGGCTCGTCCGCGATCAGCAGTTGCGGTCCGCAAATCAGGGAGGCCGCGATCATCACCCGCTGCCGCATGCCGCCGGACAATTGATGCGGATAATCGTCGATACGCCGCTCCGGCGAGGCGATGCCGACACGACGGAGCATGTCGAGCGTGCGCGCCCTCGCCTCTTCCTTGCCCACACCGGTGTGGACACGCAGGGTCTCGGCGATCTGGTGTCCGACGGTGAACACCGGATCGAGCGCGCTCATCGGCTCCTGAAAAATCATGGCGATGCGACGGCCACGGATCGCGCGCATGGCGCGGCCGGAGCATTTGGCGAGATCGACGCCGTCGAACCAGATCGAGCCGTCGAGGCCGGAAAGATTGTTCGGCAACAGCCGCAGGATCGAGAGACCGGTGATGGTCTTGCCGCAGCCGCTCTCGCCGACGATGCCGACACGCTCGCCGGGCGCGATGTCGAAATCGATCTTGCGGGTCGCCTGCCAGACGCCTTGCGAGGTCTTGAAGCGGATGCCGAGACCGCGCACCGACATCAGCGCCTGCGGGTTCCCCGCAACCGCTTCCGCCTCGCGCTGTGCCGACCCCGCCGTTGCCATCAGCCCACCGCCCGCTTTTTCTCTTTCACCAACTGTTCGTCCATCAGCATCTCGGTGCCGATGATACCGTCGTGCGTGAGCTTGATAATCTCGGGTTCCGACAGTCCGAGCAAGCCGCCGAGAATCTCGTTGTTGTGTTCACCCAGCGTCGGCGGCGCGCTGCGGATCGCAAATGGTTTTTCGCCTTCGCGGAACGGCATCGACGGCTGCGGATGATTTCCAATGAAGGCGCGATCGACGTACTGGATAAAGCCGCGCGCGTGCAATTGCGGGTCTTGCAGCAGTTCGATCGGCAGCCGCGCCACGCCGGCGGCGATACCCGCCGCCTGCAACGCCGCCATCGCCGCTTCCGGATCGCGCGCGGCGGCCCAGGCCGCAACCGCGGCCTCGATCTCGCTCTCGATCGCGCGGCGCCCGGCGGCTGTCTTCAGCGTGGCGCTACCGGCCCAGTCGGTCCGGCCGAGCAATTTCGCCAGCTTCGGCCACATCGCGTCGCTGGAAACCGCGACCATGATCCAATTGTCGGAACCGGCGCAGGGGAAACAGCCGTGCGGCACGAAATCCGGATGACGGTTGCCGTACTTCACCGGCTCCTTGCCGTCGATCGAATGCGCGGTGATCCAGGGTGCTGCAAACGGCATCATGCATTCGATCTGCGAGAGATCGATGAACTGGCCCTTGCCGGTCAGTCTGGCGTGGATCAGCGCCGTAAGAACCGCAGCGCAGCCGTTGAGGCCGCCGACGGCATCGCCGAACGCGGTATGGCTCATGACCGGCGGACCATCGGGATTGCCGACCACGCTCGGCAGGCCCGAGCCTTGTTCGAGCGTCGAACCGTAAGCGCGGCAGTCGCGATATATGCTACCGGCGCCGAAGGCCGACATCGACATCATCACCAGTTTTGGATTGAGCTTGCTCAGCACGTCGTAGCCGAGGCCCATCTTCGGCAGCACTTCGACGGAATAATTGTCGACCACGAGGTCGGCGTCGGCCAGCAGGCGCTTGGCGAGCGCCAGGCCCTGCGGCCGGGTCAGGTCGAGCGTGATGCCGCGTTTGTTGCGGTTCATGATGCAATAGCGGACGGATTTTTCGTACATCTGCTCCTGGACATAGGCCCGGCGGCGGTCGATGCCGCGCCACCAGTCTGGATATTGTATGGCTTCGATCTTGATGACGTCGGCGCCGAGGTCGGCGAGTGTGCGCGTGCAGACCGGGCCGGCCCAGCCCATCGAGAAATCGACGACACGAATACCATCGAGCGGCAAACGCTTCTGCCCCTGCAATACGAGCGCCGTTGCGCCGGCGGCCGCGGTGACATGGGCGCTGCCCAGCATCTGCTCGCCGATATCGGGAACCGCGCCGCTTTTGCGCGGTGGCGTACCGGTCAGGCGCTGCATCGAGCCTGCGGTAAAACCGCTCTCGTCGCCGATCATGACAGGCACGATGGCGCCGCGCGCCTTCTTTTCTTCATCGGCGATGAGGTCGGCGATAGCGGGCACCGGTACGATCGGGATTTTGCGCCGCAAGCCTTCCGCAAACCATTCCTGTGCGGTGCGCGTCTTCAGCTTCGGGATGAACTTGGTCTCGATGACATTGATATGCTGCAGGCGGTCGACACCGAGGAACAACGATGCGTCGTCGCGCAACTCAGGCAATCCAAGCATCTCGCAGAACGAACGCCATTGCGCCGGGGTTACCGTGGTGACGCCGAGCCAGCCTTGTTTGGTCTCGTAGATGCCGACCGGAAAGGTCGGCCAGAACCTGTTAACGCCGATCCGCCGCATGATGTCGCCGCGCGTGAACGCCTCGAACATGATGTATTCGGTGACGGCAATCGAGGATTCGAAGATGCTGAGGCGGCTGCTGCGGCCTCGCCCGTCCTGCATCCGCCCCAGCACCGACGAGGCGGCGGCGATAAAACCCCAGAGGCCGGCGAAGATGCCGGTCTGGAAATCCGGCGCATGCATTGGCGTGCCCTCGGCGGGACCGACCAGTTTGACGAGGCCGACCAGCGCGCGGATCGTGGAATCCGTCGCCTCGAATTTGGCGTAAGGCCCCTCGCCGCCGAACCAGCTCGCCTCAAGATGAATCAAACCGGGATGGCGCTCTTTGATTGCGGCGAGATCGATGTCGGGGCAGTCCGCCGCATCGACGTCGCGGCCGTCGAGCAGGATGTCGCAGCCGCCGATCAGCTCGGCCAGGCGCGATACGGCTTTTGAATCATTCGGATCGAGCGCGATACTCGACTTGTTGAAATTGAGAAACGCAAACCACGCGCTGTTACCCTTCGGCGTCAACGGCGCGGCACGACGCAACGGATCACCCGCCGGCGGTTCGATCTTCTGAACGGTAGCGCCGAAATCCGCGAACAGGCGTGCGCAATAGCTGGTAGCCGCGGCGCTCCCGATCTCGACAATCCGCAGATGCGACAACGCCCCCATCACGCTTCCTCATGGTCGAATGACCGGCGCAAAGTGACTGCCGGTTCAGTTTTTTGTTGGCGACCATGAAACCTCGCCCGCCTGCTGATGCAAGCGGAATTTTCTTCCGCGTAACGGAATTCGCTAACAACGCAAAGCTGTTAGGTCTCTAGCTGCAATCAAGTTGCTGCTCGAACCAGTTTTGCAAGCCGGTTGAGAGCTGCGGCCACGCACGCTGGAAGCCCGAGAGTTTTCCGGCGCCGGCGCGGAAAATTCCGCGCAGTTCCTGCTCGATCGCGGGGAGATCGACGCCCAGGCAACGGCCTTCGCTGGCGATCAGCCGCCCGTCTACAACCACGTCGCGCAGGAGCGACGCATTGCCCCTCGCGAACAGGAGATCCATGGGGTCGACCGGCATGATCCGGTCACGGTCGAGCCGATCGAGATCGAGGGTGACAAAGTCGGCGGGCGCGCCGGATACTAACGCCCCGGTTCCGGGCGCGCCGGTCGCCCTGCGGCCGTTGGCGATGGCAAGGCCGAAGAACTCGGCGGGAGTCCACGTCCGCTTAAAGCCGACACCGCCGTGCATCATCTGCACCAGCCGCATCTCGCGCAGCACGTCGTCGTCCTCGTCGAGTGCCAGCCCGTCGACGCCGACCGCGATGGCGCAGCCGCAGCGATGCGCGGCGGCGATCGGCGCCAGGCCGGAACGCAGATGCATGTTGGAACTGAAGTTGGTGACGATGCGCGCGCCGGAGGCCGCGATCATTTCGATCTCGTCGGGCCGGGCATGGATGCCATGCGCCAAGGTCAGGCGTTCCGACAGGAAGCCGATGTCGCGCAGATAGCGCACCATACCATCGGGGAAATTCGCGTCGGCCCAGGCGCGCTGATAGATGGTCTCCAAGAGATGCATGTGAATGCGCCGGCCGGTCAGCGCCGAATTTTCCGCCACCGCCTCGAGCAGCGGCCTGGAGCACCATTGCACGCCGGCGGGACCGAGCTGCACATCGATCTTCGGTCCGGCAATGGCGGCGGCAATCGCATCGGTAAGTTCGATGTAGGTCTTCGGCGACATCGGCGCGCGGACGAACATTTCCTCGATGGTCTTGCGGTCGTCAGCAGCGAGTCCGGACAGCACCGGCTCTTCATTGCCATAGACGACAGGATTCTGGTCGCGCACCGCAATCGCAAACGCGATGCGGATGCCGACATCGGACGCCGCGCGCGCGATCGCCTTGGCTTCTTCGATCAGCGGCATGGTGCCGCTCGGCCGGGTGTAATGCACCATCATCGCAGCGCACCCTGCCCGCGCTGAACGTGCCAGCGCGGAGGCCGCGGTCAGATAGGGATCGACGGGCGTGCCGAGCGCCGTGCGCAGGATCCAGCTTTCCAGCGGCATGCCGATCGCGCCGAACGACGACGCGGTCGGCCGCGCATGGTCGTGGGCATTGACGAAGGCGGGAAGCACGAGGGAGCGCGGCCCGGTCGCGGGCGACGCTCCCTCGGAGATCGAGGTGATGATGCCGTTGTCGTGTTGGAGCACGACGTTTTCGAGCAGGCCAAGGTTAGGGCCGGAGAAGAGGCTGGTTGCGGTTACTTCTCCGGGCATTGGACCCTCCCCGTCATTGCGAGTGAAGCGAAGCAATCCATCGCGCCGCGAAAAGAAAGAATGGATTGCTTCGTCGCTTCGCTCCTCGCAATGACGGAGGAAAGTCCGTCAATGACGAGCCTAGTTCGCCGTATACGTCAACTCACGCTCCGCGCGCGGGGGCAGGAATTCGCGCGAGAAGATTTCCGACGGCGTCGGGGTGCGGGTCAGCTGGTAGCCTTCGACGACGATGCCGATGGCACGGGTCATGCGGTCGTCCTTGACGTCGCCGACGCCGATTTCCTTCATCTCGGGCGAGACGATCAGCTTGTCGAAGGAATATTGCAGGCGGCGTTTTTCGACATCGACGTTGATCTGATTGTCGAAGTTCAGCGCTGCCTTGATCCCGGCGTTCTGGTCCTTGGCGACCGCGATCATGCCCTTGTTGATGGCCCGGACGAGACCGGCCACGGCCTTCGGATTCGACGCCATCAGCTTGCGCGATACCATCACGCCATTGGAATAGAGGTCCATGCCGTAGTCGCCGAACGAGAACCACTTGTAATCCTTGTCGGGATCCTGGTTGTTCAAGACAAGGTTGAAATAGCTGGTGATAGCATCGGCTCCTGCAGGTTCGGCGCCATGTTGGAGAGCTTGATCTTCTCGCCTTCGAGCTTGTTCTTCTGCACGAACACCGGCAGCAGCCGCGTCGTCGGCGTGCCCTGTGCGCCGCCGAGCGTATGGCCTTCGAAATCCTTGATGCTGTTGATGCCGCTGGTTTTCTTGGTCACGATCGCGAATGGCGGCTGGTTCCAGATCATGTAGACCATGACCGGTGCATCGTCCGGCTTGGTCGACGCGTTCTGGATCAGCGCGTTGATGTCGCCGAACCCAGCGTCATAAGCGCCCGACATGATGTGCGTCACGGTCGCACCGGAGCCGTTGCCCTTGTCGATGACGACGTTGAGGCCTTCCGCTTTGAAGTAGCCATTATCCTGCGCATAGAAGAACCCGGCGTCGCTGCCTTGCGTCGTCCATCCCAGCTTGAACTTGATCGTCGTGTCCTCGGCGCTGGCGGCGCTCGTGAACAGAACGGCTCCCAACAGCGCGGCACTTACTTTTGTTAACATGGTGACCTCCTCGACTGGGTTGGATGGCGGTTAACGAAATCGTGGTTCATGTGGCGATCAGATCGTTCTTGCGGGTGGCCCAGCCGGTGACGCGCCCCTCGATCATCGAAAAGATGACGTAGAGCGCAACGCCAAGTGCGGCGAGCACGAACAGGGCGGCGAATACCAGCGGCACGTTGAAATTCGACGATGCGGTCATCAGGACGTTGCCGATGCCGCTGTTCGAGGCGACGGTTTCAGACAGCACCGAGCCGACAAAGGCGTAGCTGACCGCGACCTTCAATGAGGCGAAGAAGAACGGCATCGTCCTCGGCAGGCCGACATTCCAGAGAATATCGAACTTGCTGGCGCCGAGCGCCTTCAGCACGTCTTCAAGCTCGGGCTCGGTGGTTGCAAGCCCCGTCGCGATGTTGACGACGATCGGGAAGAAGCAGATCGACAGCGCCGTCAGCACCGCCGGCACCGAGCCGGACCCGAACCACAGCACGAAGATCGGCACCACGGCCACCTTCGGAATCGAGGAGAAGCCGACCAGCAGCGGATAGCAGGTATCGTAGGCGGTCTTGGAAACGCCGATCACCGCGCCCAGCACGACACCGAGGCCAACACCGAGCACGAAGCCGATCATGGTGGTTGCCAGGGTCTGCAAGATGTGCGGCCACAGGATCGGGAATTTCAGGAACAGCGTCACGAACACCTGCGACGGGCGCGGCAGCACCAGGTCGGACATGTGAGTCACCACGCAGAACAGTTCCCATCCCACGAAGAACAGGACGATCAGTCCCGCCGACCAGGCCTTCTGGCGATAATCGAGATCGGGCATGGTCAGGCCACTCCCTCTTTTGCGGCAGTTCTGGCATCGACGATGAACGCGCGAAGTTTCTGGTTGAGCGCGACGAAATCCGGCTCGAAGGTTCTAGCCACCGTGCGCGGGCGCTCGAAGTCGACACGGCTGTCGTCGACGATGCGGCCGGGCCGCGCGCTCATCACGCAGATCCGGCTGCCGAGGAATGCGGCCTCGCGCAAATCATGAGTCACCAGCAGCACGGTCGGCTTGTGCGCCATCCAGAGGTCCTGAAGGATCGACCACAGTTCCTCGCGGGTAAACTGGTCGAGCGCGCCAAAGGGCTCGTCGAGCAGCAGCATGCGCGGCTCGTGAATCAGCGCCCGGCACAGATTGGCGCGCTGAAGCATGCCGCCGGAGAGCTGCCAGGGGTAACGGCTGCCGAACCCCTTGAGGCCGACCTGCTCCAGCAGCACATTGGCCTTGTCGCGGAATTCGGTCTTGCGCTTTTTGCGAAATTGCGAGCGGAACGGCTCGACGATCTTGAGCGGCAGCATGATGTTCCGCTCGATCGTCATCCACGGCAGCATGGTCGGATTCTGGAACGCCATGCCGACGCGCAGCGCGCGCGCCGTCACCTCGCGGCCGCCGACGATGACGACGCCGGTGGTCGGCTGCACCAGTCCGCTCACCAACCTTAGAATAGTGGACTTGCCGCAGCCGGATGGCCCGACCAACGCCACAAACTCACCGTCGGCGATCCGCAACGTCGTGCTTGAGAGCGCCGGCACCGCGCGCTCGCCCCGGCCGAAGGTGACCGAGGCGTCCGATAGCTCGATCGCGATCGGCAAAGCGGCGGACGGAACCGGCTCGACCGACTGGATAGAATTTTGGAATTCCTGGTGTGGCTGCATGCGCATCATAGAAAAAGTGCATGCAAGCCGGATGCCAGCGAAACTTGCTTTAAAATTCAACAGGATCGTAAAAAGCAGCCCGATCTGCCGGATTCGTTTTGGGCAATCCGTGGCCCAAACTGCATGCAATTGAGGCGCTCAATTGTTGCACAATTGTGATATCAGGTGCCATTCGAAGCACTTCCCTTTCAGGATTCGCCCGATGGCGCCTCGTCCAGGCAGCAAGACCGCAGAATCGTCCGACAAGGTCAGCGTGATCTGCCGCGCGCTTCGCCGCGCCATTATCGAGCAGGCGCTGGCGCCCGGCGCGAAATTGCCGGAGGATTCGCTGGGTGAACGCTTCGGCGTCAGCCGCACCATCGCGCGCCATGCGCTCGGACAACTCGCGGCAGAGGGCCTGGTCGAGCTGCGCCGCAACCGCATCGCCGTGGTCGCGACGCCGAGCTGGCAGGAAGCCCGCGACGCCTTTGATATCCGGATCGAACTCGAACGGCTGGTGGTGCGCCAACTCGCCGGCAAGCTGACCAAGGCGCAAGTCGCCGAGTTGAACACGCATGTCGATGCCGAGGATGGCGCCCGCGACGGCACCGACGCGGTATCGATCCGGCTTGCCACCGAATTCCACATCCTGCTCGCCCACATGACGAACAGCCCGATTCTCGTTCGTTACGTCAGCGAGGTCGCCTATCGCTGCTGTCTCACTCTATCCTTGTACAGCCGCCCGCATTCCTCGGAATGCGCGATCAACGAACACCGCGCGATCATCGCAGCGCTCGTCAAGGGCGACGAGAGCAAGGTGATGGGCCTGATGCATAGCCATCTGGATTCGGTCGCCAACCGCGCGCTGGTCGCCCCCGTTCCGCAGCGCGGCCGTGATTTGCTGGATATTCTGGCGCCGTACGCGGAGGATGGCGAGAGTGGCCGCGTGGTGAAAATGCCGAAGGTGGTAAGGGCGCGCTGACTTTACTCCCTCGCCCCGCTCTTGCGGGGAGAAGGTTGGGGTGAGGGGCCTCTCTCCACACGACGAATGCTATCGATGGACCTGTACCCCCTCACCCGGATCACATCTTACGATGCGATCCGACCTCTCCCCGCAAGCGGGGCGAGGTAAGAGCCTCAAGCCTCAATCCCCATCTTCACCAAAATCCGCTCCGCACTGTCGTTCCAGACGTCCATCTTGACGATCTGGCCGCCCTTCACCACGAAGCGATCGACATAGCGATTGCCTTCGAACGGCGTGCCGTCGATCCATTCGCCGTAGAGCGTGCCGATGCTGTAGACCACGGTCTCGTCCGCGCCCGGGCAGACGTCGAAGCGGTCCATCTTTTTCTTGACCCAGCGATAGCGGGCGGCATTGAAGCCGGTCGGTCCGCGCGGATGATCGAACTCGCGCCCGCCGGTGAAGGTGATGATCGTGCCCGGCTTCATATAGGCCGCGGCGGCATCCGGATCCGGGATCATCGAAGCCGTCAGATAGGCTTCCACCACCTCGGCATCCGATAGGGCTTTGGTCTCGGCTTTTGCGGCAACGGACATGGCGGATCCTCCTGAGGGCAAGAAATACTACAATTGACCGGCCAAATTGCATGCACATTTTTTGAACAGTTTGGCCTCCAAACTGCACACAATCTGGAGCTGCCTGTTCCCTGCTCTTCCGCTACGCTTCAATCCTGCTCCAGCCCGCCCGGACCCATGAACGCGAAAACGGCCTTCGACCTGATCTTCCGCAATGCGCGGACGCGGACCTCCCCCATCCCGGTCGATATCGGCGTCTCCGGTGGCCGGATCGCCGCGATCGAACCCAGGCTGGCCTGCGAGGCTCTTGAGATCGAGGTCGGCGGAAAGCTGGTGCTGCCCGGCTTCGTCGACACCCATATCCATCTCGACAAGGCCTGCCTGCTCGGCCGCTGCGGCCACGACCACTCGACCGTTGCAGAAGCCATTGCTGCGGTCGCAGCGATGAAGCGCGATTTCACGGTGGAAGATGTTTATGCGCGCGGCGCCCGCGTGATCGAGCGCGCCATCGTGCACGGCACCACGCGCATGCGGACCCATGTCGAGATCGATCCGCGCATCGCGTTGCGCGGCTTCGAGGCGGTGAAAGCGCTGAAGCGCGACTATGCCTGGGCGATCGATCTGTCGATCTGCGTGTTTCCGCAGGAGGGCCTGACCAACGATCCCGGCGCCGAGGAACTCTTGATCGCAGCATTGCGCGATGGCGGCGAGGCGATCGGCGGCTGTCCCTATATGGACACCGATCCGAACGCGCAGATCGAAAAACTGTTCGACCTGGCGCAGCAGTTCGACGTCGATGTCGACCTGCATCTCGACTTTGATCTCGATCCGTCGTGGTGGCACATGGAAGAGGTGTGCCGGCAGACCGAACGCCGGAATTATCACGGCCGCGTCGCGATCGGCCACGCCAGCAAGCTGTCGGCCTTGCCGCCTGACAGCCTGAAGGCCGCAACCGCGCGACTGGCGAAATCGGGCGTCGCCGTCACCGTGCTGCCGGCGACCGATCTCTATCTGATGGGGCGCGACGCCACGCATAACTCGCCGCGCGGGCTGACGGTGGCGCACAAGCTCGTGGAAAACGGCGTGCTGTGTTCGGTCGCGACCAACAACGTGCTCAATCCGTTCACGCCGTTCGGCGATGCGTCGCTGCTGCGAATGGCGAATTTCTACGCCAATGTCGCTCATGCCGGAGTCAGCGAGTTCGACGCCTGTCTCGACCTCGTCACGGAGCTGCCGGCGCGGCTGATGAACCTGCGCGATTACGGCATCGCGCCGGGCAATCCGGCCGATCTCATCGTGCTCGATACCGACTCTGGCGCCAATGCGATCGCGGAACTACCTGACATGCTGATGGGCTTCAAGAACGGCCGCCAGGTTTTTGCGCGGGCACGCCCGACGCTGTTTCCGCCGCTCTAACCACCGTCATGCCCGGGCTTGACCCGGGCATCCACGTGCTTGCTTTGCGGCAGAAAGAAAGACGTGGATGGCCGGGTCAAGCCCGGCCATGACGAGGGATAGAACGCACTCCTCCGCCCGATTGACGCGCCCGCCGATCCCTGTTTGTTATCTGCCCAATACAACAACAAAATCGGGCAGGAAATCATGGCAAAAGCATCCCAGATAAGAAGCGTCGAAACGCTCGCCTGCGACGCCGGCTGGCGCAATTACCACTTCGTCAAGATCATGACCGAAGACGGCATCGTCGGCTGGTGCGAATATGACGAGGGCTTTGGCTCGCCCGGCGTGACGGCCGCAATCGAACGGCTCGCGGTGCGCGTGGTCGGCAAGAATGCGTTCGAGCACGAGCGGATCTACGCGGAGCTGTTTTCCGCGACCCGGCCGGCCGCCGGCGGCGTGATCGCGCTGGCGCTTGGCGCCATCGAGAATGCGCTGCTCGACGTCAAGGCCAAGGCGCTAGGGGTGCCCTGCTACGACCTGCTCGGCGGCAAGATCCGCGACCGGATCAGAGTCTACTGGTCGCATTGCGCGACCTGGCGCATCAACCATCCCGACTGGTTCAAGCCCGCGATCACCGATCTCGATGGCGTCAAATCGATCGGCCGCGAGGTGCGCGAGAAGCGCTTCACCGCGATGAAGACCAACATCTTCGTCTACACCGACGGCAAGCCACAGGGCTGGCGGCCCGGCTTTGGCGTGCCGTTCGAGCCCGAGATCAATGTCGATCGCACCGTGCTGCGTAACCTCTGCATGCATCTGGAAGCCATCCGGGACGGCGCGGGGCCCGATGTCGATCTGCTGCTCGACCTCAACTTCAACGCCAAGACCGAGGGCTACCTGAAGATCCTGCGCGCCATAAAAGATATGGACATGTTCTGGGTCGAGATCGATACCTTCAACCCGCAGGCGCTGGGTTACATCCGTCGCCAGAGCCCGCATCCAATCTCGTCCTGCGAGACGCTGTTGGGGCTGCGCGAATTCCTGCCCTACTTCAACGAACAGGCAATGGACGTCGCCATCATCGACACGCCCTGGAACGGGGTCTGGCAATCGATGAAGATTGCCGCCGCCGCCGAGCATTTCGAGGTCAACGTCGCGCCGCATAATTTCTACGGCCATCTCTGCACCATGATGAATGCGCACTTCTCCGCGGCGGTGCCGAATTTGCGCATCATGGAAACCGACATCGACCGGCTGGCGTGGGACCATGAATTGTTTACGCATCTGCCTGAGATCGTCGACGGCCACCTCATCGTCCCGGATCGGCCGGGCTGGGGCACCGAACCCGACGAGGAAGGCCTGCGCGCGCATCCGCCGAAGAACAAGGGCGGGCTGCTGAATTACGGGCAGAAGAAATAGTCCCGGGAAGCCCACGCACTGCAGTCCGTCATCCTGAGGAGCGCGTAGCGCGTCTCGAAGGATCAGCGGCCCGACCGGTGGCCGTCGCCCTTCGAGACGGCCGCTGCCCGGCCTCCTCAGGGTGACGGGATTGCCGCTCAATTATCCCCCGGGCTGGCTGCCACGCCGTGCCGTCAAACTGCACCAGCCGCATCTGCTCGATGGGGCGAAAATCCGCCGGTCCGGTGTTGATCGCAATGCCCGGCAGCGCGATCGAGCTTTGATAGTTCTTCAGCGACGCCGCCTGCTTCATGATGTTCTCGCGCGACAGGTCGTCGCCGCACTGGGTCAGCACCTGCACCAGGGTTTCGGCCACGGCATAGCCGAAGATGGCGTAGCCGTCGTCCTTGTCGCCATCGGGGTAATATTTGTCCATGAAGGCGAGCCACGCCTTGATGGCGGGGTCCTCCTTCCAGGTGGTGTCGCCGCTGTCCTTTAGGAACGAGGTCGAGATCACGCCGATGGCGTTCTCTAGTCCGGCCGGCCGTAGCGCGTTGGCGATCGAAGCCGCCGCATTGACCAGCAGCAGCACCGGATGCCAGTCGAGCTCGGCCGCGCGGCGGATGGCACGCGCCGAGATCGGCGGCGCGCAGTTGAGCACCAGCACCTCGGCGCCGGACGCCTTGAGGATGTCGACCTGGGTATCGATCGACATATCCGCTTCGATGGCAATATCCGCGACGATGTTGTTGGCGGTGACCCCGAGACCTTCCTGCAACCCCTTGAAGAGATCGCGGCCGAACTGATCGTTCTGCCACAGCACCGCGATCTTGCTGTCCGCATAGGAAGCCTGGATGTAGTTGGCGTAAATCCGTCCCTCGGACCGGAACGTCGGCTGCCAGCCCATCGTCCAGGGAAATTTTTTCGGATGCGCCCATTCCTCGTCGCCGGAGGCGACAAAGAGCTGGGGCACTTGCTTCTCGTTGAGATATTTTCGCGTCGCCAGATTGCCCGGCGTGCCGAACGAGCCGAACATAAAAAGGACGTTCTGCTCCTCGACCAGGCTTTTCGTCTCGTCGACCGCCGTCACCGGGTTGGAGCTGTCGTCGCGGGTGATGAACGTGATCTTGCGCCCGTTGATTCCACCGCGCGCGTTGACCATGTCGAAATAGGCGGCCTCCGCCCTTCCGATCGCCGCAAACGCGGTCAGCGGCCCGGTATAGGGCATGATGTTGCCGATCCGGATTTCGGTGTCCGTGACCCCGGCAGCTGTAGCCGGCGGCAGGGGCGACGCCAGGATCAAGGTGGCGGCAAGGGCTGACGTTAGTCCGGTTTCTCTTATTATTTGCATCAACATGGCCTCGTACGCCAAGCTAGCAGAAGCTTGTGACGCCTGACCCAGCAGGCGCGAGGATAGCGCCGAAAATGCGGATGTTGAAATCAAATGTTGGGCGCGCCGGATCGGCCGCCCGTCACCGTAACATAATATCCAGCCAGCCGAGCGGGTTCACCATGACGCGGTCGCCGGTGTCGACCAGCACGGTCGTGGTCTCGGCCTCGATGATCGCAGGACCCGCCAGGGTATGTCCGGGCTTGAGGTCATCGAGCGCATAGACCGGCACGTCGCGCCAGCCGCCGAAGAAGGCCGGCCGCTGGCCGCGCGGCGCGCAGGCCCCGGACGACGATGCGGGCCTGGTGTCGGAACCGCGTTGCGCAACGGCGCCGACGGCGGCGACGCGGGCATTGACAAACACGACCTCCTGGCCGCGCGAGGCGTAGGTGTAGAGTTCTTCATGCTTGACGTGAAAGCGGTCCTCAATCTGCTCGACGAGGTTTTCCGCATTCCAGTCCAGCCCATCCAGCGATACGTCGATCTCAAAAATCTGCTCACCGTAGCGCATTTCGGCGGAGCGCTCGATCGCGATCGGTCCATTGAACCATGAACGAAGCCGGCCGGCCGCCTGCCCTTCCAGTTCGGCAAACAGCGCATGGACTTCGCCAACGGTGATGCGCGGGGCTTCCCCGTAATGCGTGCGGCTGACTTCGTAGCGGAGATCGCTGGTCAGCATGCCCCACGCCGACAGCACCGACGCCACCGTCGGCACGATGATGCGCTTGATCTCGAGTTCGCGCGCCACTTCAGCCGCATGAAGTCCCGCCGCGCCACCGAAACTGAGCAGCGCAAATTTTCGCGGGTCGACGCCGCGGCGCAAAGTCATCAGGCGGATGCCGTCTGCCATCTTTAGATTGATCATCCGGTAGATACCGGCGGCGGCCTGCTGCCGCGACAGTTCCAGCGCGCTTGCCACGCGATCGATCGCGGCTTCCGACGCCGCGCGGTCGAGCGGACGTTGGCCACCCATGAAGGCCGCCGCATCGAGATAGCCGAGCACGACATTGGCGTCGGTGACGGTCGCCGCCAAGCCACCGTTGCCGTAGCAGGCCGGGCCCGGCACCGAGCCTGCGCTTTCAGGTCCAACTCTCAACGTATGGCCGGCATCGACGCTGGCGATCGAACCGCCGCCGGCCGCGATGCTGGCGATGTCGAGGCTACGCAGCGCAATGCGCTGGCCGGCGAGCATGCCGTCAGCGGACAGCGAGGCCTGCCCGCCTGATATCAACGAGATGTCGGTAGAGGTGCCGCCCATGTCGAACGGCACCAGATCGGGAATCCTGACCAGCTCGGCGCAGCGCCGTCCGCCGGACATGCCGCCGGCCGGCCCTGACAGCACGGTGCCCGCAGCGAGCCGCGAGGCTTCCTCGACCGGCGCCATGCCGCCATGCGACAGCACCACGAACAGCGAACCCTCAAAGCCGGCTTCGGTCAGCCGCGCTTCGAGATTGGTCAGATAGCGCCGCACGATCGGTTCGACATAGGCGTTCACGATCGTGGTCGAGACGCGCTCATATTCCTTGATCTGCGGCAGCACGTCGCTGGAGCGGGAAACGCCGATACCGGGCAGCGCCTGCGTCAGCCGTTCGACCGCGGCGAGTTCGTGCGCTGGATTAATGTAGGCGTGCAAAAAACACACCGCGACCGAGGTCGCGCCGGACTTTTTGATGCCGGCAATCGCGTTGTCGAGCGAGCTCGCGTCCAGCGGAATCGAAACCTCGCCGTTCGCCCGGAGCCGTTCGCGAATGCCGAAGCGTAATTCGCGCGGCACCAGCGGCTCCGGCGGCGGCGAGCGTAGATCGTAGCGGTCGGGCTTGAGGCCCTCGCGCATTTCGATGACATCGCGATGGCCTTCGGTAGTGAGCAGCGCGACCTTGGCGCCCTTGCGCTCCAATAGCGCATTGGTCGCGACTGTCGTTCCGTGAACCAGCCGATCGGTCGCAGCCAGCATCTCCGCGCGCGTGACGTTCAGTCGCCGCGCCAGTTCTTCCAGTCCCGCCATCACGCCGATCGATTGATCTGCCGGTGTGGATGGTGATTTCGCGAATACGGTCCGTCCGGTCTCATCCGTGGCCACCAGATCGGTGTAGGTGCCGCCGACGTCAACGCCAATCTTGTACATGGTTAGCTACGCTGCTCCACTGGGGCGTCAACAAGACCCTGTTCGCGATCGCGCTGCCGCGCTTGCGCTGAACGTTTCGACGGCGGCCCCCAGCCGCCACCGCCAGAGGAGCGAATTTCGAGACAATCGCCCGGACGCAGTTCGATGCCGACTTCCTTGGTGCGCAACACGCGGGGATCGCGGCCCTCAGACAGCAGGCGATAGTGATGCGGCTTGCCGTCCTCGCCGCCGAGCATGCCGCAGGGGCCATGGCGCGCGCCGTCGCCGGCGGTGTTGCCCTTCGCGGGCTTCTCGGTCTCCAGCACCAGATCGAGCGAGACGCCGAGGCCGCCGCGAAACTGGCCGTCGCCGCCGGAGCCGTCGCGGAATTCATGCTGGCGGAAATGCAGCGGGAAACGCGTCTCGGCGACTTCGATGCTGCCGAATTTCAGCCCGCCAACCGAGTGCCACTCGCCGATCGACGACCAACCATCGCCGCCCGACGACGCACCGCCGCCGGGACGGGCCTGGAACAGATGCCAGATGAAGTCCTTGCCGGTGCGCGGGTCCTCGCCCTGGATCGCGATCCGGAAACGCCTGCTCCAGCCCGCCATCGCACGTTCCGGACAGGACGCCGACATCGCCTTGACGATCGCCTCGACGATTTCGTTGGAAGGATGGCTGGTGCACAAGGTCACCGGCCGGCCGGGATCGGCCCAGACGATGGTGCCCTGTTTGGCGATCCCCTTGAGCGGGCGCAGCGCGCCGGTGTTTTTGGGAATCTCGGCGTCGATCAAATAGGCAAAGGCCAACTCCGACAGATCGACCTCGATGTCGCTGCCCTTCTTGGTCACCTTCGCCGCGATGCGTATATCGCTGCGGCCATGGCCGTCATCGTCAAGGAACGCCTCGCCATGGAATACGCCGTCTTTCCAGGTCGAGACCACGGCGCGGGTCTGCTGCTCGGTCGCGTCCAGAATGGCTTCGATCGCGGCTTCGACGATCGCCGCACCGAATTCGCTGAACAATTTTGATACCCGCCGTTCGCCCAACTGCGCCGCCCCCAGCATCGCCGCGAGGTCGCCGCGAAATTCGCGGGGATTGCGCACGTTGAGCGCCAACATATCCAGCAGATCGTCACGCGGCTTGCCAGCTTCGTGAAGTTTGATCGGCGGAATGCGCAGGCCTTCCTGAAAAATCTCGGTGGCCGCGGGGTTGTAGGCGCCGTGGGTGCCGCCGCCGATGTCGCTCTGATGCGCGCGCACGATGGTCCAGAGCAAACGCTTCTCGCCTGAAAATACCGGCAC
>WNFM01244385.1_pt1 | contig 20938 bp, 20 predicted proteins | sample 5400271 | NCBI WGS metagenome assembly WNFM01 (sample SAMN13153352, study PRJNA577476) | soil metagenome | isolation source: 60 cm saprolite on Douglas fir-dominated hillslope | place: USA:California | collected 2013-09-17
TTCACCAGCCTCAGGCGACCAGCGAGCGACGCCATACATCCCAAAGAGATCATCCTCGAGAATGACGACTTCCCCGTCTCTCGGTGCGGTCTCGATCGCATTACGCATGTTAAACACGCCTGTTCTGCTGATGTTATCGGGCCATTTCTTCTCCACTTTGCCAAACAGGAAACCTATTCCACCGGTGGCAGGGCCTCAAGTACCCCTTTTTGGCTAGGGCATCGCCGAAACCGAAGTCGATCATTTCGGCACGCCCCCCGGGGTTTAGGGGCAAGGCGAGGCGGGTGCCGTACCGGGCCACCGGACCAGCGCGGCTAACGTGGCCCAATGAAACAAGCTGACTTCGGGCGGGGAAAACAAAAATAGTTCTACAGGATAACGATGTTCGCCGTGACGTAAGCAAGGACCTAACCTTGTTTGCCCTTTTTCCCGTGACGTTAGGGGGAGACGCTGCCATGACCTTCAACCCAAATTGGAGCGATTTGAGATCGACGCCGAATGCGAAACAATTGCTGGGCTGGCAACGAATGAGGCGAAACGCGCTTTATATTCGCGGCTTGCCTTGCATTATCGCGAATTGGCTGCCGACACGCGCAAAGCGCTTGCGACATAGGACGCCGCCTAGCGATCGGGCCGGGAGGAGATCGTCGTCCGACTGGCTGGACCATGGTTTTGCCGCTCAACATAGCTGGTCGAGATGTGCGAGGGGATGCCGCTTATCATGGCGAGATCCTGTGTGAGGCGGCGAAGTTATGCGAGGCCGGCAGGATTGTGCCTCGCCCTGACCCGGCGGCATTTTACGCTTAACGCTTAAAACGATCGAGGCCTACGAGGCGATCAACACCAGCACGGTCACGGTCGCTGGTGCAAACCCGACATTGAAGTCTATCTAAAGGTTGATCCGCTTAGCTGTCGTTTGCTCGAGCTATCCCACTTGCTCATGACGGGAATGAAATAACAATTCGATTAACGAGCTAGAACGCACCGTGTGCACGGTGTGTCCACCGAAAGATCAAAGAAAATCATCATGCGGCTGGCGTGAGCACACGCGCTCACCGCGCATCATTTGTCGAAGTCGCGATTTGTCGAAGTCGCGATTGTTGGGCACGATTACGATGGTCGCACGTTGCGATTCAATCGCGAAACGAACGATGGCCTATGCTGAATAACGGTCACTTTGGATTCGGACCGCGCGTCTGCTTCACGCTGCCGCAACACGGAAATATCCTGCCCAACGCCATTCAAGCTCTCGAAATGCCCATGGTTGAGCGCCCAAATCGCCGCCTGGGTGCGATTATTGGCGCCTATCTTTCGAAAAATAGCCTTGACATGAGCCTTCACCGTCGCCTCGGTGATATCAAAAAATCGTGCAACATGTTTGTTGGAATCACCTCCGACAATCCGTTCAAGAATTGCGATCTCTCGCGCTGACAATTGCTTCACCGCCAGCCGCTCATTCTCGGTTTCGGGAGGGGGCGCATTTCCGGTCGGCATTGACGCTGGTTCCTCGACTTTCGGTTGAATTCTGGATGGCCAGATCCGCGCGTCGATGACGATGACCCCGCCGCTCATTATCGCATGAAGCGAGCTAACGAGACCGCTTGCGGTGACCGATGCGCAAAGCGCAGCGTTTGCACCAGCATCTAGCGCGCTCGCCATGCATTTATGATGGCTTTCGTCGCCAATGGCTACGGTGAGGGATAACGGGTATTGATCTCGGATCCTTTTTAATTTGGAGACTAGATCATGCTGATGGCCGACCCCGATGATGAAAAAGGTTGGCATATCGCTGGGGACAGTCGTGAGATCTTCCAGCTCAACTCCGCAGCCTTGCGGACGGAAGCGCGTCTTCGATAGTATGAGGCGGAGGCCTTCGCGGAAGAGGCCGTCGCTTTCGAGGATAAATGTCGGCACGATCGAGTCCACCGATAAAGTCCTTGCTCAAAAGCGAACGCAGAAAATTCGAAGATTGTTGATACACGTTTGTAAGCAAATTGGACCATAAGAAGGCGATTTAATGATCTAAGCAGGCGATTTAAGGCGATTGAATGATCTAAGCAGACGACTCAGTGATCCAAACGATTTAATTATCTCAGTGATCCAAACGATTTAATTATCCAAATAGCTTAATAACCGAAATGATTTAATGTTCCGAATGATTTAATGACCCAAATGGGGTACTCCCGCCCGGAACCTTACGGAACCAGGGTCCGCATGTTTTTGTCCGCTTCGCATGAGATCTGATTTATTTGCTGTTCTTGCATAATCCTGTGCATTTGCACCGTCTTGTGCCGTCGAGCAGCTCCATTGCAGGATCGAGGCAGCCGTACGCCGATCGTCAATCCACCGATGCGATAATTTTCCGATCCGGCGCACATTCAATTCGTGCGTTTCCGCCTTTACAGAGAATTCCTGAAGTTTCGATCGGAGAACAGCCTTGCTCGACCTCGAAGGGGGCTCAAAAGTCCCGCCGCAAATCGAAGAACGCGCGACCTCCGCTCCCGTTTCATCATGCGCGGCGCGAATGCTTTGTTGGTTTCGTTCAATCGCGGCAGTCCTCGGACCGGTGATCCTGAGCGTCGTTATCTTCACGACAGTGTCTCCGGACAATCTGCGGCCGCGGACCGGCGAGCCTGCCGACGTTGAGCGATTTCTGGCATTTGCCGCGCTCTGCGGGGCCTTCGTATTCGCATATCCGCACCGTTGCCGTCTGGTTTTGTGCCTTATTCTGGTTGGGGGCGGGGCCCTTGAAGCAATCCAGAATCTTCTTCCGGATCGGCACGGCACGTTCGCCGATTTCGCGACTAAGGCCTTTGGCTCGATCGCGGGGACAGCGATCGCCATTACGTTGGACCAGATCGCGCGGCTAATCGAGCCGCCGGCAGCTGATAGGGACTAACTGGACAATCCGGTCAGCCAGCCAACATAGCTCCAGATCTCGTATGACAGTTCAATACGGAGAGGGGTGCCGACGAGCGTGGAGCGCGGTGACACAGACGGCAAACCAGACCCTCCCGCTGAGGTAGTTCGGCCTCGATGGGGATATCCCTCGGCACGGCGCTTGCAGTCACCCAGGGAGCGCCGCACAATCCGGACGGCGACTCGATAAGTCAAGCGGCTGCGTCGCCATCACATGATGAATTGCGGATACACGGTGCCCGTGGCGATGATGATGCGTAGGAAGCCCTTCGTCTCCGTCGTGATACCGCTGTACAACAAGGCGGAGTCCATTCTGGAGACGCTTGGTTCAGCGGCAAGTCAAATTGACGTCGAGTTTGAGATCGTCGTTGTTGACGACGGATCGACGGACGGCGGAGGCCGTTTGGTGGAAACCTCGGGCGTGCCACGGCTGCGGCTGATCCAGCAAGCGAATGCGGGGGTTTCGGCCGCACGGAACCGGGGGATCGCTGCAGCTGAGGGGGAATGGATTGCACTTCTCGATGCGGACGACCTGTGGTCGCACGACCACCTCGCTTGCCTGTTAAATGGCATCGAAGACAGCACAGCGATTGCGGCATTTAGCAACCTAAGTCTACAGAGCCGCGCCGGTCGGCCGTTGATTGATCGGAAGATTGCGGCACAGAAGGTGGATGATTATTTTTCATTCGCGCTCTCCAACGGCGGCTACCCGATGAGTTCGAGCTCGGTCCTCGTTCGGAGGGAGGAACTCCTGGCGGCGGGGCTTTTTGCCGTCGGAATATCGACGGGCGAAGATATCGACATGTGGTGCAGGCTCGCCTGCCGGGGCGCATTTGTTTACAACGCCAAGTTATCCGCGACGTATAACGACGTGCTTTCGCCGAGCAATAAGGCAAGCAGCGGAGCGCGCGAGGTAGCACGTCCACTCTTTGCCCAGCGGCTCCCCAACATGATAAGAGAAGGCAAAGTGCCGCCCGCTCTGGTGGAGAGCGGGCGGCGCTACGCGAATTTCCTCTTCTTGGAATATGCTCGTCAGCTGCTCGACTGCGACCAGTTTGTCGAGGCGCGCGCAGTCCTACTCAATCACTGCAACGCCAGCTACGATTCTAAGCGATTTGTGAAGCGCTTGCTTAGAACCAGTCCTCCCGGCCGAGCCCTGTTTCAGTTAAGCCGGGCGGCGCTGGGCGCCATTCATCGCTAAGTCGGTAACGCGCTTCCGTGTGCATGCGCCTGCCGTACGGCATTAATTCGTCTAGAGCCGATCAGTCCGAACCCATGGCACCTTGTGTCCGCGAGCCAAGTTCAAGACGGAGCCCATGACCATGATGATGTGCCGGGGCAACCGTTGGACTTCCTCAAGGCCAATAAGATCCCGTCCGCAGACCCGCCATGCCGCCAAAAGGGACGACGCTAAGAGCGCGCTAGCGAGGGTCGCAAAAGCCAGCGGAGCCCACGCCCCGACCGCAGCCAGCCAGGCGAGGCACATCAGCAGGAGGACAATATTGGCGACCGCAAGCACGCCAAGAGGTGGAACAGCAAGGTCAGCCGCCAACGCCAGCAACCCGAAATCTCGACGCCGCAACGCCTGATGGATGAGCCGAAGCGCATGGCTGTTGATCAGCGCGAGATGGCCATGCATCCAGCGCTGTTTCTGCTGATCTTGACCGCATTGGGTTTCGGGAAAATAGCTGATTACGCAGGCTTCCCGGAAGAAGCGGGCCGGAAAGCCCTTCACCGCAAGGTCAAGCCCAACGAGCAAATCTTCGGACAGGTGTCCTGTCGCAAACATTTCAGGATTAATGAGCCGCCAAGGCAGCGCCATACCGGTGCCAAGCAGTTGGCAAGGTAAGCCAAGGCGTGCATAGCCATTGGGTCTGAGATCATTCTTAATGCGCCATGCGAACTCGGCCAAGCGCGGCCGCGGTGCGCGGCTATCTGGATCAGCGATCATCAGATTGAGGCACTGCACCGGCGCGTTCCAAGCGGCGCAAGCTCGAGCAAGCAATCCAACGCCGCCGGAGCTGACCCGGCAGTCCGCATCGATGAATACGACGACGTCTGGGGGCGTCGCGGCAAGATGTCGAAGACCGGCAGCGAGAGCATAGCCTTTGCCTCGTAGATTGGGATCATTTCGGATCACGATGTCGGCGCCCGCCCGCGTAGCGAGCGCCGTCGTTCGGTCGATGCAAGTATCCGCGACGACTAAGAGTTGATCCGCTGGCAACAATTCTTCCCTGATCCGAGTCACGGTCGCCGCGATATGTTGTTCTTCATCATGTGCCGGTATCAGCACCGCAATGGAAGGGCGAACTGTCGCCACTGGTAGCTTGCGATCGGATAAGAGCAGCGCAGCTGCCGCCTGGACCGCGAAAGCCAAAGTCGCAAGAACTAAACTAAAGGCTGCCAATTCCAAAAGTATCTGCGGGAACGAGATAAGCATCGCGAAGCTCAATGTTGGTGAGAAGTCCTTTAAAATCCTCCGTGAGTGCCGATCGTCCGCCAGAGTTTGCGGATAGCTAGACTGTGCGTGGAAACGGGCCAGAGTGTCGAATTGGCTTCGGGGCGCGTTTGCCCGGCCGAGAGCAAAAAGCCGCAGCCATGCAAGCGCACCATACTCTGAACTTGTCGACTCGACGCACGAAGGAAAAAGCCTCGCTGGATTCGTAGCACCAGACCCAAAAACGCGGCGTCGACAAACGTTACGCCTTCAAAGTCCAAAACGAGGTTGCTCGGTGTCCGTGTCGCCGCAGCAAGAGCCGAGCGTGCCGGCGCGAGACTGTCCTTTGTCCAGGCGCCTGAAAACTTCAGCACCTCAGCCGTTCCGTCACGATAATGCTGCAAGCGCGCCGAGGGTTGTTTCGCGGATGGCTGGTGCAGGGCCTGATTGACCAGGCATGGCAGAATCTGGCCGACCAACACCGCTATCAACGTCGTTAAATCGAGAGCGTACCGCCTCCAAAGCTCCGGCTCTTCCTTGATCCGCCAGAGCCATTCGAGGCCATGATGCTGAAAGAAAACTGGAGCGCGCTTGACGCTTCCGGCGGCAAAATGGATGGTCGCGCCGAGATTGCAGATCACAGGGCTTGAGAGCAGATGCTCATTTCGGTTCAGCCATAAGAGACCTTTGCGAGCTCCGATCGATACAACCAAGAGATCTGGACTCGCTTGATTGATGATGTCGAAAATTCTGGGATCACTCATGGATTCAATAGTGCCAAAGCCCGGCGAGTAAACGCCGGCGCATCGAACGCCAGACGTGTTCCGCTCGAGGCGTTCGCGCACGCGTCGGCCAATGTCATCGGTTGCACCGAAGAAGAAAGCGCTTATCCGATCGCTCGTGCGACGCATCAGAGCGCTAAACAAATCAGATCCGCATACGCGATGAGCAGCCGCGATACCGAGCGCGCGTGCGAACCAAACAAGCGGCATGCCGTCGATCACGGAGAGATCGCTGGCGAGCACGGCGTCTCTAAAATCCGGATCCGACCGGATCATTCGCAGGAAGTTCGCGTTTGGCGTGGCGACGTTGCACCGCCGACCTTCCTTAATGGAGGTGATGATTTTTTGCGTCGCCTGTTCCATGGTCACCACGTCACATATCAGCCCTTGGACACAGTAGGCTGACCGCGAAAAGTCGGGTGCAGTGGATTTTTGATCGTATCGTCGGCTGCCTGAAGGCGGCGCTTGTTGCACTGCAACGGTCACGATGGCCTCCCGCAGATTAACTGTCGACCAACCCGAAGCCGTGCACAACGTCAGCGCATGGCGCGGTCAACCACACCGACCATGCTTCTCCACCGAACGGGATTCAGCGTGAAGAAGGGCTCTGCAATCTTACGACCGCGACGCCTTTGAGATATCTGCTCTCACGGATGGAGCGCCGACCCATGCTGAGTAGTCCCAAGTCGGCATGGAGCCGATAAGCTACTGCTGTCACCCTCGGCGAGAAGTCATTTGGCAGGTGAAGCGTTTGTCAGCCGCCGCGCTGCGATCCATCGTCAGGGTTGTCGGGGCTCATTTTCACGGGCGCCTATCTCGCTGCCACGAAGCCAAGGCCGCAATCCAAGTTGTCGGCGCTATATGGTCCGTACTGGTCCGTACTCGACGCCGGCTCTAACTACGCGGGGCGAACCCGACCGGCCTCGTTACTAGTCAAAAGGAGTACCACTTTGGAGTAGTCGCGGCGTTGCGTCAGCTGTCGTCATTGATCTCGTTGGCGACATGATGATGAGTGCAATTCTGGCCAATCAGGCGTCGATCGTTTAAGCTCCGCATGTCGATCATCGCTAATCGCTGTCGAAATCGACGAAGCGACGCGCGGCGACGTGGACGGAAAATCTGCTGGAGAGCCATTGGCGCCGGAGAGTGATTTCATGGGTGCAAGGAAAGGCGCAGCTGCCCGCCTCAGTCGTGCTGGCATCGTGGCGCTCATTCTTGGCATCGGCACCTTTGGGCTACTGGCTACAGAAACTCGCAGCTGCGCAACTGAGGAGTTTTCGAACGATTCGAGGAGTCGTCCGTCGTTGATCGTGACTCCGGATCGCGAATTCGCGGCCCCGAGCTATGTTCACCAACAGCTGCGACCGAATAACCCACGCGATACCCATCCCGACGCATGGGTTGCTGATCTGCAACGCCAAATAGGCAGATATTACGGCGTCGTGTCAGTGTTTGCGGCCGCGATCGACCAACCGACCGTTCGCGTCCGAGAGGAACGAGCTTCTGATCTAACAGGGACGTTCGAGCCGCTTCAACAGCAATGGCAAACCGTTGCTTTACCTGACGGCTTGCGGGGGGCCTGGGGCGGAAAGATCGACGATCTTGCGAGCAATCCCGGTTATTTTCCGACCACGCCTGAGGGCTACAAATTCGGCATCACCGTGACGGGCCTCGCTTTGCTAGCGGGCCGAATCACTGTCGCCGAGCAGCGCCAAGGTGCGATTAACCATTCGATTCACATAGCTTTGGCGCAAACGCGCCGGTCGGTATGGGTGCCTCCCGCTCAGCGAAGTGACGGTGAGGAGTGCGACCCGAATGCGATTCCTCAGGGAACGACCTTCCGTTCTCCACAGAGCGTTGATCTCAATCAGATCGAATTGGATTTCTATGCCCGGATCATTGCTCGCGCCGTTTAGAAGTATGGAATGGTCGTTCGCGACACGGCTGTCGCCGTGGTTCTGTATGCTGAAAACCCGCTGTGGAAGGGAGCAGACTATCCCTATTTCGGGACCAGCGGCATCTTGCGATGCGCAAAGGGACGCGCTGAAGCGACCTGTAACACCGACCGCTACGATCGACTTCGCGGGCTTTCCGTGGGACAGATTGGAGGCGATTCAGGCGACGCTTTAGAGTGACTACAGATTGAAGGAAATATCGGCGCCGGATGCGCGAACTGAGCATCGACACGCGTTCACGGCCATCAACGCAGGAGTTTGTTTGATGCTCGATTCGACGAAGAGTAAGCGCCCTTTCTCTTTCGAGTTAGAGAATCGATCCATTACGCCGGAGCCTTGGCGCGACGGGATCGGTTTCGGAATCTATCTTGCGAAGATTCGTCAGCAGAGGCCGATGATTGTTCGCTTGATGCTTGTTGGCGCCGTCATGGTGTGGTTGGCGAGTGTTGCTTATATCCTGGTCAGAACTCCCGCGTTTAGCGCTTTTTCCGAACTGTTAATTTCGAATACGACGCTGCAACAGTCAGGCCCGGATGCGGTCGTTACGCAGCTGCTGGTCGAGAACTCGTTGGTCCAGAGCGCAATCGAAATGGCGAAGTCCAGCAGGGTCCTTGAAAGAGCCGTCGACCGGATGGGACTGGAGAATATAGAACTGATCTTGCCGAAATCGCGTAGTATCCGCGATCTTGGGCTGCAGATATTTGCGCCGGAACCGGAGCGCTCCGAAACGTCAAGAAGGCAGACGGCGGTGGCGACGCTGAGATCCAATATCACCGTCAACCGTGTCGGCACCAGCCAAATCATTTCAGTGCGAGGTAGAGCCCTGACTGCGGTGGATGCTGCGAGGCTGACCAACGAGATAGCGGGATCGTTCGTGCAGGAGCAAAACGACACAAGTGCCGTTGTCACGACGAGCGCAGCGCTGAGGGAACGTATCAAGGTACTGGGTCCGACTGCTCGAATCATCAGCGAGGCGGTTCCCCCCAACTCGAAAGACGGGCCGACCGCTGGGGTCATGCTCGCGCTAGCAGCCATCCTTGGCGCCGCGCTGGGCATGAGCGTTGGACTCGCAATCGTACTTTTCGATCGACGTGTGCGCAGTGCCGAGCAGCTGGCGATGACGTCGGCCGAGTGCTTTGGATATTTGCCGCGAATGATGGTCCGGCGCGGTTCACGACGGCCAAAACGATGGCCAGGTGGCGGCCGGTTTGGGGCTTGGATGCTTCAGAAGCTCTCTCCCTATGCGTTCACGTTGCATTACCCGGATCCGGAATTGGGCTCTACCTTGCGGGGCGCAGTATTGCGGCGTGCGCGATCGGCGGTCCTCGAACGGCGCGGGGAGGTCCCTCACTTCGTCGGCATAACGTCGTGTCGCCGCGCAGAGGGCAAGACGACGTTCGCAGCCCACTGGGCCGGACTTATCGCCGGCGATGGCTCGCGCGTTCTTCTTGTCGATGCATCGAACGCTGCGGCGCTTTCGAACAGTCTGACGCCAAGCGAAACGCAAGGCCTTTACCAGTTGCTGCGGGGCGCAGCTGTCCTGGGCGAGGTTATCCGGGCAGAAGTTCGTCCCAATCTCGACTTCCTGCCAAGCGGGCAGGCTGTTGGGAACATCGACATGCAGTGGCACAATCTCGTTCATGCAGTCACAGCGTCCGGCGATTGTGCCTACGAATGGGTTATTCTCGATCTACCTGCGCTGACCCCCGTCGCCGACGTCCGCTCTGCCGGTCAGATTGTCGACGAGTTGCTGATCATTGTGGAATGGGGTCGCACGTCGGAACTCCACCTTGAGCAAGCGCTGCAGTCACTGGGACCCGCGCGGGACAAGATTCTTGGCGCGGTCATAAACAAGACCCCGTGGGCCTCGCTTGATCCGGATACGCGTGACGAGCAGCGTCCGGTCCGCGACATTTCGGAAGGTAAGGGCCGGCTATGGAAATGGTTCTGCGAAATCTCGATTATCTTGGGTTTCGCTGTGGCCCTTGCCGTCTCGCCGGCTTTCGCAGACGAATACAAGCTTGGCATATCGGATCGGCTAAAGATCAAAGTGCAGGAATGGCCGGACATCGGCGGCGAATACACCGTGACTACCGATGGCCTAGTTTCGCTGCCTTTGATCGGCAATGTCAATGCTGCCGGCCTCCATGTCAAAGATCTGGCGCAGGAAATATCCGACCGGTTGCAGCGGCGCGCGGGCGGTGCCGAACGGCCTTTCGCGGCCGTCGAGATTATTCATTTTCGTCCGTTCTCTATCCTGGGCGATGTGCAACGGCCCGGCGAATATCCGTATCGACCAGGCCTCACCGTTGTTCAGGCGATCAGCGCCGCAGGCGGATATTACCGCCTCGATCTCGGCCTCCAACTCCTGCGGCTGGATCGCGACGTCGCGCTCGCGAAAGGCGACATCCGCACATTGTCGCTGAAACAGAATCGCCTGGTCATGCGCGCGGCGCGCCTGACGGCATCGCTTGCCGGGCAGGAGAGCGTTCCCATTCCGCCAGAGCTTGAAAATGAAAAGGAGGATCCCACTATCTCCGCGATCATTGAAAGCGAACGCGCGGCGCTCGCGCGGGAAAACGACATGGCGCGCTCGGAAGCATCGGCACTTGAAAATATCAGGTCGCTCTATCAGCATGAGATTGATTCGCTTCGGGGGCAGATCGAGGCCCTAAAGCAGGAGAAAGGCACTATCCAACGTCAACTGGACGAGCTTCGTTCTCTCTCAGCGAGAGGCCTCGCCCTTTCGCCGACGCTGTTCACCCTGGAACGGACGCTCGCACAGATCGTGAACCAGCAGATGAGCGCCGAAACGGAAATTGTGAGGGCTGAGGAGAACATCACTTCGGCGGAGCAACGGGTTCGCGAACGCGCTCTCGAGAGGAGCCGGACGAACACGCGGGATCTGCAACTCGCGAACGATGAAATTGGGGAGGTTCGGGCACGGCTCGGGACAGCAGACGACCTGCTGAAAGAGGCGCAATTCAGCGCGCCAGCCGAGGCGCGGCAGCGCCTGGCAGAGAAGGGCCAGCGGCCTAGCTTCACAGTGGTGAGGAAGGAGGGCGAGATCACGCGAGAGATCGTGGCGGACGAAACGACCCTGATTGAACCGGACGACATTATCAAAGTCCCGACAATAAGCCCCAAGCCGCTCGCTTCGAGCAGCTACATCAATTTGTCGCGGGCCGGGCGTTCGCAGGAAACAGAACCGTGATCCTCATCACCTTTCGCGATCCCAGTTCAATTTTCGTATGACTCCGTAACGGGCGGCCGGCCTGACAAATCGCCGCAGAATCCGAAGCGGCGTCTGCCTCCGCCCGAGGCAGGGCAGCACAACGGCAGCGGCGATGCTAATCTCCAGCGGCATTTTCGAGTCGTCCAACGGATTGCAGATTCCCCGCGCGCCTCGAACGCACCCAGCGTCGCGCCGTCTGTATCCAAACTCTCTCCCAGTAGAAAGTCGACATGTGAGCAGCAGCCAGGGTGAGAGCGAAGCCTAACGGTCGCTTGAGCAGATATCGCTGCCAAACGCTTCCGTCGTTCCACCATCCATGAGCGGTGAGCGGATGAATGACATAGAGAGCGTAGGAGATGGCAGCGATGTAACGAAGCGCCCGACTGCTTAGCACGGCGTTCAGTCGATTGGGTGGTTGGGATAGCGTTGCTGCAAGCAGAAGACCTGTTGCATATGGCCGCAGATATTGCAGCCATCCGCTGTCCGGATGCGAGGTCCCGACCCAGGCGCCGGCCGCCAGCGCCCAGATGACGAGCGGCGCTGCGGTGGCGCGGAATCGGCTCGTCGGCAACGTAGCGATACAGGCCCCGGTTAAGATTTCGTCGATGCGCAGGTGAGTGGGGATCAGGGCCAAACAAGCGCGAACGCCCGGCGCCCACCCACCGCGGCAAGCAGCGTCACGAATACATAGAAATGAACCTCCACGCACAAAGACCAAAGATGCTCCGTGACGGGGATCATCTGATCGGGTCGATAGTTGACAACGAAGCCTAGCTGGGAAAGCAGCGCCTGTTTGCTCAAACCGAATAAAAGGAAAACCAGCAGAATATAGAGATAGGCAAGCGGCACAATCCGAGCCAACCGTTTTACGATGAATTCCGGAATCGTGGCCGACCGAAGCGTGCTGACAATCAAATATCCCGAAAGGGCGAAAAAGAGACTCATCCCCATCGGACCAGCTGTCGAATTCAAATGAAGCGCCTTCGGTCCCAGGGGAAGAAGATGGGCCGCCAGCACGAGACAGATGCTGATCGCGCGAAGACCATCGAGCGCGGGATTGCCGTGATCTTCGTGCTCGCCTCTGCGCATATGGCGTCCGTCTAGTGCGTGCTGCTTCATCGCTGATGTTTCGCAGACGTTACGATCGAATACCGGTCGGCGGGGGGCCAAAATGACCGTCTAACGCCGCTGGCAGCCGGGTCGCGATTTGTCGTTCTCTCTCTATAAGTATCGCTCCTGAATTCTACTTGGAAGTGCGCGATTTCGTGGAACTGCGACATAGTCGTTGTGTGTGCATTCAGATGCAGAAGTCACCTTCAAAAGCATTGAACGACGCATAGTCTTTTTGACCGCGTATATGTCGTAATTCATCTTAGCCAGAACCTTGCCAATTGAAGCATCGGGAGCACTTTTGCGCAACTGCTCCTCAAAAACGATCGCGCGTGGCTGCAGCCTTACGAAATGCTCAAAACAGGAGATCAAGACCTGCTCCTCGTAACCCTCCGTGTCGATCTTAACGAGATCCAAGCGTGGTATTCGCAGCTCCGAAAACATTTGGCTTGCCGTTCGCGTCTGTATCTTTATCGAGTTTGTATTGGCGCTCGAAACGATGCAGCTAGCCCCGCTATTGGCCGAATCGACCTCCATGAGCGCTTCACCCGCGCTTTCAGCGATCGCGTAGGGGTAAATTTGATACCGGCCAAAGCGGTCAAGGTTCGTGGTTAGCAATTTCAGAATCTCAGGTTGGGGCTCCACGGCAACGACGGATGACTCCGGAACAAGGCTGAGGAAGGCGGAACTGACATAGCCGATGTTTGCGCCAATATCCAAGAGGGTGTCGCCGGCTTGGGAGAAGTCCCGCAAAACATCAATCACGGACCGTTCAAATTCACCGGTAAGGTAGATGTTTCGTCCAACCCAGTCTGACGGCGCAATTGTCAGATCGAATCCATGACTTGTTCGAACTGTTGCGATTTGATCGCGGAATGAGACTCCCGAAAAATATCTTTTTACGAAAGTTGCAAGTCCTCGATGAAATGGCCAGGAGCGCAGGAACAGCTGCGCAGCAACATGCTGCTTATTCATGTTGTTTCCTCTTCACTGTTAGATCAGCAGATTTAGCAGGGATCCTAAACTAGCTCAAAACTCCGGCCTACCCAATACACCTTTCACGCCTCAATCCGCGACGCGCATCGCCTGATGACCTTAAAGCTAGACTTAAGGTCACATGCGTCGCGGAGTACTTCCACAAAACAAGGCGGCCCTCCTCGGACCCGTACACTTTACGAGCATTGGCTACCAATTCACAAGCGACGGAAAACTTTGCTTAAGTCCAAGGCGCCGCCTTCCATCTCCCGACGAAGGCGACGCGATAGCGCTCTGCTTTACCGAGGCGGCTCTCCTGTCCCCGGAAGGCTCGCCCTCGCTGGAGTTATGGCCAAGTTCTATTCAATTCAAAGAGATGACGGCTGAGTTGCCAGAGTTAGGAGTTCTTGTAAGTCGCTTGGCTTCACTGCATAACCGCCCATTGCTGTTGGCTCGCCAATGATAAATCCGTATTTTAGAGCGCGAATCCCAGCAATACGGTTGTACGAGGGACTAAAATAACCTCTAGGGAAAAACTCGACGAAGGTTGATCCGGGTCTTGCAAATGCAAGGTTTGCAAACCCAGCACCATGAGGACCTATGATGTATTCGGCCTGTCGAAAGAGATCGACCTGTTTTTCCAACGAAAAATCAGACATTACAACCGTCTCAAATCCAAACTCGGAGAGGACGTTAGCCAGCTGAGCTTCATTCGAGACGAACCGTATCTTCGCATCGTTCCTGGATACATAAATCCTTTTTGGTCCAGTCTGCTTCGGCGAACCTTCGCTAAATTTGCTGTTGAGCCACTCAATTGCATCCGGAGAGACTTCCGGTGCATCGGAAAGCATCGTAAGCATATGAAGCGTTCTAAATCTATAAACTCCGTTCTCTAGGAAAATTGCTTTTGATCGATAACCCGTCAATTTTAAGCTTTCCGCGACAAATCCTGGCGCTGACTTCGGTAGGATTATAGGTATGTCGTGCAGTTGAGGTGAGCGGTCGTAGGCCAGCAATCTCGGAAGGCCGTCGATCATCCAATGATAGAAATTATGGCCCCAGGGCATCGCGAGCAAAACTCCCTCGTCTATGCGCCGTTTTCTCCTGAACCTCATTGCTTCCAGTGCGAAATAATACTTCGGGTTCGTAAGTAAATATGGCGTGGGCATGGCCTCCCGTAAGACATGCTTGCCGATTTGGTGCATTCCGGTCGGAAATGAAACGTCGACATTTTGAGCGGAGGACACTCCGGCAGAGCGGGTAAAATCTGAGCCGGAGCGCAAACAATCTCGGTATTCGGTCTCGGTACGGCCGTCCAAGAAGTATTGCGGAGGGAATATTTCTACCTTCCGAGGCGAGACGCGAATGTTGTTTACCACACCGGTTGTCTGAGCTTCAGCGGAGTCTACGCTCACTACCCGGCTCGCGGGACCCCTTCCGCTGTTATGCAGTTTGGAAAACCCTCTTCCTGGTAAGGTTCCAACAAGAGTTTTTGCTTGGTGGACTAGGCGGGAAGTAAATGACAGCACGTAAAATCACCTTTGTAGAAGATGAACGCTCTATCCGTCCGATCACGCTCAACCGCAAAAATGCGCTGTTCGCAGGCTCGGACGGCGGTGCCGAGCATTAGGCCATCATCGCACCCCTGATCGAGACCTGCAAACTGAACAAGGTCGATCCGCTCACCTACCTGACCGACGTCCTCACCAGGATCGTCAATGGCCATCCGAACAGTGAGATCGACCAGTTCCTTCCGTGGGCCTACCACGTCAAGACCTCAAAGCTGTGGCCTGAGAACGACGCTGACGCTTCTTCAGCCTGGCGTTCTCGTTCTTGAGCTGCTTCAGGCGCTTGGCCTCGCAGACATCCATGCCGCCGTATTTGGCCCTCCAATTATACAGCGTCGCCTCCGAGACGCCGTGCTTGCGCGCGAAATTCCGGTCTTCGCGCCCGCCTCATGCTCCCGCAGCACGCCAATAATCTGCTCTTCCGTAGACCTGGCTCGCTTCATCTGTCCGTCCTTCACAAGGCCGGACTCTAACTCCGCGTGGAGGAAGTTTGCAGTGGCACGTCACGTATTCAAATCGTTTTTTTGTTGGCTTTTAGGGCCGTCTGTATTGCCTCGCGGAGAACATTCGCTGTTACGGACACGTCAAAACGGCGGGAAGCGGTGCATCGTGCGGCAGTTCCGATGCGGCGCCGGATTTCAGGGTTTGCTCCGAGAAGCATCAATTTCGCGAAAATTGCCCCCTCATCCCCTTGGCCTACCAAAAATCCATCCTGATCTGGCGTGATCATCTCTGGAGTAGCGCCAATCACACTCGCAACCACGGGTAACCCTGCGCCCATAGCCTCCATAATCGAAACCGGCCACGCTTCGCCTAAACCCGTGCTCGGTAGCAGAAAAGCATCGACTTCGGATAACAGTTTGTAGACCTCACTTTCCGAAAGACTACCGCTCAAGCTTACGTGCTTTTCCAGATCAAGCTCGCGGATCTTTGCTAGGATAATATTTTTGTGTGGTCCTTCGCCTGCGATTGTGTAGTGGATTTTCAGTCCCGATTGATGGGCTCGATGGACAGCGGCTATCGCGTGAAGATGTCCCTTTGCTGGATGCAACCGTGCCACCGTCGCGATGCGAAGTTGTCCTGATACGTAGGATCGATCTTGCCCCAACTTGGCAAGTTCGCTGATTTTCACACCCATGCAAGTTACGATGACGTCCGCAACGTTAGTTTTCTCTTTGATCTGACAAACCAAGTGGCTGCCAACCGCGCAAACAAATGCGGCATCTTTCATCTTAGATCGATGGTCACCACCATAGACATCCAAATCGCCATGCAGGGTTAGGCTGTAAGAAGGCCCTCCTAGGCGACGTGCCAACGCGAGGACGTGGGCCGAGTTCGCACAGGAGTGGCCATGTACGTGACTGATATGCCTGTGGGAGGTCCATTGGACGAGATCGATTGCCGCCGTCAACAAGGCGTATTGGCGGAACCGGTTCACCATTCCTGACTGTCCTAGCGCTCCTAGATAGTTCAGCACTCGGGACAAACCAGGACAGCCGGAGGCGGTCCAGGAAGCTATACCGGCCAGGGAGGGAGGGTAGAGATAGTGCGTTTCGTTCATTGCAGATAATGCGAATTCATGGCGGCAGGCCAAGGCTGACGGCCGCCTGGTGGAGACCAGGAACACTTGCTCGCCCATTTCTCTAAGAGCTTGGATTTCCCGCCAAAAAAAAACATGAGTCTGTGTAGGAAAATCGGGGACCAGGTAACCCAACCGAGCGCTCAAGATTCAACCTTCCGTGCGAACGATGTCAAAGGTATGTAGGAGAACGCGAAGGTGCGATGTCCATCGGCGGTCACCAGTCCAAGGCAGTTTCGGGAACTCCGGCTTGTGGTGTGGAAGCTCAACGGCCCATCGATTTTTTGGCTGCTGCCAGGAATCGGGGGAACAGGCGAGACGTGACGGACGCGAGCGCCTTCTTGAGCGGCGGCTCGATATGAAGAGCCAGCTCGTGCCTGGTGAATATGACGCCAGCGATCCAGATCATCGCTGCGATTGCGCTCGATGCAGCAAATCCAAGCATGACCTCGACGGGGCCCTGAGCGCCGAGATACCGAAAAGCGAGGGGTACGGGGATGGCGATGAAAGTCAGCATCAGGCTTCGGCTCCACGCCATAAAAAGCGCGCCGGGCGCAAAATCGATGACGACCTTGAGCACGAAGGAGTAGCAGGCTGCGCAGAAGGCGCTGCTCAAAACCAAACTCCAGACCGCTGCCTCGATTCCGATCATCAGGCCAATTCCGAGCGCGAGGATCGTGAAGAGAAAAACCGCGAATTCGGAAACGAAGAGCAATCTTTGACGCCGCTTGACGATCATGACGTCGTAGTAGGCTGCAACGCTGAACGTCAATGCTTGGGCGATGGCGATAGGCACCATCATAGGGCCCGCCGCGCTCCACGCCTCCCCGTAGACCGTTCTCACGAGAGGTTCGGCCCAAATCGCCAGCACGGCGTAGGCCGGCCATGAAAGCCCGGTAATTGATTCAATGATACGCAAGTAGAGTGGCGCCAGGGGTGCGCCTTCATGTTCACGCTTGCCGAGGTTCGGAAGGAGGGGCCGGGTCATGCCGACGAACACACCGTTTGCGATGACTGAAACCAGGCTCTGGGCGCGCGCAAACAGAGCGGCATTCGCAATTCCCAGGGCTCGCCCGATCATAAGCTCCGGCGCTGACATCGCCGAGCATCCGACAAGGAGCGTCGCCGAGGTCCAGCCGCCAAAGGCGAGCAGCCGGCCCGAACCTGCCAGTGCTGGTCGAAACCGTATCGTGTCGGGTTGATAGGCCATCGTCATGACCGCCATAACGACCGATGCTGCAAGATAGCCCCATGCCAGGGCGGCAGCTCCATGACCGCGGGCAGCGAGGGTGATCGAAACCAGGCTCTGGGACGCGGTCGCGCCAAGGCCGATAGCGAGAAGCGATCCGAAGCGCATGGCGCGCATCAGGCGAACGCTGGCAGGAAAAACCGCGGCAGGGCAGAGTTGTCCAAAGGCGACAATCCTCAGCGCTACGCCGATAGTTGGGTCTTGATAAAAATTCGCGAGAGGAAAGCTCAATCCGATCAATCCAATGGTGAGGCAAGCGGTAATAGCCAGGCTCAAACCGAATGCAACTCTCAGAAGCGCGTCGTCAAGCTCGGGCGCGCTGACCACATATGATCCACCAGCCGAGTCCTTCAGCGCCGCGACTACGCCGCCAGCCGCGATTGCCACCGAGTAGGAGCCGGCTTGCCGCGGCGTGAGCAGATGGGCAATGACAACGCCTGTCCCAAAGGACAGCAGCAACGTTGCGTTCTGTTGCAAGGTCGAGATCAGCATTGCGTGGCGCAGGCGCATTAGCGGTTCTCCCGCTTTGAGCGGGCGTTGGTTCTTAGCGCGCGCCCCGCACGTCCCCGCGTTGCTGTGAAGAGTGCGATCGCAAGCATCTCGGGCCGAAGCCTGCCCGTCGGAGCGATCCGCTGCCCGTTGACTTCGATGCGGCCGACAAGCGGGCTCGCCAGAAAGCCATTTCTCAGGATGCAAAGTTCAGCATCGCTAGTGAACGCGAGCGCGTAGCCCGCGGCCAGCGAGCGATCGATGATCTCAGAGGTATATGCTCCATGCGGAAAGGACAGCGCATCAACCGAGCGCTGATGATGCGGCGCCAGGACGTCCTCCAATGCCACGCGTGGCGAACATAGCTCATTTGTAATGTCGGAGGAGAATGTCAGCGCAGTATGGGTTTTTCCATGCGCTCCAATGGAGATTCCGTTTGCGGCGAGGTTCCTAATTTCGCTTCGAGTCAACATTTGGCGCGGATGCTCGACCCGATACAGGTCAATCTTGAGCGCGGAAAGCGCTGCTTCGACCTGCGCTTTCCCCAGCTCGGGTCCGCGCCGCACGATCTCCCAGATCAGTCCCGGATCTTCAACGTCACGTGCAGTGTCGCCCATGAGGAGCGCATACAAAGAGGCAAGGTCTCGTTGATGAAGCCGCCCTTCCATGTAGGCCCAAAGAAGATCTTCAGTCCAGAGACGCTCGCTACGCCCAATGACGTCCGAGGATACGAAGACGGTAGCGGGAACGCGGTGCTTTCGCAGCAAAGGCAGAGCATAGTCGCTGTTGTCGGCATAGCCGTCGTCGAACGTGATCAACAGGCTCCTTGGCGGGAGAGGGCGTGTTCCCTCCAGCGAGGCCTTGACGTCATCAAGTTTAACCAACGCGTAATGGCGTCTAAAGAACGCCAGACACTCATCGAACACGTCGTCGGGAAGCGTCCATGCGTGCAGGGCTGTCCCCCAGCGCGGATCGTCTCGCTTCAGAACGCGGTGAAACATCGCAACCGTCAGGACCTGACGGTTGCGAACCCTGTGGTAGAGAGATAGGGCTCCGGTCCGATAGCTCAGCTTCCGAGCAACGTCGCGCAGCAACCGGAGGGCAGCCGATGAAGCGACGCGCAGGTGGGACCTATCGACGGCACTACAAGCGGCGCCGGGGAATGTCGCTTGCATCGCGCCCCTCACAACTAATCTCATCGAAGACAATCCCGGATTTTTCGATAGTTGACGTCTGGTGCAGCGCGTCAATCGCCAATCCGGAGTAGTCCATAATTCCACCGAAAAAGCGTATCCCTCCGCTGAAGTTTCGACGCCGCCGGCTTAACGTTATTGCGCTATCGGCCGGTGCTTGGAGTCGCGTTGAATGCCAGTCGGCATAGGGTGAGCGCTGCAAGCAACGGAACCAGCCAAACCACCCGGCTCTGATAGCGATCATGGAGCGGCGTAAGGGCCCCGATAGCCATAGCGTGCCCAGCGAGCATCGCCAATATGAAAGCTGCAATGTGGAGAGCTCTCCGGTCGGTCCAGAAGGATGCAATTGCGGCCCACGCCAGGACCCCAGATGAAACTGCGAGCGTAACCAAGTGCATTACGTTCAGCAACGAAAACTGCAGCTCGCCCTTCCCTTGCAGCGACGCCTGATACGCCGCCAGGCTGCTTGCGCCGAACAAGTCGCGAATGGCGTCCGTCGCCCAGACGCCAGGGTCTGAAACCAAGCCATCACCAGTTTTAAAGTGCCGAAATTGGCGCGCGCCGTTGGCAAGCGCGGTCGGTATCTCTTGTCGCCAGAACTGTGCGAAAGCCTTTTTGACCACCTGCGATGCCTCTGGCTCTACTGGTTTCCACCAGCCAAGGCTGTCCAGCGGACCTTCCCACAGAAAGAAGTCTGCGAGCGTAGGTTCGATACCCGACGCCTTGTGCGCTTGCAACAGCGGAAGCTGGCTGCATAGCAACGGGTAAGTTGCAGGACATTCGTGCTCTAAGACCGCCATGGCGGGGCCATCTTCAAGCATCTTAGCAAAGAGGAGGGTTGAGGAGGCAGATGATAGGACGAGTTTGCCGCGTGCGGCATAGTTTGAGCTTACCAAGGCCGCAAGCGCCAGCACCACACCGCTCGCGACCCAGAACGTTCGGCGGGGCGCTTGTGGACCGGGTCGCCAGCCCACGAGAAGCAGGATGCCAATCACGGGAAGGACGCTGAGGGGAACAAAAAGGTTCGCATTGTGGACGGCCACGCAAATAAGGCGAACCATCTTTCCGCCAACGTCATCCGTCCCCAGCCGAAGACGATGAGCAAGAGCGCTAACATTAGAACAGAGGTGAAGATATCCGGCACGATTTGCCCGGAAAACCATGGCAGGCTTGAGCCAAATACCAGCGCAATAGCTGCGATGGGCGTTACCCACGGGCTTGCAATGTTGAAGACAGCTTTCGCGACAAGCCGGATTAGGATTGCGACCAATGCAGATTGCGCAATCACAATCGGCCAAGGCGAAAGGCGCCAATGAAGGAACGCAGCGAAAATGCTGTAAAAGACAGGCCGGTCGTGAGGAACCTGCAAGCGCATGGCGGAAAACAAGTAGGTGCCCGTGTCCCAAAAAATAAATGGATATCCGTTGACGATTGCGGGCATGAGGAG
>WNFM01329315.1_pt2 | contig 20931 bp, 13 predicted proteins | sample 5400271 | NCBI WGS metagenome assembly WNFM01 (sample SAMN13153352, study PRJNA577476) | soil metagenome | isolation source: 60 cm saprolite on Douglas fir-dominated hillslope | place: USA:California | collected 2013-09-17
TCGTCAAGCTCCTGCAGTGCGTGGGGCGCGATCCGACTGACGAGGACGCCTGTGGCAGATGTGACGCCTGCCGCAAGATCGCGCATGGGAATCATCCCGACGTCGCCCTCGTCGAGCCGCCGGAGGGCAAGCACTGGTTACCCGTCGAGTACGTGCGCGACGTGCTCCACACAGCCAACCTGGCGCCGTACGAGGGGCGCTGGCGTGCGTTCATTCTGCCGCGGGCGGAGCGCATGCGGGCGGAGGCTGTCAATGCGCTGCTCAAAACACTGGAGGAGCCGCCGCCGGATGTGGTCTTGCTGCTGACGAGTGCCGAGCCCGAGCAGTTGTTGCCGACACTCGTTTCGCGCTGCCAACATCTGCCGATGCACCCGCTGAGTCCGGAGGAGATCGCTGGTGCGCTGCGCGAGCGCTGGGCGGTGGAGGCGGGCGAGGCGGAGGCGCTCGCCGGGCTCGCTGGCGGCCGGCTCGGCTGGGCCGTTGAAGCCCACCTGCACCCTGAGCAGCGCGAACGCCGTGCGGCGCTGCAGGAACAGATCGTGGCGCTCGTCACGGCCACGCGCGACGCCCGCATGCGCCTGGTGGCGCCGCTCGCCACCGACACCGACGCGGCGCGCGCCGCCGTCGAGGCCTGGACGCTGTGGTGGCGTGACGTCCTGCTCGCGACGGTTGGGATGACGACGCTCAGCTCCTCAGGCCAGGCGCGGGCGCTGGCCGAGCGGCTGGGACGGGCGATCGGGCCGATCGCGGCCGAGGCCTTCCTGCGCCGCCTGGTGGCGGCGCGCCAACAACTGGACCAGAACGCGAACCCACGTCTCGTCCTGGAGGTGCTGGCGCTGGATATGCCGCTGCCAAGCGCCCCCGCCGCTGCCAGGCGCCCGAGCTGAGGCCCATCGCGCGCCGGTAGGCTACGTGCTCATCGGCCAGGAAGTGCGCCGCCGCGAGCCATCCTCTGCATGCGGTCCGGCCGCAGCACGTCACGCGCAGCGCACGTGCGCTGCGTCACCAGCGCAGCATCTCTCTCGGCGCTGCTGGCGGTCCTGCCCCCTTGCCAAATTTGAACAAATGTTCTATACTCGCAGCAGCGGTGAGAGACATGACGAGGAGGTCCGTCGGAAGGGGAACCGGCGCGGTCTCTGGCTCTCTCACGCGATCCAGGCAACGCGCGCATCCCGCGCGCGTGGCGGTCGGTATGCCTCCCATACCGTCCGGCCGGGGTGGCCGTGCCCTCACGCGGTGCCCCGGCGTACGGGCGATAGCGTTCTCCCGCTCCCCATTATCCCGCTTACGCAGCACGCCACGTTGAGCATGATCTCATTCGGTCTCACCACAACGGGGGAGCTTCTTCCTCCGCGGGCACGGCGTCCACCGGGCGCCCGCCATGCGAGCGGCACCCGATGGTGGATGGCACCGCCGCGCTCCGCGGCCTCGACTGCGCGCAGGCTTTGCGGTACACTCACCGGGAGGTTCTGCGGCCCTCCCGCCACACCTGCGGGAGTGTGTGCCCACGCGAGAGAAAGAAGACGATATGTCATTGCCTGTGCTATCCACTACACCAGCATCCACGGATCCCGAGCAGCCCCCGCGTATTGTCATCACCGGAATCGGCATGGTATGCGCCGTCGGCAACGAGACTGCCAGCGTGTGGAAGGCGCTGCTTGAGGGCCGCTCAGGTATTGAGCCCATCAGCGCGTTCGATGCCAGCGCCTTTGACGTGCGCATCGCCGCGCCCGTGAAGGGCTTTGACCCGTCGCTCTATCTGGATGCGAAAGAGATTCGCCGTAACGACGCCTTCGTGCAGTACGCCGTCGCCGCGACGCAACAGGCGTTAGAAGACGCGCACTACACCATTACCGGCGATGGCGAAGACGTCGGCGTGGTCGTTGGGTCAGGCGCTGGCGGCCTCACGGCGCTGAGCGACCAGTTTCGCGTGCTGTTCGACCGCGGGCCCAGCCGGATCAGCCCCTTCTTGATCACACAGATGGTGACGGATATGGCGGCCGGCTATGTCGCGCTGAAATTCGGCGCCCGCGGCCCGAACTTCGCCACCGTCTCCGCCTGCGCGACCAGCGCCAACGCGATTGGCGAAGCGTGGGAGATTATCCGGCGTGGTGACGCGCGCGCGATGATCACCGGAGGCAGCGAGTTCGCGCCGAATCCGGTATCGCTGGCGGCTTTCGCATCCATGCACGCGCTCTCGCGTCGCAACGATGATCCACAGCGTGCCAGCCGCCCATTTGATGCGCAGCGCGACGGCTTCGTGATGGGTGCGGGCGCGGGCGTGCTTCTGCTGGAGCGCCTGGACGATGCGCTGGCGCGCGGGGCGCCAATCTACGCGGAAATCATCGGCTACGCCACGACGGCGGACGCCCACCACATCACCGAGCCGGCGCCGGGAGGCGCCGGCCTGGCGCGGGCGCTGCGCAAGGCGCTGAAGAAAGCCGCGATCGTGCCCGAAGCTGTGGACTACATCAACGCGCATGGAACGTCCACCAAGTACAACGACCGCGACGAGACCACCGCGCTCCACACCGTCTTTGGCGAGCACGCGAACAAGCTAGCGATCAGCTCCACCAAGTCCATGATCGGGCATACGATGGGCGCCGCTGGTGCCCTGGAGACGGCAGTGACCGCGCTCACCCTCAAGCACGGCATCATCACGCCCACGATCAACTACGAGTACCCTGACCCTGAGTGCGATTTGGACTGCGTCCCCAACGTGTCGCGCAAAGCGGACGTGCGCGTCGCCGTCACGGAGTCGATGGGCTTCGGGGGGCACAACGCGGTGCTGGTGCTCAAGCGGCACGACGGCTAATCGTCCCGGTGGTATGAAGGCCGCTTGCGCACCGTCGCGGCCACTCAGTCGACGCGCTGCGCGACCAGCTGGAGCCAGTTGCGCGGCATGGCGCTGAGGTGCATCTCCTCGAAGGCTTGCAGCGCGGCGGCTTCGAGCGCGTCGGCCCCAATTGGCACGGGCACACCCGGGAGCGCGCCTTCAATGAAGAGGGAGTAGCGACTGATATCTTGCCAGGCGCGCAGCGGCAGCAGCGCGGTCTCCACCTGCTCGAAGGCCACGCCGAGCCCCTGGCGCTGCAGCAGCGCGGCATATTCCTCCGGCGCGAGCCACTGCATCGCGGTGGTCTTGCCGTGGTGGGCGAGGCGCACCTCGGGGTGGTGCTGACGCAGCCAGCCGATCGCGCGGCGCGTCCACAGATGGTAGAACCGCTCAGAGCCCTCCGTGTAGGCGCCGGTGTAGAACGAGCTGTTCGTCGCGAAGAATCCGTGCGGACGCAAGACGCCCTTGATGTTGGCCACCGCGGCGTCCTTATCGGGCACCAGATGGATGGCGTTGCAGAAAAACACGGCATCAGCCTCGCCAATGGCGGAACGCAGGTCATCGGCATCGCCGCGCACGAAGGAGACGGGCCGACCGGCGAGCCGCTGCTCCGCCACATGGATCGCCGCCGGCGAGGGCTCGACGCCCACCACCTCGGCCGTGCGTTTGCGTGCGTCCAGCGCATCCAACACGAGCTCTGTGACGGCGCCGGTGCCTGAGGCCAGCTCGACGATGCGCAGGTGAGCGTCGGCAGGATGCGCCTCACAGAGCAAGCCGATGGTGTGCTCTATCAGCGAACGGTTAACATCAGCGTAAAACTGGTGCCGTGTGAATGGATCGAAGGTATAGGCGCTGGCGACATGTGCGCCGGACTCTAGTTCGCTGGTCTGAGCCATGCTGCGCTCCCCTGTGATGATGCTCGTTGACCGCACGCTACCACCGCTGTGGCTGATCGCCCGCTCATCGAACCGCATGGTGGCGGCCGATGAGCGCCCGGACACTGAGCGTAGTGTTCATGATACTCCGTTGGAGCGCGATGCGCCGCCAATTGTTTCGTGGCCGCCGGCGACTATGCAAATGGCGTCCCGGCGACCGCCGCGGGCAGCGACAGCGCGAAGACGCTGCCCCGCCCCGGCTCGCTGTCATGCAGCCAGATGCTGCCGCCCATCGCCTCCATGAGCTGGCGGCAGATATACAGGCCCAGCCCTGTCCCGCGAATCTGGCTGGAACGCGCCGCATCCAGTCGCGAGAAGCGCCCGAAGAGCCGCTCACGCTCGCGCTCGGGGATGCCCATGCCCTGATCGGCCACGGTGAGAGTAACATAGCGCTGCGGCGCCACTGGTTCGGGCATGCGCGTCGCCGCATGTGTCGCCACGTCGGAGAGGAGGGGGAGCGGAGGGACCTCCTGGCTGAGTCTGCTCACGACCGGTAGCTGGGTGGTTGGCTGATCGGCGAGGGACAGCGCCGCCGCACTCGCGGACATGGCGTGGGCTCCCGGATGCGGCGCCTGAGCCCACGCGTCAATCTGGCAGGCTACGCGAACTGTGCCACCTGCAGGACTGTACTTGATCGCGTTGCTCAGCAGGTTGTCCAGCACCTCGCGCAGACGCGCAGAATCGGCCGCCACCCAGGTATCGTGGGGCACCTCGTACTCCAGCGCGTGCGAGCCGCCGCCTATGGCGAGGTGGTCGGCCTGCGCTTCGACGACCTCATGGACCAGCCGCCCGAGGTTGACGGGCGCCATGTGAAGCTCAATCCGGCTCGTGTCCAATCGGGACGTTTGCAACAGTCGCTCGGTGAGCTCCGCCAGCTCCGTCGCGGCAGCCGCCGCGCTGGAGAGAAATTCGGTGGCCAGCGGCTCGTCGCGCGAGCCCGGATAGTCCAGCAGCAAATCCAGGAAGCCCAGGACGCCCGTGAGCGGCGTGCGCAGCTCGTGCGAGGCGGTGGCGATAAAATCATCCTTCAGGTAATCGAGCTCGCGTTGGGCCTGGTAGGCCCGTTCCAGCTCGACGAACATCCGCGCGTGCTCAATCGCTTGGGCGGCCTGGGTGGCAAACAAGTCGAGCACCCACAGATCGTCTTGGGTGAACGTACGGCGGTCCGCATCGTCGAGCACATCGAGCACACCTACCACCGATCCGTGATGAACCAGTGGAACAGCAATCATGGCCGACACCGCCTCGCTCGCATAGATGACGGGACTCGTCGGGAACAGGCGGAGATCATCTGCGAGCACGCCTTGCCCCGTCTGGGCGACCTGCCCCGCGAGCCCCTGTCCCACGCGGACACGCGTGCCGATGTAGTCGCCGCGCAAACCGTGACAGACGATCACCTCCAGTTCACCGACCCGCTGATCCATGACGTACACCGCACCCGCGCGTGCGTTGAGCAGGGCGATGGAGCGGCGCAGGATATCGGCCAGCAACTCACGCGGATCGGTCCCGAGCTGACTGGCCACCGCCAGCGACGTCGCGTGGAGCGCCATCATCTGCCCGATGCGCTCCTGCGCGATCTCCGCAGCCTCCTGGGCGCGTTGGCGCTCCAGCACCTGACGCGTGACGTCGATCGCGGCGATCAAGACGCCGCCGACGCGCGTGGCACGACCCGGCAGCGGCGAGCTCGTCACGTTCCAGTACGTGAGGCCGCGGTCCAGATGGATCGGCAGCTCGACCATCGCCTGCGGCTCACCCGTGCGGTAGACCGCGTCCAGCCCCAACGCCTCACGCAAGCGGTCCCCAGAGTCCACGACGTCCGCCAGGCGGCGCCCGCGGAGGGCCCTCTCGCTGCCCAGCAAATGGGCGAACGCGGGGTTGGCCATCGCGAAAACGGCCTGTGGTCCCGTCAGGACGGCCACCGCCACCGGCGCGTGGCGCACGACGGTTTGCGCGAGCGCGTTCTGATCCAGCGAGTAGCTGAGGAGCTGGTCATGCTCGGCGGCGAGCACGCACTGGTCGGCGACGGCTTCCAGCGCGCTCAGATGCTCGGTTTCGAGCGACCATACGGTCCCCACCGCGAGCACGCCAAGGAACTGCCCGCGCACCTGCAAAGGGAACGTGGCAAGCTCCAGGGCGGGTGGCACCGCGGAGGCGTCCGCGCGCGGCCGCCCATTCGCATGCGCTGTTGCGCATTCCCCGTGGACCACGGCGGAGCGTCGCGTGGAAACGGCCGTTGCCACCAGCGCATCCGATCGGCTGATCATCGCGGCCATGAAGGGCTGCGCATCAGTCACGCCATCAGCGACATGCGTGTCTGCGCACGGTTGGTCTAGTTCGAGGCAGGCTTCCGCACGCACGCGCAGCGTGGGAAAGAGCTCTTGCCCGCCGGGGCGTTGCAGCTCACCGATCCCGTACGTCTGTTCGGAGAGCCAGATACGCACCAGCGCTGGCGCCAGCGACTCGGCCAGCGTCTGCGCCACGATCGGCAGCGCCTCATCCAACGCGCTGTCGATCAGCGCGCGCCGAATGCTGGTTTGCGCGGCGGCGAGCGCGCGGCGGCGCTCCGCAGGGAGCGAGCGTGCGGCAGACCGCGGCTCAGCGGTCGAGGCGTCCACAGCGCGCCGGCGCGGCGTCTTGCCCCCGCGGGGGATCGCCCCTGGCGGTGCTGTGGGCGTGTCAGCCTGCCCCGGCGTCACGCCGTCAATCACCGTCTGCGCGCCAGCGCGGCCGGCTGGTGCGCGCCGCCGCTTCGCGGGACGCGTATCCGGCTCGATCGCCGCTTCGTTCACCCCACCACCTCATTCACCTCTCGCACCCCACACGCTGGAGAGTGACCCCATCACTGGGTTGAGTGTACGCGCCCTGCCCGCGCGGGTCAAATGCCAAATGCTCGGCGCCCCGATGCAGGGGGAGCGCCATCTGCTGCGACGCATGGTTCCGCGCCGCTGTAACGCAACGTGCCAAAGAGGTAGAGGACCTGGCACCGAATATGCATAGACGAGGTCATGCGCAACAGCGCAGGCTGGTCGGTCTAGCGGAATCTGTCACCTCTAGCGTGCGAGACGTCTCCGCCGGAGAAGGGTGGAAGCCCATGCGCATCAATGCGCTGGTGATTGGGGGGGCCATCCTGGTCGTCGCACTGATCGTGTGGATCGTGTATTCCTCCTCCGCCGGGGCCTCACCCATCGCCTCGGCGACCTTGTCCTCCACGAACGGAAGCGGTGTGTCGGGCTCGGCGCATTTCGTGCCCACCAGCGACGGCCAGTCCACGAGCGTGGTCGTTCACCTCAGCAGCTTACAGCCGGACTGGGTGTACGCCGCGACGATTCACCAGGGCCACTGCCTGGGGCCGCGGCTGTTCATCCTCACAGGCGCGACCGGCGCCGCGGGTGGTGAAGGCAGCAGTACGACGACGGTGCCCGCGCAGCCCACTTCGTCCTGGTACATCGCCGTCCACGCGTCAGCCTCGCCCGCAGCACCGCTGGTCGCCTGCGGCCAGGTCCACGTCACAGGGGCGCCTGGGGGCTACGTGGCGCCGAGCAGTCAGATCCAGCCGGCCAATCGCATACCCGTCGAGAACCAGCTGCCCTTTCAGCTGCCCAACGGCGGCCTGTTCCCAGCGCGCCGTAAGGCGCACTACACGAGGTCGCGAGCCAGGCGGCGCGCGATGCCTGGGCCTTCGTAGATGAAGCTGGTATAGAGCTGCAAGAGCGCCGCGCCAGCATCCAGGAAGTCGCGGGCGTCTTGCGCCGTGGTGATGCCACCGCACCCGATGATGGGCAGCCGATCTCCGGCGAGCGCATGGAGCTGGCGTACCACCCGCACGGCGCGCCGGTGCAGCGGGCGGCCACTGAGACCGCCCGCCTCGGCGATCGGGCCAGTCAGGTCCTCGCGCGCGAGCGTCGTATTGGTGGCGATCAGCCCATCGACCTCATGCGCTAGGCAGACCGCGACGACAGCGGCCAGCGCGTCTTCCTCCAGATCCGGCGAGACCTTGACAAGGATGGGCTTGCGTCGCGGCTCGCCGCCGGCGTCGGCCAGCTCCCGCCGGCGAGCTGTCAGGGCGGCCAGTAGCGCGTCGAGCCGCTCCCGGTCCTGGAGCGCGCGCAGCCCCGGCGTATTGGGCGAGCTGACGTTGACCGCGAAATAGTCGCCGAATGCATACAGGCGATCCAGCGCGGCCAGGTAATCGGCCGGCGCTTCATCGAGCGGCGTCACGCTGGACTTGCCCAAGCTGATGCCCAGCGGAATCGCCGGACGTGGGGCGGCGGCGAGATGAGCGGCCACCGCCTCCGCGCCCTGGTTGTTGAAGCCCATGCGGTTGATGAGCGCAGCATCGGCGNNNTTACCGGGCTGCGCATGGAGGGTCAGCGTGCCGATCTCGAGGAAGCCGAAGCCCAACGCCGCCAACGCCGGCACAGCCACGCCGTTCTTGTCGAAGCCGGCCGCCAGACCGATCGGCGTGGGGAAGCTCAAGCCAAAGACCTGGCGGGCCAGGCGCGGGTCGGAAAGGCGCCCACCGGACACCGCCTGAAGCGCGGTGACGAGCGAAGGCGCGCCGGATGCCCAGGCGAGGAGGCGCAGGACGTCGTCGTGGATCGTCTCGGGGTCGCGTCCGCGGGCGAAGAGCAAGGGCCGGATCGCACGGCGATACAGCATCGCACGCTCACTGTTCAGCTTGGGTGAAATAGGCCGTCACCTCGGCGTAGCGGGCCGCGTCGATGCCGCCCGTACGCAGATAGTATGCGAGCAGCTGGCTGATCCGCGCCGCGGCATGGAGCGTGTAGCCGGCAGCGGCCAGTTGCGCGGGGCCACCCTGCTCGCGATCGAGGAGCACAGCGATGTCCCGCACGCGCAGACCATTGGCCTCCAGGACGTGCACCGCCTCAAGCTTGCTCTCGGCGTGGCTCACAAGATCGTCGATCAGCAGTACGGTGGCGCCGGCCGCAAACGCGCCGTCAATCGTGCCCTCTGTCAACCCGTGGGTCTTGGGTTGGCGTGGCGTGATCATGGGCACACGCGTCAGATGCGAAAGCACCGCAACGAACGGCGTGGCAGCCATGGGCACGTCGGCATAGCAATCGCAGCGCAGCCCGTGCGCCTCGATCAGCTCGCTGAGGACGCCGGCAGTCGCATCCACCGCGTCTGGGAACGAGCGCAAGACGCGCAAGTTGAGATAGATCGGGGAGAGTGGCGCGTCGGGGTGCTGCTCGTGCCATTTGAGGCGGAAGGCGCCAAACCGCACCGCGCCGCAGGCCAGCAAGTGATCGGCGAACACCCGCTGGCGCTCGGTCAGACCCTCCGGAGTGGCAGCGGGCCCAGTCATGACGTCGCTCCTTCAGTCCGCCTGCGCTCGGTCATGCCCGCGGCCTCGCCACGATGCCTAGACTGCGGACTCGCGCGCCACATCACCGCCGATGGGTTTTGCCAGGTGTTCATCCAAGAAGGCTTCGACACGCGTGATCCATTCGTCGGGGAGCACGGTGAACGCCTGCACGTGTTCCACATCCGGAACCTGCCAGAGACGCTTCGGCTCGCCGGCGTGCGCGTAGAGCAGCTCGCCGTCGTGCGGCTCGTCCACCAGACTATCTTTGAGGTCGGAGATGATCAGCACGGCGCGCGGGGCGATGCGTCCGATGACGCGCTCGGGCCGGATGTCACTCAGCCGAACCTTGCTGATCAGCTGGCCCCAGAGGACCACGAGATTGGCGAACGGGAACGCGGGCAGACCGGTGAAGCGACGGAAGAGGACGCCGACGTCACGCTCCAGGTCCGCCAGGCAGCTTTCGAGCACCAGCGCGCGCAGGTCGGGCTCAGCCGCCGCCGCCAGCACGCCCGCGATCGCGCCAAGCGAGTAGCCCATCAGCCCCACGCAGCGCATATCCACGTCGCCGCGCTCGCGGAGATACGCCACGACGGCGGCGATATCCTCTTGCTCGCGCACGCCATACGTGACCTGGTGGCCTTCGCTCTCGCCATGGCCGGGAAAATCGAAGAGCAGCGCTCCATAGCCACGCTCGTGATGCAACCGCGCCACCGGCGCCACCCATTGACTGCGCGTGTCGTTGATGCCATGGCAGCACACCAGCGTGCACCCGTTGCGCGCGGGCACATACCATGCCGCGAGCTGCCCGCGCGGGCTGGTGATCCAGACTTCCTCCGCCGCGAGCCCCACGTCCGCGGGCCGCAATCCCGGCTCCTTACGCACCGGCGCGAGCAACACGCGCGCCCGCCAATACGTGAAGAGCAGCAGCGCGACGGCCAGCACGACGCCGAGGATCACCAGCGCCACGAGCAGGGTCAGCAGCGCATGCGCCCAGCCAGGCGTGGTGTCGGCGATTGGCGCCGTGGAGATGCCTGCAAAGACGGGCGCATAACTGGGCAGGACTTTCAGGTCGCCGAACGGGTAGAACACCATCACGGCGCGGCCAACGAAGTCCTGACGGTCCGCGACGCCCCACGACCGGGAGTCTGAGCTGTTCAGGCGATTATCTCCGCAGACGAAGTACTGGTTGGGTCCCAGCCGCGTTGTGGAGAGACGCACGCCCTCGTTAGCGGTCTCTCCTGCCACGATGTCTACGTACGGCTCGTTCAAGGTAACGCCGTTTACGATGATGTGCTCCTGTGTGACTTGCACGGTGTCGCCCGGCACGCCGATGATCCGCTTGACGTAATCACAGGACTGGAAGAGCCCGTTCGTCCCGCTGTCGATGGTGCAGCTGCTCGTGACCTCGCCGCCATAGGTGGGGATATGATGATGGTGGAAGACGACGACGTCCCCGCGTGGCGGGGACCCCAGCACCCAGCTGACGCGATCGATCAGGAGCCGTTCTCCGGTGTAGAGCCCGGGTTGCATACTTGGGCCCGAGACGACGAACGTTTGGATGGCGGCTCGGAGGGCGAGGAAGATAATGATGGTCAGCGCAACGGTCTGGATGATTTCGCGCACAGCGGGCGAGCGCAACCACGCCCAACCCGACGAGGTGTTCTGACTGGTGACTTCCACTGCGCCTCCACGTTCCATCCGCATCGACGATCGAACGGTCACATACGTAGCCTATCTTGCGAGGGTCGAGGTATTCAAGAGGAGTTCCCCGCTCGGGCATCGCCTCCGGCGTGGTCCACGGCGTGGGCCTCAGGCGCCCTCAGAGTACGTGGCCGGTGAGACGCGCTGTGGTGTGGTCATTGCTTGACATGATCGAACACGCTGGACTCGTTGGGCAGCCAGTGCACGCTGTTCAGCGGCCAGAAGACCATGACCACGCGACCCACGATGTCCTGCCGGAGCACCGGCGTCGGCCAGAACCGGGAGTCGGTGCTGTTGAGCCGGTTATCGCCGAGGACGAAGAACTGGTCGGTCCCGAGCTTCACCGGGCCCAGGACCGCCCCATTGGGCGGGACGTCCGTCGGCACCTGGATGTACTTGTCTTCTTTGAGCACGACGCCATCCACGATCACCTGAATCGGCGTGATCTGAATCGTGTCGCCGGGAATGCCGATCACCCGCTTCACGTAGTCGCAGGTCATGAACTTGCCGTTGGTGCCACTATCTACGCTGCACCCGTTCGCGAGGTCCGCGGCGTCCGCGGGAATATGGTGGTGATGCAGGATGATCACGTCCCCGCGCCGGGGCGCGCTAAAGAGATAGGCTAATGAGTTGACCACAATGGATTGCTGCGGCTGGAGGCCCGGCTCCATGCTGGGGGTATTGACCGGCCTGGACTGAATCGAGAAGTGCACGACGAGAAAAATGAGCGCGGTGAGGAGAATCGTCTCGACAACTTCGCGCGCCAGGTGCGCGCGCTGCTCGGCCTTCACGCGGCGTTCGCGCAGCAATTGGGTGTCAATCACGCCTCTGCCTCCTGCGCAGGTTGTGGGGAGCGCCACCCGCGTCACGGCGCACGACCGGCCGCTGGCGCCAACCATTATAGCATGGCAGCGCGCGATTTCAGACAGCGGCATCCGAATGGGCCTACCGCGCGGAGCCCTTGAGCGGCAGCAGGGCGCCCTGATGGCTACTCTTCGGCGGCGACGGTCTCCTCGGCGGAGGCGTTCCCGCCACCGAGCAGCGCATCGATCTCGGCCAGACACGCCTCGCGCTCGCGCTCCCAGCGCCGATACGTCGTGCGATAGACGCGCCACCCCGCCCGCTCGAGGATCGCCTGCCCAGCAGAGGTGTCGAGTGATGGCACGCCGGGAACCGGCGACGGGCGTTCGGGCTCGCCGTCGCAGGCAATCGCCAACGCCTGTGTGCCGCGCTGCACCACCAGATCAACGCTGAAGCCGGCGACAGGATAGCCCACGAAAACCGTGTAGTCGCCCTGGTCGCGCAGCGTGGCGGCCACCGCGCGCTCGAAACGCGTCGCCGTCGCGCTGCGGTCCTCGGGCTGCTCCGCCTCCAGGCAGTCGGCCGCATAGTAGAGGTAGTCCCTCAGCAGATGCTCTGGGGGCAAGTGGCGCGGGTCCAGCCCGGTGAAGATCACCTGGCGACGCCTGGCGCGCGTCACGGCGACGTTGAAGAGGTTTTCCTGGTTCATAAAGGTCAGCGAGCTGCGGTGCGACGTGGGGTCGGCGCAGAAGCTGAGCAGCATGATGTCGCGCTCGTCGCCCTGGAAGGTGTGCGCCGTGCCGATCATGACGTCGTGCTCGTCGGATACCCTCGGCTTGAGGCGCGTCGCGAGCGTCCGCTCCAGAAAGTTCACCTGGTCGCGGAACGGCGAGAGCACGCCGATTGTGGATTTGGCCCGCAGGTCTTTCTTGGCTTCGGCCTTGGCGATCTTGTTGATCTCCGCGATGATGGCATCAACTTCTTCGGGATTGTAGCCTTCTTTGCGCCGCTTCCCGTTGACTTTGCGGAGCTCGACGCTGCGCACCCCGATCGTGTCAGGCCGCCGCGTCATCACGCGCAAGGCGTCGGAATAGAAATGGTGATTGCTGAACTCGATGATCTGCGGCAGACTGCGATAATGCTCGTCGAGCAGCACCACGTCGTCCTGCGAGGGGAGAGCCCCATTCACCACGTCCAGCAGACTGTGCGTGCGGTAGTTCCACTGCGAGCGCTGGCTGGCTGAGAGGCCGTGCTGCGACGCCAGCGCCGCCTGGCGATCCTCGCGCAGGAAGCTGAGATGGCGCAGCTGCTTCGGGTCGCCGCAGACGATCGCGCGCTTGGCGCGGAAGAGCAGCGGGAGCGCGCTGGCTACGTCGCACTGCGAGGCCTCGTCGATGATCATGAGATCGAACATCTCGCGCTGCAGCGGCAACAGTTCCGCCGCATGCGGATTGGTGACCGCCCAGATCGGGAACGTACGCATGAGCGCGCCGAAATCCAACTCGGCGAAGATCTTGTCCTGTTCGGCGGTGCTGCGCGCTTCCAGCGCCGTCTTGAAGAGGGCCAGCGTCCGGCGGTTCAGCCGCAGCGCATCGGCCAGCGCATCGCGCCGGCGCACCGCGAGCACCTCGCCAACCAGCGCGCCGCGATCCGCGCGCAGGCGGGCGTAGCGGGTCAGCAGGGTGTTCAACTCGTCGTGCGCGTCCAACTCAAGGTCGAGATCCTGGAGATCGACGCGCGCCGCCTCGCGCTCGGCGATGCGTGGCACGTCGCGCAACCGGCCCGCGGGAATGCCCAGCTTGGCGGCGAGCTCGGCGGTGATCTGCTTGCGCTTGCGTCGCGCCAGCCAGCCCACGATGGGCAGATGCGACGCGCTCAGCCGCTGCAGCTCGGCATGCATGCGCCGCAGCTCCTCGGGTCCTAGCCCTGCGGCCGCCGCTTCGTCATACGGCGGCGTCCGCAGCCGCGCCAGTCGCCCGTATGCTTGAGACCAACTTTGCTCTGTAGCCAGCAGCGCGGCGATCGCGGCGTCCAGCTCCTCCAGCTCGGCATCGGCGGCGCGCAGGCGCTCTTCCAGCAGCTCGATCTCGCCCGGCCGTGGCTTGGTGGGCGCGGCGGTGCCGTCGAAGAGACTGTCGAGGAAGGCCTTCATCTCCTCGCGATAGCGCCGGTCGCCGCCGCGCAGAATCACCGTCAAGCCGCCCAGATGAGGCATCAGCTTCTCGACGACCACGTCCACGGCCTTATTCATCTTGGACGAGAGCATGACGGTCTCGCCCCGCGCCACCGCATCGAGAATCATCTGGGCGATGGTGAACGATTTGCCGGTCCCCGGTGGCCCGATCACCAGCGTGAGCGGGCGATGCTCGGCGCGGCGCAGCACCCGCGTCTGCGCCTGGCTGAGCTCCGCGCCGGACAGGATCGGCCGGCGCTCCGGCTCGCGAGGGATCGGGGCGCCCTTCACCGGCACGGCGGCGGTGCCGAAGATCGCGGAGAGCGGCGCGGACATCGTGCCGCGATTGCTCATGTCCAGCAGCTCGGTCAACACGCCGCGCGCCTCGGTGGGCCGCCGCACCAGCGCCATCGCCGAGGCGCACAGCAGCTGGACCGGGCTCTCCAGCAGCTGTTCGAGCGCTTCCCGGCCTTGCAGCTCGGGATACGCCTCCAGGTCGTCGGTGCGCAGCTCCGGGATCAGCTCGCCCACCACGGCGGCGAACTCGCGCAGGGCCGCATTGTCAAACGGTGCGGGCGGCACCTGCGCCAGAATGACCTCGGCGTAGGCCTGGGCCTGCTCGTCGTTCTCGGCGTCGATCAACGAGGCCAGCAGCGGGAAGTTGATGCGCTGCTCCTCCAGATCGATCGACAGGTGCGCCTGCGAGCCTTCCTGCTCGATGTGCGCTGGCCAGTAGAGCAGCGGCGCGCAGTACTGCTCACCACGCCGCTTGCCCGCCCCCGCGGTGCCGCGTCCCACCAGAAAGATCGAGCCGTAGATGAGGAACTTCTCGCGCCGGTTCACGTCGGCGGCGTTCTGCGCCGTGACGCCGGTGCTCAGGTTCACCTCCAGCCGGTCCACCTGACCCGTCAGCAGTATTTCCAGGTCTTCGGCGAAGGTCAAGTATTCGGCCTGGTGCTTGTCGAGCACGTTGGTCAGCACGCCCCCGCGGGCGTCGGCGGCGAAGCAGTCGTGGTAATAGCGGCACACCCCGGCGAAGGCGCTGGAGGCGGGGGCATCGTCCCCTGGGCGTCTGGCCGACGCGTCGGGCCACTGCGAGACGGGCGTCAAGCCCGCCCGGCTTGGCGCCAGCGTCGGAAGTGGTCCGCGCCCGCCCAAAAACCGCCATATCGCCCCCCGGCGCGCGCCTGAGCCGCGTGCCACTGGCTGCAGCACGGGCAGGCGCTACACGCGGGAGTATTTGCTGCTGCCTTTTGACACTCCAGGCGGGCCGAAGCCCGATGGATTCTCAGGAAACGCACGGCCCAACGGCTCACGTTCGCTCCTGAAGGGCCTGCCCGGCCCAAGAGGCGGTCAACTCCATCGCGGCGTAGCGTGGTGAGCACAAAAGATCGCCGCTCAAGCGGAGCGCACCACGTCCAAAGGTACGTTGATGCTTTTACCCGTGGGAACGATTGACCACGGAACCCGCGCAACATCATTCAGTTGGTGAGGTGCAAAATGCCTACTCGGCTATTCTCACATACCAAGCGGGAAGCGGCAAGGCACCGGGACTTCTGGCTGAAGCCCCCGCAAGCTCGCCTCACCGCTGCCGTCGCAGCGGCCTGGCTTGCGGCAGGTTTTTTCGTCACGCCGGTTCCCTAGGATGGGTGACTGCCTGGATGATTGTCGCTCGCGCCGTGCGCCTGGGCGCCGCTTCCCATACGGACGGCGCAACGCTCGTGCGCGGTCAACGCGGCGTGGCGCGCATGGTATACTGTGGGCGATTCGCGCGGTATTGGCCGGCGACTGCCCTGGCGCCCGGGTTCGCCCAGGTTGCCATCGCGAGTGACCCCCGAACAAAGGAGTTTGCGGGTGCGGGCACGCTCAACCGTCCTCACCAGCTCGGCGACTTGCTCTCACCGGCGCGGTGACGTCCATCGTGGACCGGAGCGCCCCCGTCCGGCTCCCCCACCGATCTTCGACGACCCCACCTACCCCTACGATGTCATTCGCCGCGAGCACTCCCCACCCGGCAACGAGACTGCGTTCGCGCCGCTCTGATCTGCGCGAGCGCATCCCGTCTTCGTCTGTGTGGCCACGCACGGCCACCGCCAACAAGGGAGGCAAACATTGACGCAATCCGACTTCCTACCCATCAAGAATTGGGACCATCTCGAGTTCTACGTCGGCAACGCCAAACAGGCGGCCTATTACTACTGCGCCACCTTCGGATTTCACCCAGTCGCCTACGCGGGCCTCGAGACCGGTGTGCGCGAGCGCGCCAGCTATGTTGTCGCTCAGGGCGACATCCGCTTCGTCTTCACCACCGCGCTGGGACCCGAGCATCCGGTGGCGCAGCACGTGTTGCTTCACGGCGACGGCGTGAAGGACGTCGCGCTGCAGGTGGCCGATGCTGAGGCCGCCTACCACGCTGCCCTCGCGCGCGGCGCCCGCAGCGCCATCGAGCCGACGGTGAGCGAGGATGAGTTCGGCCGTGTCAAGCGCGCCGCCATCTACACCTACGGCGAGACAGTGCACAGCTTCATCGAGCGCGAGGATTACGCCGGCCCCTTTCTCCCCGGCTATCGCGCCGTCGAGACGCCCGCCTGGTTCCGCGAGGGCGATGCGGGCCTCAAGTCCATCGACCACGTCTCCGGCAATGTAGAGCTGGGCAAGATGAACGAGTGGGTCAGCTTCTACGAGCGCGTCCTGGGCTTCACGCAGATCATCCACTTCACCGACGAGGCTATCAGCACCGAGTACTCCGCGCTGATGTCCAAGGTGATGGAAGGTGGCGCGGGCAAGATCAAGTTCCCGATCAACGAGCCGGCGCAGGGCAAGCGCAAGTCGCAGATCGAAGAGTATCTGGACTACTATCGCAGCCCAGGCGTGCAGCATGTCGCCATGGTCACGGAGGACATCATCGCCACCGTCGAGCGCATGCGCCGCCAGGGCGTGGAGTTCATCTCCGGCATCCCGAGCTACTATGCTGAGCTGGAAGGGCGCGTGGGCAAGATCGATGAGCCGATCGCCGCGCTGGCGCGGCTGGGCATCCTGGTCGATCGTGACGAAGACGGCTACCTGCTGCAGATCTTCACCCGCAACGCGCAGGACCGGCCGACCGTCTTCTTCGAGGTGATCGAGCGCAAGGGCGCGCGCGGCTTCGGCGAGGGCAACTTCAAGGCCCTCTTCGAGGCGATCGAGCGCGAGCAAGCGCTGCGGGGCAATCTCTGAGCAGTCTCTCACGGAGGGCGCGTCCATGCCATCCTATCACTCGCTTGGGCAGGTGCCGCCGAAGCGGCACACGCAGTTCCGCAAGCCTGACGGCAGCCTCTACAGCGAGGAGCTGTTCGGCGAAGAGGGCTTTAGCGGCGTCTATTCGCTGTTGTACCACCAGCATCCGCCCACCCGCGTGACGCGGATCGCGAAGCAGAGCGACGTCTGCCGCGAAGAATGGCCGCAGGAGACGCACCGCCATCACCACCTCAAGACGCACGCGGCCGCGTTGGGCGGCGACCCGATCGAGGGACGCCGGCTGCTCATGTACAACACCGACTGCACGATCTCTGTCGTCCGCCCCACGCAGGCCATGGAGTATTTCTATCGCAACGCCGAGGCGGACGAGCTGCTGTTCGTGCACGAGGGCCAGGGCACGCTGGAAACGACGTTCGGGCTGTTGCCGTACCGGGAGGGCGACTATCTGCTCGTCCCCCGCGGTACGACCTATCGTGTGGCGCCCGGGTCGCCGGAGCAGCGCTTCCTCGTGGTGGAGGCGTTCGGTGGTCCGATCGAGCCGCCCAAGCGCTACCGCAATGCTTTCGGGCAGCTGCTGGAGCACTCGCCGTACTGCGAGCGCGACCTGCACGCCCCCACCGAGCTGCCCGTGCATGAGGAGCGCGGCGAGTATCAGGTGCGGGTGAAAGTCAACGGCCAGCTGATGACCTACACGTTCGATTTCCATCCGCTGGACGTGGTCGGCTGGGACGGCTTTCTCTACCCGTACAGCTTCAATATCGCCGACTTCGAGCCGATCACGGGCCGGGTGCACCAGCCGCCGCCGGTCCATCAGACGTTCGAGGGCCCGCATTTCGTCGTCTGCTCGTTCTGCCCGCGCAAGCTGGATTATCATCCGCTGGCGGTTCCGGTCCCGTACAACCACAGCAACATCGACAGCGATGAGATGATCTACTACGTGAGCGGCAACTTCGGCAGTCGCAAGGGCATCGAGGTCAGCTCCATCACGCTGCACCCGCGCGGCATCCCACATGGCCCGCACCCTGGCACGGTGGAGAAGAGCCTGGGGGCGGAGCGCACGGACGAGCTGGCCGTGATGGTAGATACCTTTCGGCCGCTGAAGCTGGCCGCCGATGCGCAGGCGCTCGACGACCCGCAGTACCCGTTCAGTTGGTTAGAGTGACCATCCTACAGATTTCCCTAAGACCCGTAGCGGGAACCATTACGATTCGATCCGGCTTTCCCGCTCGACCTGGGCGGGGGAGCCTGGTCAGGCGAGAACACGGGAGAGCGAGCGGCGCCGTCGCGAGAGGGCGGCAGAGCAGGATCAGGAGGGCGGCGGATGACGCGTATCGTCAAGTTTTTCGAGACGACGCTCCGCGACGGCGAGCAGACCCCCGGCATCAACTACTTCGCTGAGGAGAAGCTCCAGATCGCGCAGGCGCTGGCGGATATGGGCTTCGACACACTGGATTGTGGGTTCGCGGCCTCTGGTCCGGCGGAGGTCGAGGCGCTGCAGCTGATCGCGCGCAACGTCTCGAACGCGGAGATCTGCTCGATCTGCCGCAGCACGCGGGACGATGTGAGCAAGGCGTGGGAAGCGGTCAAAGACGCGGCGCAGGCCTCCATCCACCCATTCCTGAGCACTTCGCCGCTGCACCGCGAAGTGAAGCTGGGCAAGACCCGCCAAGAAGTGCTGGAGATGGCGCGCTCCGCGGTGGCCTATGGGCGCACCCTGGCCGAGCATGTAGACTTCGCGCTGGAGGACACGACCCGCACCGAGCATGACTTCATCCTGGAGGTGGTGGACGCCGTCCAGCGCGAAGGGGTGCGCTTCGTCGCGCTGTGCGATACGGTGGGCTTCGCCTTGCCCTGGGAGTTCGGGGAGCTGGTGGCGGAGGTCAGGCGCGAGTTCCCCGGCGTGCGCATCTCGGCTCACTGCCACGACGACCTGGGGCTGGCGGTGGCGAACGCCCTTGCGGGGCTGATCAATGGCGCCGAGCGAGTGGATACCTGCTTCAACGGGCTGGGCGAGCGCGCCGGCAACGCGGCCACGGAAGACATCGTAATGGCCGTGCGCACCCGGCGGCACGACCTGGACCTGGATGTGCGCGTGGACACGACGAAGATCATCCCCACCAGCCGGCTGATCGCGCGGCTCTCGGGCATGCAGCCGCAGTGGACCAAGTCCGTGGTGGGCGCCAACGCCTTCGCGCACGGCGGTGGCATTCACCAGGACGGTGTATTGAAAGACCGTCGCACCTACGAGATCATGCGGCCGGAGGAAATTGGGCTGCCCGCGCACGAGCAGCGCATGTATGTCGGCAAGCTCTCCGGTCGCGCAGCGCTGAACGCGCAGCTGAAGGAGCTGGGCTACGAGCTGACACCCGACCAGCTCGCGCGCGCCTTCGAGCTGGTGAAGTTGGCGCTGGGCAAGAAGCGCGTGTTGGAAGAGATGGACCTGCGGCGCTGCGCCGATACGGCCATCAACCCGACGGCCGCTGTGGAGGCGCTGGCGAGCCAGGCGGAGGTGGAAGAAACGGCGGGCTGAGCTCAATGCCGCTGCCAAGTGGCCTGACAATTCATGGAATCATCGCCTCACGCACGCTAGAATCTCCGTACATTGCACCTCAAACAAGCGGCACGACAAGGCCGACGGAAGCCGCGCTCTGCGGTCCCGTCGGCCTTGAAGCCGCCCCGCGGATCACCTGGCACCTGTGTCCACCCTGGGTGCCAGGTTACAGATCAATTGTCGCTGGCCTTGAAGAGCGGGCTCATCGGCTGGATGTTGCCCTGCGCGGAGCAGCTACTCTGCAGGCAGCCCAGGTGGAAGGCATCCTCAATCGTGAGCAGGAGCGCGTAGTGGTTCGCCGGCGCGTCATACTTCACGCCGCGCGGGCCGTGGTTGGCGATCACGATCGTCGCGACCTGGCCACCGCCGGAAGCGATGCCAGGGAAGCCGTTCGTGGCGCTGAAATCGTTCTCGTCCCAGGTGATGACGATCGCGTTGTTGCCGTCCTGCCACGCCTTCGAGCTCATGATCAGGTGCACGGTATCGTTCAGATAGGTGTCACCCTCGGAGACGATCTGCGCATCGGTCGAGCAGCCGATCGTGCCGTGCATATCGTGGCATTGGTCGGGCACGATATAGGCGAGATTCGGCGCGTCTCCGCTCACCAGGTCGGTGGCGAGCTGCGTGTCGGGCACCATCTTCGCCAGCTCAGTGGGCACCTGGCTCTGGGGGTAGAAGGCCAGGAAGTTCAGGAAGGGGTTGTGCTTGGTGGCGTACAGCCTCGCGCCGTTCACCACGAAGTCGGTCTCTTTGCCAGCCGTGCTCGTCGGCATGCTCTGCTGATACGTCTTCCAGGTCAGACCCGCCGCCTCGAGCTGGCTGCCCAGGTACGGCTGGCTGATAGAGTGCGTCGTCCAGGAATTGTCGTCCTGGATACCGTAGAAGCTGCCGCTCACCGACGCGACGTAGTTCGGCTCGCTGGGATGTGTAATGCCCCAGTAGTTGGTCGCCAGCCCGTACTGGTTCGCCAGCGCGTTGATGTTTGGAGCGTTGGAGTTGCCAATGATCTCCCCGTACGAGTGGTTCTCCATCATGATGTAGAAGATGTGCTTGTACGAGGGCACACCCGAGGTCGCGTGGGTAGGTGTATCGGCCTGAGCAATGCGGATACCTGCCACCATCCCGGCGCCCACGACGAGGATGGTGAGGGCCGCGATGCCGGCGATAGCTCCGAGTCTCTTGCTACGCATGCGCTGCTGTCTCCTTGACTCCTTCAGACAATTACGCTGGTCTTCCCCGCACTGCGCCCGACGCGATGACAGGCGCGGGGGACCGAAAGGAGGCTACCACCGCTGGGTAATAATGGTGTTAAATTCGCCCAACTGATGTTAACAGCCTGCTATAGGAGTGATAATTTCCCGCGGTATCTGG
>WNFM01231064.1_pt1 | contig 20924 bp, 20 predicted proteins | sample 5400271 | NCBI WGS metagenome assembly WNFM01 (sample SAMN13153352, study PRJNA577476) | soil metagenome | isolation source: 60 cm saprolite on Douglas fir-dominated hillslope | place: USA:California | collected 2013-09-17
CTGCCCCTCGTGCGGTTTTCAGTTTGGAGTGTCCGACGACGATCGCGGAATATCCTACGAAGAATGGCGGCGCGATTGGATTTCGAGAGGCATGCCCTGGGATGAGAAAGGAAAGAGTGCGCCGCCGCCGCATTGGGATCCGGCAACTCAGTTGAGAGGCCTCCAGTCACATGAGTCAAGCAAGAAGTAGTGCTGACCCGCCCGCTCGCACTCAAGACTCATTGCACGGGCGAACGTGACCGTCTGATCTCTCAGCCCGCAGTCGCCAGACTCTTATCGTCGGTCGAGTAGCCCCATCGCGCGCAGCCAGGCCGCACAGAGCCCGGGCCACTGCGAGAGCACGGGATCTCCGGGAGCGAGCCCGACTCCGTGCTTGCCCTTGGGGAACACGTGCAACTCCACGGGCACGCCGGCCTGGTGCAGCGCCTGCGCGAAGGCGAGGCTGTTCTCGACGGGCACTCCCGGGTCGTCCGCGGTGTGGAAGAGGAACGCGGGCGGGGTCTGCGCGGTGACGCGCCGCTCGTTCGAGAGATCCTCGGCGAGCGCGGGATCCGGCGTGTCTCCCAGCAGGTTCCGCACCGAACCGCGATGCGCGTAGGCGGCAGACATCGACATCACGGGGTAGGCAAGCACCATGAAGTCGGGGCGCGATCCCATCCGGTCGATGGGATCCGGGGCGTCCGGCCGGCCCGCGTCGAAGTGCGTGCCCGTGGTCGCGGCCAGATGCCCGCCCGCGGAGAAGCCGAGGATGCCGAGCCGGCCCGGATCCACACCGAAGTCCTTCGCGCGCGCGCGCACCAGGCGAATGGCCCGCTGCGCGTCCTGCAGCGGTACCGGATGGCGGTAGCGAGGGCCCACGCGGTACTGCAGCACGAACGCGGACACGCCGAGCGAATTGAGCCACTCCGCGACCTGCTTGCCTTCGTGATCGCTGGCCAGCGTGCCGTAGCCGCCGCCCGGGCACACGACGATGCCGGCGCCGCTCGCGGCAGCGGCGGGCGCGCGATAGAGGGTGATCTTCGGCCGGTCTTCCGGCGCCGTGCCGAGCGCGCCGGGCGCGCCCTCCGGCCACAGCAGCAGGAACTCGCGGTCGCCGTGCGCGGTGTCCACGGGATTGCTCCGATAGGGTGTCGGGGTGGGTGAGGGTGTCTGGGCAGCGGCGATAGTCGCGGACAACATGAGGACGACAACCGGCGCGAACCGTACCATCACGCTCACCAGCTCTCGTGGACGTGCGGCCGGATCCGCCGGTCGTAGATGTCCTTCACCGCCGCCATCGTGGACGCGCTCAGCGGCGGGAGCGATGCGGCGGCGGCGTTCTCGCGCGCCTGATCCGCCGTCTTCGCGCCCGGGATCGTGCACGTCACCTCGGGAAACATCAGGATCCAGCGCAGCGCGAACTGGCTCAGGGTGGCGGCCGCGGGCCGCAGCTTGCGCAGCTCCTCGACCGCCTCCAGGCCGACGGCATAGGGCACGCCGGAGAACGTCTCGCCCTTGTCGAAGCGCTCGCCCTGCCGGTTGAACTGCCGGTGGTCGTCGGCCGCGAAAGCGGAATCAACCTTGAACTTCCCGGTGAGGAGGCCGCTGGCCAGCGGCACCCGGGCCAGGATCCCGACCTTGCGCTCGCGCGCGGCGGCAAAGAACTGGTCCGCCGGCTTGAGGCGGAACATGTTGAAGATGATCTGCACGGACTGGACACCGGGATTGCGGATGGCGCGCAGTGCCTCGTCCACCGTCTCCACGCTCACGCCGTAGTAGCGGACCTTGCCCGCCCGGATCAGGTTGTCGAGGATCTCGAACACCTCCGGGCTGTCGTACACGGTCGTGTGAGGGCAGTGGAGCTGCAACAGGTCCAGCCTGTCCGTGGCCAGGTTCTGCAGGCTGCGATCGACCCAGGCGGTCAGGTTCTCGCGCGTATAGCCCTCGCGTGTCTGCGTGGGGAGCCGGCGGCCGGCCTTGGTGGCCACGTAGATGTGCTCGCCCGCGCGCTCGCGGCGGAGGCGCGCCACCAGCCGCTCGCTGCGCCCGTCGCCGTACACGTCGGCGGTGTCGATGAAGTTGACGCCGGAGTCGACGGCGGCGTGCAGCGCGGCCATCGAGGCCTCGTCGTCCACGGATCCCCAGGCGCCCCCGATGGCCCAGGCCCCGAAGCTCACGGTGGAGACGGTCAGGCTCGTGCGTCCCAGTTGGCGGTATTCCATTGCCTCAGTCTGCGCGGTCGGCCACCGACCTTGATAGCACGCGGGATCGCCCTCAGTCCAACCTGTCGAACGTCCACTGTGGCGAGCCGGCGCTCGAGGCCTCCACGTCGCCGCGCGCGATCCCCTCCAGCAGGAGGCGCAGCGCTCCTCGCTGGGCGGCCAGGTCGAACCCGAAATACCGGTCCGGGTAGCGCTCGAACCGCTTGAGCGCGCGCCGGCTCATGCTCTGCGCGCCGGCCAGGTTGCCGTTGCCGAGGTGGTAGAAGGCCACCGAGACCTGGATGAGCCCCTGGAAGAAGTCCCGCGAGGGACCGCGCAGGCCCGCCCACAGGTCCTCGATCGTGTCGTGGCATTCGAAGTAGAAGCCGCGGTTGAACTCGTCCACGCCGCGCGCGAACTGCCGGCGTTCGTCCTCGTCGAGCTGCGGCTCCGGCGGCGCGCCCATGCCCGCATCCTCGCCGACCCGCGCCCCCGCGGCAACGGCTTGACACCGCGGGCAGGGCGCCCCACCATCGCGGCGTCCCACAGATCCTCAGTCCGCCCCTTCCGCGCACGGGAGGCGTCATGTCCACTGGTCCCTGGTTCTACGTCGACCGCGGCGAGCAGCGTGGCCCCGTCGCCACGGCGGACCTCGCGAGCTGGATCCAGATCGCGCGCCTGCCGCGCGACGTGCAGGTCTGGCGCGAAGGCCTGCCCCAGTGGACGGCCGCGGAGGCGTTGCCGGAGATCGCGTCGCAGCTCCAGGCCGTCGCCTTCTTCGTCATGGGGCCGAACGGACCGCAGGGCCCGCTGGATGCGCCGATCCTGCTCGAGTGGGTCCGCGCCGGCCACATCGGCCGCGAGACGCTGGTGTGGCGCACGGGGCTGCCGGAATGGATCACGGCCGGTGCCGTCCCCGAGATCGCGCCCTACTTTCCGGCGGCGGCCGCCGTGTACGCGCCCCCGGCCGCGTGGCCGCCGGTGGCCCCTCCCGCCCCCCCGGCGCCATACGTGCCCAGCGCGCCGGTGCCGACCACGCGCGAGGCGCGCCCCGCCTCCGATCGCGACGGTCCCTGTCCGCTGTGCGGCGACGCCGGGAAGATGGGGAGCAAGGCACGCAAGCTGTACGACGTCTGGGTCTGCCGCAAGTGCAATCTCCGGATGACGAATCGCCGCCAGTTTGCCTGGCTGCTCGACGTGGTGGCGCTGTGGGGCCTCATGTTCGTCGTGGTGTTCGTGGTCGCCTTCGTCGTGGCGGCGACGGGCGGAGGCGCACGCGCGAACACGAGCGGCCTGGTGGCCGTGCTGCCCTGGGCCGCCTACGTGGCCTGGCTGTTCAAGGACGGCTTCCACGGCCACTCGTTCGGAAAGTCGCTCATGGGTCTCCAGGTCGTGGACATCGACACCGAGCAGGGCGCCGGCTTCGGCGCCTCCTTCCAGCGGAACCTCCCGATGTTCATCCCGTTCGCGCCGCTGGTGGCCGCGTTCCAGATGACGCGCGGGCCCCGGCTCGGCGACGGCTGGGCGAACACACGCGTCGTGTGGAAGAAGTACCGGGGCCGCGGTCCCTTCTGACGCCGCGGGCGGCCGCGCCCGCCGCGGTCAGTGCAGGCCGCTCGCGTCCTTGAACACGCGGCCGTCCTTCATCACGAAGGAGACGTGCTCGAGCAGGCCCAGATCGGCCAGGGGGTCGCCGGAAACCGCGACGATGTCCGCGTAGGCGCCGGGCGCGATCACTCCGATCTCGCCCGTCATCCCCAGCATCTCCGCCGCGCTCACCGTCGCCGTGCGCAGCGCGTCCGCGGGAGACATGCCGAACTCGGCCATGCGCTTGAACTCCTGCGCGATCGAGTCCGTCCAGGAGAAGCCGCCGACATCCGTACCGAAGACGATCTTCACCCCCGCCTTCATCGCCTTCTGCAGGGAGGGGCCGTGCGCGGCCGCGCGCGCGCGATCGCGCTTGCCCGCCGGCGTGTCCGCCGGATCCCAGTGGTAGTAGTACGGGGTCATGGTCGGGCAGTACCAGGTGCCCTGCTTCACCATCTGCGCGACGGCCGCGTCGTCCAGCTCGAGGCCGTGCTCGATGGAGTCACACCCGCCGTCCAGCGCGCGGTGCAGGCCCACGCCGTTGTAGGCGTGGCAGGCCACCTTGCGCCCCCAGCCGTGCGCCTCGTCCACGATCGCGCGGAGCTCCTCGACGGTCAGCGTCGGCTGCGAGACCAGGCGCCCCTGCGCGTCCACCCACGAGCGGTGGGTCATGTAGACCTTGAGCCAGTCCGCCCCGTGGTCGAGCTGCTCGCGCGCGGCCTTGCGCGCCTCCACCGGGCCGTCCACGAGCTGCGCCCCCTTGGGCACGTCGACCTCTGGCGCGTAGTCCTCGAGGGGATAGCCGCCGGTGGTCGAGATCGCGCGCGTGACCACGAACAGCCGCGGCCCCGGGATGTAGCCCTTCTCGATGGCCTGCTTGATGCCGATGTCTCCGTAGCCTGCCCCTTCCGTCTCCAGGTCGCGCAGGGTGGTGAATCCCTGCTCGAGGGCCCGCCGGCAGGACACCGTGGCCCGGGCCGCCCGCAGGGCGAGCGGGGACTTGAGGAGCTGGTCGTCGTAGGTGAGCACGGCCGGGTCCTCGCCCTGCAGGAAGATGTGGGTGTGGGAATCGATGAGTCCGGGCAGCACGGTGGCGCTGGAGAGGTCGATCACGGTCGCGCCTTCCGGGAGCGGTCCCGCGGAGGCGTCGCGCACGGCTTCGATGCGGCGGCCGCGCACGAGGACGAGCTGGTCGCGGCGGGCGGGGAAGGTCCGGCCGTCGAGGAGGCGGCCGGCGCGTATGACGACGAGCGGATCGGCGGCCCTCGCCACGGGCGCGAGAGCCGCCATGAGACCGAAAGCGAGGGGAACGGCGACGGCCGCTGCGCCGGCCGCCGCCTGGAACCGCTTCGACATGATCAGACCCGCGCGGGCGTCCCTGCCGCCGGCCCGACATAGCGCGCATCGCCGAACGCGAGCATGGGGAAGAAGACGAACCCCAGCAGCGCGAGGCCGATGCCGTAGCCGGCATCCTTGCCGAACGACTTGGCGAGATCGATGCACAGGATGATCCCGACGACGATGCCCACGCAAGGGACGAGGAGCAGGACGAACCACCAGATGGGCCGCCCCACGATCTCGAGGAGCACGATGGCGTTGTAGATCGGGACGATCCCCGCCCAGCCGGGCTTGCCTGCCTTCTCGAAGATCTTCCACAGGGAGACGAAGATCAGAACGATGACGGCGAGCCACACCAGGAAGAAGGCGCCGCCAAAGAGCGCGCCGATCAGCCCGGCCCCGCCGCTGCTTGGGTTGGTATCCTCCTGGAAAGCCGCCGCCAGAAGCAGCATCACCCCCATCGATCACCTCTTTTTCCGCTCAGTTGTCCGGCTGCGGATGCCAGATGGTATGGGCAGGCCGCCGCGCATACAAGCCCGGAGGGGCGGCGCGGCCTAGATGGGGTCCATGGTACGAACGATACGCATGCCGGCGGCGGCGAAGCTGCGCAAGGCCTCGTCGGCCACGCGCGGGAAGTCCAGGGCAGGGGGCAACGGCTGGAGGGGAGGCGGCGGCACCGGGCTCATCGCGTCTTCCAGGACGTGGACGCGGCTCAGCCGCCCTGGATCGCGACGGCGGCACTCCTCCATGACGTCAAGCAGCGTGGACCGGACGCAGTGCGACTTCGCCTGGCCGAAGACGTAGACCCGGTCGTGTTCCATGAGCAGGTCGAAGAGGCCGGTGTCGAACTGCCCCACCGCGCGTCCGCCGAGCCGGCGCACCTCGGGCGAGAGGACGGAGTAGTTCTCGGTGACCGCGGCGCGCCCCTTCATCGCGAACACCGTCTCCGTGCGCCGGGCCGCGGCGTGGAAGAGCGCCGCCTCCATGAGGGAGGGCACGAGGGCGTGGCTGGTCCCGCCCAGGAGCGCGTGGTAGGGCCAGATGGTGAGGACGTAGCGGCCGCTCTTCTCGAGCTGCTCGCAGTATTCGAGGCACAAGGCGCGGACGTCGGCGACGGCTTCCGGGCGCAGCGCCGGGATCCAGCGGCCGCGGCGCACGTCGTCGGTGGAGATGATGGTGAACGGCTCCGGATGGCGGCCCTCCGCGTCCACCCAGGCCGCGGGGTGGAAGATCTGGTGCACGCTGTGGGTGTCCAGGGAAAGGACGAGGGTCGTCACGCGTGGGAGGTTGCGGTAGAGCCATTCGATCGCGCGCACGGTGTCTTCGACGGCCCCCGGCACGAAGAGGCTGGCCCCGGGCGTACAGAACGCGACCTGGCAATCGATACCGAAGGCGGCGATCCGCTCGCGGTCCTCGCGGGCCTCGGGGATGGCATGGCGGGCGCGGGCTTCGCTGGCGACATCCGTCACCAGCGCCGCGCGCTCCAGGTAGAGGGTGCCCACGGCCGCGCGATCGTAGAAGCGCGGGAGCTCCATCACTCCACCGTCACACGCCGCGCCGCGCGAGCTGCCGGCGCGCCGTACGCGTGATCATGACCGTGACGGCCGCGGTGGCGACGAGACCGGCCCCCAGCAGGACCCACTCGATCGGGCTCTTCCCGTGCCCGCCTCCCGCGTCCGCCGCCGCCTTGCCCGCCGCGCCGATCCACACGTAGAGGACCGTGGCCGGGAGCATCGCGATCCAGCTCGCCAGCACGTAGGGCCCGAACGACACCGCGGTGAGGCCGTAGAGGTAGTTGCTGACGCTGAACGGCACGAGGGGGCTCAGGCGCAGCAGCGCCACGACCCGCCATCCCTTCTCGCGGATGGCATGGTCGATGGCGCGGAACTTCTGGTTGCGCTGGGCCAGCGCTTCCACCTGTCCGCGGGCCACGTAGCGCGCGATCAGGAAGGCCAGGGCCGCCGCCGTGGTGGAGGCCAGGGAGACGATCGCCGTCCCCCACAGGAGGCCGAACACGAGGCCGGCGCCGATGGTGAGGATGGAGCCCGGCACGAAGAGCAGGACGGCCACCGTGTAGACGATCCCGTAGATCACGCCGCCCCAGAGCCCGCGATGCGCGACCCACGACTGGAAGCCGCGGAGCCACTCGCCGACGGGCAGGACGCGCACGGCCACGAAGAGAGCGACCACGAAAGCGGCAACGACGATCGCGCGCACGCGGGACGAGCGGGCGCTCACGCGCGGCGCGCCCGGCGATACAGCCACGCGAAGAGGGCCTTGGCGCGCGGAGTCAGACGGCTCTTCTGATACTGGTCCCCCGTGCGCCGCGCGAGCTCGGCATAGGTCGGGTAGGCGTGGATGGTGCCGGAGAGGTCCTTGAGCCCGACGCCCGCCCTCATCGCGACCACGATCTCGTGGATGAGGTCGCCTCCCCGCTCGGCCACGATGGCGGCGCCGAGAATGCGGTCGCCTCCCTTCGCCGTGATCACCTTGGCGAAGCCCTCCGACTCGCTCTCCACCACCGCGCGGTCGACCTCGGACAGGGGCTGGATCCACACGTCGTGGGGCAGCCCGGCCTTCTTCGCCTCCGTCTCGCTGAGGCCGACGCGTCCGACCTCGGGTGACGTGAACGTGCACCAGGGCAGGACGCTCGTGTCCGCCTTCGCCTTCCAGAGAGGCGTGAGGATGTTGCGCACCACGATGCGGGCGTGGTGGTCGGCGACGTGCGTGAACTGCGGGCCGCCGGCGACGTCGCCCGCGGCATGGATGTGCGGCTGCGACGTGCGCAGGTGGGCGTCGACGGTGACGCCTTTCTTCGTGAAGGCGACGCCCGCGTGCTCGAGGCCGAGGCCCTCCACGTTCGGGAGCCGGCCCGCCGCCACCAGCAGTGCCTCCGCCTCCAGGACCTCGTCCCCAGCCGGCGTGGTGACCTCCATGCGCAGGCGGCCGCCGGCACGCGTGACGCGCCGTGCCTTCGCGGTCGTGCGCAGGGCGACCCCGTCCGCTTCGATCGCCCCCCGGACGGCGGCGGCCACGTCCGGGTCCTCCTTCTCGAGTATGCGAGGCCCGCTCTGGACGATGGTGACGCGGACGCCCAGTCGCGCGAAGGCCTGGCCCAGCTCGCAACCGATGGGACCGCCGCCCAGGATGATCATCCCGTCGGGCCGCGCGCGCAGCTCGTCGAAGAGCGTCTCGTTCGTGTAGGGCCGGGCCTCCGCCAACCCGTCCACGGGGGGCAGCGCGGCCCGGCTGCCGGTAGCGATCACGAAGGCGGCGCCGCGCAGGCGGACGTCGCCCACCACGACCTCGTGGGGCGAGACGAACCGGGCCGCGCCGCGGTAGACGTCCACCCCCAGCGACTCGAACCGATCCTGGGAATCGTGGGGGGCGATGACGGCGCGCCGCTCGCGCACGCGGTCCATCACGTCCTCGAACGCGAACTCGGGCGCGCGGTCGCGCAGGCCCCAGCGGGAGGCGTGGGCGATCGTGTGGGCCGCCCGCGCGGAAGCGATGAGCGCCTTGCTGGGCACGCAACCGGTGTTGAGGCAGTCCCCGCCCATGCGGTGCTTCTCGATCAGCGCGACGCGGCCGCCGAGGCCCGCGGTGCCGGCGGCGGTGACGAGCCCGGCCGTGCCCGCCCCGATGACGACGACGTTGTAGAGGCCGGCTTCGCGCGAACGGCTCTCCATCGTGCGCCGGCATTATCCGCCGGATGCGCCGGCGTCAGCAGGGCGGCCGTGAAATCAGTTGAGCCGGAAATTGACGGTGACGGTCATGATGACGGGAACGGGCTTGCCGCGGAGGAGAGCACCCCGAGGGGCCGATGGTGCGTCCTCAAGCGATCGCGCCCCCGCAGCTCGAGCCCGCGCCGGCCGTGCAGCCGAAGCAGTGCTCGCCCGTACGCACGGGCCGGCCGGAGAGCCGGCGCAGGTCGAAGTCGAAGATGCTCGCGGGCTGGCCCGCCTCCAGGCCCAGCTCGAGCATCTGGTTGAAGTCGCAGTCGTAGAGCCGCCCGTCGTAGCCGACGCTGACCAGGGAGCGGCACATGAGGCCGGGCAGGGTGGACGGGTTGAACGCGGCCTCCAGGCGCGCCATGTACGCCTCGTAGTTGCCGGCGCGGCGCAGCCAGGCCGCGAACCGCGAGATCGGCATGTTCGTGATCGTGAAGAGCGAGTGGAACACGATGCCGTGGTGGGCGAGCAGCCACTGGCGGGTGTCGCGTTCGAGGTCGCCTTGCGCGGGCGGCAGGAACGCGCCCACGGGGTTGGACACGAGGTTCAGGACGAGAGCGTCCTCGCGGCCGTAGCCGACGGCGTTGAGGGCCTGCAGCCCTTCGACGCTGCGCGCGAAGACGCCCCGGCCGCGCTGGCGGTCGGTGGCCTCCTCCGTGTAGTGCGGCAGCGAGCAGACGACTTCGACACCGTGATCGGCGAAGAAGCGCGGCAGGCCGGCGAAGCCCGGCTCGAACTGGACGGTGAGATTGTGGCGGACCATCACCTTGCGGCCGAGGGCGCGGCCGCGGGCGACCAGCTCGCGGAACCGCGGGTGCAGCTCGGGCGCGCCGCCGGTGATGTCGAGCGTGGCCAGCTCCGGCGCGCGGGCCAGGACGTCGAGGCAGGCCTCGACCACGTCGTCCGGCATGACTTCGGTGCGGGTCGGTGAGGCATCCACGTGGCAGTGGTGACAGGCCTGGTTGCAGCGCTTGCCCACGTTGACCTGGAGGGTCGTGGGCACGGCCGCGCGCAGCTCGCCCCCGCGGCCTTCGAGACGCCGCGCGAAGCGCGAAGGAGGGGCGACGGTCGTCACATCGAGATCTTCTTGTCCGCGTTGTGGGCGACGAGGCCGTGGGCGAGGGCGATGCCGGCCCGGAGCGAAGCGGCGGCGTGCATCGCTTCCGCGAGATGCTTGATGGTGAGGCCCTGCTCCAGCGCCGTCTGCGTGTAGCTGTCGATGCAGTACGGGCACTGCGAGACCTGGGCCACCGCGAAGCCCACGAGGACCTTCTCGCGCTTGGTCAGAAGTCCCGGCTCGAAGGCGGCGGCGTAGTAGCGCTCGAACGCGTTCCACAGCTCGGGCGCGTGCTGCTTGAGGTCGCCGAAGTGGGCCAGGTCCGCGTCGTCGAAGTAGGCGGCCATTCTGGTTCCTTTCCCTCCCGACCCCGACAGCGTACTCCGGACGGCCGGCCGCGGAAAACCAGCGGAGGCGCCCGTCTCGCGAGCGGGGGCGAAGATCAGTATGCTTGCCAGTGAGATGAGGCAGGGGGAGCGCGGGCCGCAATGGTCGGTGATGGCGGCGCTGGCCCTGGTCGTGGGCATCCTGGCCGCGCTCGTCTCGGTCCGGGCCGCGGGGCCGCAGCGTCCGTCTCCCGTCCCATCCGCGGAAGCGGACGGGCAGTACGGCAACCCGTCCGACCTCGACGACTACATCGCCGAGATGACCTCTCCCGAGCGCGACGCCTGGCAGAAGCCAGACCAGGTCGTGGCCGCCCTCGGCCTCAAGAAGGGGGAGACGGCCTGCGACATCGGATCGGGGCCCGGATACTTCACGCTGCGCCTGGCCCGCGCGGTGGGCGTCCGCGGCTTCGTCTACGCCGTGGACGTCGAGGCGCGGATGCTGCAGGCGTTGCGCGAGCGCCTGGAGCGCGCGCGCGTCCGGAACGTGGCCCCCGTGCTGGCCGTCTCCGACGACCCCCTGCTGCCTCCCGGCGTGTGCGACGTGGTCCTGGTCGTGGACACGTACCACCACTTCCCGGACCGGGCCGGCTACCTCAAGCGGCTGCGCCGGTCGCTCAAGCCGAAGGGACGGGTCGTGAACATCGACTACCAGCGGCGGCCCACGCCCATCGGGCCACCGCTCGACCATCGCGTGGCGCGCGAGACGTTCCTGACCGAGGCGAAGGGCGCGGGCCTGGGCCTGGTCGCCGAGCCGACCTTCCTGCCCTATCAGTACTTCCTGATCCTGGCCGCGAAGTAGGGAGGCGGTCGTCCCCCGCGGGACTGCCTAGGTTCCGCTGCCGCCCGTCGACTTCGCCGTGACCGCGGCGTCGGCCAGGCTCATGGGCTCCAGGGTGACGGCGGCCCCGGCACGCGCGCGCTCGAGCGCGCGCTGCGTCTGCTTGTAGAGGTGGACCTGGGCCCGGAAGGCCTCGTCGCCGCGCGGGTTCTTGCGGCGCCGGTAGGTCCCATCCGCTTGCAGGCGCCGGCCCTTGACGTTGTCCTGGAACATCGCGTCGAGCACGTCGAGGACCTTCTTGCGGTTGTCGGGCGCGACCGGAAAGAGCAGCTCGATGCGGCGGTCCAGGTTCCGCCCCATCCAGTCCGCGCTGGCCAGGTAGACCTCGTCCTCGCCCCCGTTGCGGAAATGGAAGACGCGCGAGTGCTCCAGGAAGCGATCGACGACGGAGACGACCTCGATCGTCTCGCTCACTCCCTTCACCCCCGGGCGCAGGCAGCAGATGCCCCGCACGTTGAGCCGGATGCGCACGCCCGCCTTGCTGGCGTCGTACAGGGCGCGGATCATCTCCTCGTCCACCAGCGAGTTCATCTTGGCCCGGATCTCCGCGGGCTGGCCCTCTTCCGCCCGGCGCTGCTCGCGCTGGATGAGGCGCACGAACCGCTCGCGCAGCGTGGTCGGGGCCATGGCCAGCTTCTTCATGCGCGGCGGGTCCGAAAAGCCGGTGAGGGCGTTGAAGAAGGCGGAGGCGTCCTCGCCGATCGCGCGGTCGGCGGTCATGATCCCGAAGTCGGTGTAGAGGCGCGCGGTCTTCTCGTTGTAGTTGCCCGTCCCCATGTGCACGTAGCGCTCGATCCCCTGCGGCCCCCGCCGCACGACCAGGCAGATCTTGGCGTGCGTCTTGTATCCGCGGATGCCGTAGATGACGTGCGCGCCCGACTCCTCGAGGGACCGCGCCCACTTGATGTTGGACTGCTCGTCGAAGCGGGCCATCAGCTCGACGATGACCGTGACCTGCTTGCCCGCCTCCGCGGCCCGGGAGAGGGCCTGCACGATGGGGCTGTCGCCAGAGGTCCGGTAGAGCGTCTGCTTGATGGCGAGCACGTCGGGGTCGGAGGCGGCCTGGGAGACGAGCGCCATCACGGGATCGAACGATTCGTAGGGATGATGGAGAAGGATCTCGCCCTCGGCGATCCGGCCGAAGATGTTGGTCAGCTCGCGCCCCTCCAGCGCGGGCAGCGGCTTGAGGGGCGGCTCGCGCAGGCTCTCCAGCGTGGGCAGCTCGACCAGCGGCCAGAGTGCGCGCACGTCGAGGGGGCCGCGCACGTAGTAGACGTCCGGGACGTCGATCTCGAGGCGCTGGACGAGGATCCCGAGCAGGGTGTCGCCCATCCCCTGCTCCACCTCCAGGCGGACGACGTGGCTCAGACGGCGCTTGCGCAGCTCCTCTTCGATCGCCTCGAGGTAGTCGCGCCCGCCCTCTTCGTCCAGCTCCATCTCCGCATCGCGGGCGACGCGAAAGGCGGCCGCCTCCAGGATGGTCTGTCCGGGGAAGAGCGCGGGCAGCTCGGCCCGGATGATCTCCTCGAGCAGCACGTAGGTGTTGCCGTCGCCGCCCAGCGGGCGCACCAGCCGGCGCAGGCCGGCCGGCACCTGCACCACGGCCAGCCGCGGCAGTCGCTCGACTTGCGGCGTTGGTGGCGCCCCCTCGGGTGGCGCCCCCTCGGGCGGCGGCCCCTCGCCCTCCGGCACTTGCTCCTCCTCGGCTTCGGGCGGCGCGAGCAGGATGGCGAGGTTGAGGCTCAGGTTCGCGAGCTGGGGAAACGGGCGCGAGACGTCGATGGCCAGGGGGGTGAGGGCGGGCAGCACCTCCGCCGTGAAATAGCGGGCCAGGAACCCGCGCTGCCCCTCCTCCAGGTCCTTGTAGGCCACGAAGCGGATGCCGCGCTCGGCCAGGGGGGGCAGGATCTCTTCGGTCAGCGTCTTGCCCAGCCGCTCCACCATCTCGTGCGCGCGCTCGCTGACGAGGGCGAGCTGCTGCCGCGGCCGCAGCCCCGCCGCGTCCGGGTTCGCATCTCCCTCGTCGATGGCGTGCTTGAGCGCGGCCACGCGCACCATGAAGTACTCGTCGAGGTTGCTGGAGACGATGATGGCGAACTTCAGGCGATCCAGGAGGGGCGTGGTGGGGTCCGTCGCCTCCTCGAGCACGCGGCTATTGAACTCGAGCCAGCTCAGCTCGCGGTTGAGGAAGAGCTCGGGCTCCTTCTTGCGGGACTTGGCCTCCGCCTTGGTCACGGCCACGGACGCTGCCTCGCTTCGCGGAACGTCAGCTTCCGGCCGAAGACTTCCGTCAGGTAGTCCGCGCGGGCGAGGGCGGCCAGTCGCTCCATGGTGAGGTCGCCCGCACCTTCGACCTCGAGCACCCAGTTCTCGTCCTCGGGCACGATGTGGAGGTCCTTCACCTTCTGGAGGTGATCGGCGTCGAGGGCGTTGGCCAGGCGGAGGATCGCGGAGAGCTTGTTGGTGGCCACGCGCGCCTCGCGGTCGAGGACCATGTACGGGAGGTGCGACTTCGACGGCACGGCGCGGCGGTGGTAGCGCGCCACGTTCGAGACCACGTGCATCTCGTCCTGGCTGAGGCCGAAGATCTCGGAGGCCGCGATCAGGTACTGGCTGTGCTTGTGGTGGCCGCGGATGTTCACGTAGTTCCCGATGTCGTGCAGGAGGGCCGCCACCTCCAGCAGCAGGCGATGGCGGTCGCTCAGCCCGTGCTCGCTGCGCAGCTCGTCGAAGAGGCGGACGGACAGGTCGGCCACGTTGCGCGCGTGGGGGGCGTCGTACCGGTAACGCTCGCCGATGGCGGCCGCGCTGGAGAGGACCTGCTTGCGGAGGTCCTCGAGTCCCTGCGGCTGGTCGCTGCGCACGAGATCGAGCAACAGGCCGTCGCGCAGCGAGGCGTCGGGGACGGTGACGCGGTCGGCCGCGGTCTCGACCAGCAGCTCGCGATAGGCGAGCAGCGCGGGCACCAGCGTCTCCGCCTCCGACTGGGGCAGGCGGTACTTCTCGACGAGCTGCTCCATGTCGTAGCCCACGACGGAGTCCACGAAGCGGATGAAGGCGTCGCGGTCGAAGACGGGCAGCTCGCCCGCGGGGAGATCCCCCAGGATCTCCCCGGCCGCGAAACGCACGTCGCCGCCCAGCGCGATCACGTGCTTCGCCTCGCGCAACGGCATCTCGCGGCGGATGTCGTCCACCACGTTGTGGATGTGCCGCACGAGCAGGCGCGTGCCCTGCTCATGGCTGCCTTGCCAGCCCCCGAGGCTCTGCCGCATGCGGATCGAGCCCAGGGGATAGGTGCCGGAATGGACGGGCTGGCCCTTGCGCAGGAAGGAGATGTCCGCGCTGCCGCCCCCGATCTCGACGAGCAGGGCGTCGCCGTCCTCCAGCGCCGGATGCTGGGCCAGGCGCTCGCGCACCGCCAGGTAGGTGAGGCGGTTCTCCTCCGAGCCGTCGATGACCTCGACCTCGAGGCCCGTGCGCAGGCGCACGCGGTCGAGGAACGCGTCGGCGTTGCTCGCCTCACGGACGGCGCTCGTGGCCACCGCGCGATAGCGGATGACGCCGTAGGTGTCCATGATGCGCCGGAAGCCTTCGAGCGCCTTCAGGGTCGCCTCGATGGTGGCGGCGCCCAGGCGGCCGTGCGTGAAGGTGTCCTTGCCCAGGAGGACGCCGCGCGAGACCTCCTCGAGCAGATGCAGCGGCCCTTCCGCCGCGCCCTCCGCGACCACGAGACGAATCGCGCTCGCGCCCATGTCCACGACCGCGACCGGCCGCGGGGACTGCGCGGGCGGAGGGACGGCGGGGGTGGTCACCGGCTGCGGAAGCGTGTTCTTGCGCCCCATCAGGGCTCCGTGGCGCGCAGCGGCGCCAGGACCAGGGCCGCATCGTCCGTGGGGGGGGTCGCGGCGGCGTCTTGCTCGACCGGAACCGCCTCCACCGTGATCTTGACGCCCAGGGCCCGCTCCAGCAGCTCCGCGCGGCGGGGGGCGGCCCAGATCTCGAGCGCGGGGTCGGCGGTCACGTCGCACTTCACGCGCAGCCTGCCCCCACGGCCGACCACCTCCAGGCCGCGCACGATCTGACGGTGGCTGCGGTCGAGGCAGTCGGCCAGCCGGAGGTGCCCGGCCAGCACCTCCACCTTGCCGCGCTCCGCGCGCGGCAGGGCCCCGAACTCGGGGTGCTTCCGGCGCGGCCGGCCGCGGCGGTGGTACCGCGCGATGTTGGCGACCATCTCGACCTCGAGGGGCGTGAACCCCCTCAGCTCGCCGTTCTTGATGAGGTAGTAGGTGTGCTTGTGGTGGTTCAGGTAGGCGATGTGGTGCCCCACGTCGTGGAGCAGCGCCGCGTACTCGAGGAGCGCGCGCTCCGACTCGCCCAGGCGGTGGCGCTTGGCCGTGCCGTCGAAGAGGGCGAGGGCGAGCTCCGCCACCTTGCGCGCGTGCTTCTCGTGCCACTGCGAGCGCTCGGCCAGGCTCACCACGCTGCGCCGCCGCACGTCGGGATAGGCCTCGGCGCGCGCCAGCGAGCGCTTGTGCCCGTGGATGTAGTCGAGCAGGATCCCCTCGCGCAGCGCCCACTGGCACAGGATCAGCTCGCGCACCCCGAGCTCCTGCAGGATGGTGTCGATCACGACCGCCCCCGCCACGATGATGTCGGCCCGGCTCTCGTCCAGCCCCGGCGTCTTGAGGCGAGTCTTGAGGTCGGTGCCGACGAGCCATTTGCGCGCGGCGTGGATCTGCTCGGCGGTGACCTTCGCGTGATGGAGAGGCTCGGGCACGGTCTCTCCCGCGCGCTGCAGGGCCAGCGCGCCCACGGCCAGGATGGTGCCGGACGTGCCGACCGCGCACTCGAAGCCGGAGGAGCGCAGGCGGGCGCGGTGGGGGCCGAGCGTATTCTCGACGTGCTTGACCAGGCGCGCCTCGTCCTTGGCGGAGAGAGGGTCGCTCTTGACGAACTCCTCGGTCGTGCGCAGCACGCCGAGCTTCTCGCAGACGCCGTACTCCATGCCCTTGCCGCCGCCCACGGCCAGCTCGATGCTGCCGCCCCCGATGTCGACGACGAGCGCGCGGCGGCCCTCGAGGTGCACGCTGTGGAGGACGGCGAGGTAGATGAGGCGCGCTTCCTCGTCCCCGGCGACGGTGCGCGGCCAGATCTCGAGCTCGGCGCCGACGCGCTCCAGGAAGTCCTCTCCGTTCGTGGCCTCGCGGATGGCGGAAGTGGCCACGGCCAGGATCTTCTCCGCCCCCGCGCTCTCGGCCAGGCGCTTGTACTTCCGCAGCGCGTCCAGGCCCCGCGCCATGGCCGACGCCGGGAGCTTGCCGCGCGAGAGGGTGCGGGCGCCCAGGCGGACCATCTCCTTGTCCGTGCCGATCACACGGAACGCCCCCCCGCGCAGCGTCTCCACGACTACCATATGAAAGGAGTTGCTGCCGAGGTCGATGGCGGCGATCTTCACTAAGTGATTGTACTCAAAAGCGTCATGCCGCCGCTCGCAAACCATTGTGGGTGCGCGCCATGGTGTGCTAGGCTGCGTGACTTTCCGGCGACTTTCCCGTGACTCCGCCCCCAGCCGACCGCGTCGCGCCGCTGCTGCAGCAGCGGATCAAGGCCGTCTTCCGCCGCCTCCCCAAGGCGCTGGCTGGCGGCGAGGAGGACCTGCACCAGCTGCGCGTGGCCGGGCGGAGGCTGCGCGTGGCGCTGCCCCTGCTCGTGCGCAAGCCCGAGGGGCGCCGCGCGCGGCGCAGCCTCCGCCTCCTCCGCGAGCTCACGCGCACGGGAGGCATCAGCCGCGACCTCGACGTCAGCGTCGCCCTCTTCGAGGCCGAGCTCTCGAAGGGCGTCCCGACCCCGGAGGAGGCCGTGCTGCGGCGCCGGCTCAAGGCGGCGCGGACGCGAGGCCATGCGCGCATGGCAGAGGCGCTCCTCGATCTCGAGATCGCGCGCCTGCGCCGCGACCTGCGCGTCCTCGCCCGCCGCAGCGACGGTGTCTTCCCCGTCCTGCGCCGCATCCGTGAGATGCGCGACGGCCGGGGGGCCGAGACCCTGGCCCTCATCGCCGCCATCGGCGAGGGCTTCGACGCCCTCGAGCTGCACCGGCTGCGGCGCCAGGTGCGGCGCCTGCGCTACGCGGCCGAGCTCTCGGGCGCGCTGAAGGGCCAGGTGGCGGCGGCGGCGGCGGACTTCCGCGCCCTTCAGGACGAGCTGGGCAGGCTCCACGACACCTACGTGCTCTCGGAATGGCTTCGCCGGCAGGCCGAGTCCTGCCGCGCGCGCGGCGACACGGCCGTGGGCCAGGCCGCCGCCGCCCTGCACGAGCGGCTGCTCGAGGCCAGTCGCGCGCATCACAAGGCCTTCCTCGCCCTCCCGCCCGCGGACGTCGTCGCGCGCGCCCTGGCCTCCATGGGCCAGTCGCGACCGGCGGCGTGAGGCGGCCTTTCTTCATGAACCCACGCCATGGAAGGAGACTCGCGCATGCGTCTTCTCGTCGTCCGCCATGCCATCGCCGTTCCCCACGGAACGCCGGAGGTCCCCGAGGACGAGCGGCCACTCACTCCAAAGGGTGAAAAGCGGTTCCGGGTGGCGGCCAAGGGGCTGGCGCGCATCTGCGACCGCCCCGACGTCCTCCTCTCCAGCCCCCTCGTCCGCGCGCGTCAGACCGCGGACATCGCGGCCGAAGCCTGGGGCAAGGTCGAGGTGACGGAGACGGACGGCCTCGCCGGCGGCTCCTTCGAGCGGATCGCGACCGCGGTGGAGAAGTACGCGGACCAGCAGCTCGTCGCCATCTTCGGGCACGAGCCGGACGTGTCCACGGTGGTGGCGCGGCTCCTGGGCTCGTCTGCCTCCGAGCGCCTGACCTTCAAGAAGGGCGGCGCCGCCCTCCTGGAGGTCCCCGGCCGGATGGCGGAGGGCGGCGCGCTCGTCTGGTACGTGCCGCCGCGCGTGCTGCGCGCGCTCGCCGGCGACGACGACGAGGACTGAGGGCGCGCCCTAGCCCTCCATCAGGAGCCGCCGCGAGCCGGGGCGGGATGATAGGATCGACGGTTCATGGACTCGACGACGGCGCCTCGCCTGGAGGCCAAGCTTCTCTACCGTCGGCTCGACAGCCTCTTCGGCGCGCTGGACTCGGAACTGCCGCCGCGGCGGCTCATGGAATCGTTCCTCGAGGACGCCTTCCAGACGCTGCGCGGCGACCTGCGCCTGAAGGCCGCGATTCTCTTTGGTGAAGGGCGCGACGCGTTCTCGCTCCTGAAGACGGTCGGAAAGCTCGACCGGCCGCCCGCGGACGGCTTCGAGGCCCAGGTCAAGCCGGCCGCCCTCGTCCTGCAGCACGGAGTCTACATCTTCGCCGACCCCGACCACGACGACGCTCCGCCGCGCTTCGGCCTCGTCCCGCGCCGCCCGGTGGCAGCGGTGGTCGTGGGTCAGCGCCCGAAGCGCTACGTGCTCTTCTTCCTGCTCGCCGACGGCTGGGTGCGCGAGGAGCTGGACTTCGCCCTCAACACCGTGCGCGCGGCCCTCGGGTCGCGGCTGATGGAAGACCGGGCGCTGGGCAGCCTGGAGCAGGCGGCGGAGATCCAGAAGAGCCTCCTCCTCGAGGAGCCGCCGGCCTTCGCGGGCTTCGACCTCGCCGCGCGCTCGCGCCCGGCGGAGGAGGTGGGCGGCGACTTCTTCGATTTCGCCGTCTTCGACGAGGACATGCTGGGCCTTTCGATCGGCGACGCCAGCGGGCACGGCCTGCCCGCGGCCCTGCTCGTGCGCGACGTGGTCACGGGCCTGCGCATGGGACTCGAGCGGGAGCTGAAGATCGCGCACGTCTTCACCAAGCTCAACCGCGTCATCCATCGGAGCACGCTGTCGAGCCGCTTCGTCTCCGTCTTCTACGCCGAACTCGAGAAAAACGGGAACCTCATCTACGTCAACGCCGGCCACCAGCCCCCGCTGCTCTTCGACACGGGCAAGGACCGGGTGATCGAGCTGAGCACGGGCGGGACCGTCATCGGGCCGCTGCCCGAGGTGCGCTTCCACCGCGGGATGGCCTACCTGCGGCCGGGCGACCTGCTCGTGATGTGCACGGACGGCATCCTGGAGCGGCGCGCGCCGGACGGGACCTTCTTCGGCGAGGAGCGCCTGCGCGAGGTGGTCCGACAGAATCGGGGAGCGGGCGCTTCCGCGCTCCTGGAGGCCATATTCGCGGCCGCGGAAGCCTTCGGAGCCTCTCGCGCGTGGGAGGACGACGCCACCGTCGTGGTGGTGCTCCGGCAGGCCTGAGGCCGGCTAGACGGCTCGCGCCGCGAGCAAGGCGTCCTTGATGGCCGCGTTCGTCAGGGCGACCTCCCGACCCTCGACGAGAAGGCGCGCTCCCAGGCCGTGGAGGTCGTTCCAGAGGGTGTTGGCCATCAGTCCCGCCGCGTTCTCCGAACCGAACTGGGCCACGAAGTCGTACGCGCCGGGATGCCCGACGGACGGCTCCTGGACCATGCGCTCGTAGACGACCCCCCCGCCTTCCTTGATCCACCGCCGCTGTCCGGGCACGAGGGTGCGTGTCTTCATCAGCCGCAGGGGCGCCGCCGGGTCGATGGTCTCCAGGCGGAGGTGCACGACGCCGCCCTCACCCTCGTGAGCGGGCGAGACGCCGGTGGTGCCACCCGCGGTCTGTCGAGCGCTGGTCCGGCGCACCGCCCGCGCCAAGGCACCGTCGAGGTAGACCAGCTCGAGGCCGGTGCCCCAATAGGCCACGCCCTCGATGTTGCTTTGGGTCGTCTCGTGGTCCGTCCGCACCGTGCGATTGCCTTTGGAAGGAACGAACTCGATGAAACCCGCCCAGGTCGTCCGCCCGTTGGGCTCCGCGTAGACCAGGGCGCGGTGGTAAACCGTTCCATCGGGGGCACTCAGCGCGATTTCCCTCTCGTGCACCAGCTCCGCCATGGCTCCTCCTGCAGAGGACCGGACGCCTCCAATGGCCGAGCGAAGCAACTCCCGTGCCTCCCGGGACCTCGGTCTCAGCGCTCCCGGCCGTCCACGCCGAAGCCGGCCCGGCGCAGCGCGTCCACCGCGGCCGCGAGGTCCGTCTCCTTGACCAGGATGTAATCGGTGTCGAAGGTGGAGAGCGCGAAGAGACCCAGGCCGGCCCCGGCCAGGCTGCCCGACAACGCGGACAGCACGCCGATCTCCTGGAACGGGATCGGCCCTTCGAGCTTGAACGCGCGCCAGCCGGCCTCGACGCGCGCGCCGCGCGGCGCGTCCTCCGCGAGGCAGACCACCGACGTCTCTTCCGCGGTGCGGGTGATGGAGAGCAACGGTCCCGCGCGCGGGACGGGCCAGGGCGCGCAGGCGGGGAGACGGCAGACCGCGAACCGTCCTTCGAGCAGCGAGAGCCGGCGCGCGCCCGCGGACAGGACACCAGGAGGCCCCGCGCACGGCGCCCCCGCCATGGGAGCGTGATCCGGGGAGGACATGAGGCCGGGGATCATAGCATTCGAGAAACCGGGCCCCGCAGTGCGCCCGGCCACTCCGGCCTCGCGGGGCCGCTCCGGCCCCGCGGTCACAACATCTTGCGGACCGCGCGCACGATGGCGTCCGCGGAGATTCCATGCGCTTCGAGCAGCTCGGTGGGCTTGCCCGATCGTGGGATCTCGCGCACGCCCAGGATCTCCAGCCGCGTGCCGCCGCCCAGGACGGCGGCCACCGCCTCCCCGATCCCGCCGCGCACGCTGTGGTCTTCCACGGTGATCAGGCCGCGGGTCTCGCGCGCGGCGCGGCGAAGGGTGTCCGCGTCGATGGGCTGCACGGAGTAGAGATCGATGACGC
>WNFM01049416.1_pt1 | contig 20915 bp, 28 predicted proteins | sample 5400271 | NCBI WGS metagenome assembly WNFM01 (sample SAMN13153352, study PRJNA577476) | soil metagenome | isolation source: 60 cm saprolite on Douglas fir-dominated hillslope | place: USA:California | collected 2013-09-17
CGACGTTGCTTTCAGCAACGCCTTCCTTCGGCGCCCTTCGCCTTCGTCCCTCATGCCGGCTGCTCGTGGCCGCCGGGAATTAGGAATCAATCATCTAGGTCTCCGCGGCCATCACTGAGCAGGAAGACCGACCCCCCGTGGCCGTTGGGTTCCTCGCGGACAACTCCCGAGGTCGAGACCTGCTGAGCGTCGTAGACCTCTTGGTTTTCGGAGAGCTGGGCCAGGCTGACCTGCTTGGTCCCGCTGCCGCCGCAGCCGGCCGAGAAGGCCGCGATCAAAAGCGCCACTATGCCCACGGCGATCCTGGGCAGCCGAGCCGCGGTCACGCCGCCGAGAGGGCTCGATCGAGCTTCTGCTCCGGTGGCCGTTGCAGGCTGCCCGAGCGCCGCAGCCAGGCCAGCCAGAGCGTCCCCGCGGCGATCATCGCGGCGCTCTCAAGCTGCGCCGCAGTCAGGCCCAGCAGAACATGCGTGTTGCGGCGGATGAACTCGATCAAGAATCGCTCCGTCCCGGCGAGGATCAGGTAGGCAGCGAAGAGGACGCCTGGGCGGTAGCGATCGCGCGCTCGCCAGAGCCACAGCGCGACCAGGCCCATCACCAGGGTCTCGTAGACCGGAGTCGGCTGCACCGTCACCCCTGGCGGCGTCGGGACCGTGCCGTGTGGGTAGCCCATCGCCCAGGGCAGGTGCGAGGGCTTGCCGTAGTCGCCGTCGCCGGAGAGCTGGCAGCCGATCCGCCCGATCGCGTAGCCGAGGGCGAGGGCCGGCGCTGCGAGGTCGAGCAGCGCCACGCCGAAGAAGCCCCGATAGGCGGCCCACAGCGCGACTGCGATCGCTCCGCCGACCACACCGCCGTACCAGATCAGGCCCGAGCCGGAGAAGAGAGTATGGGCGAGGCCGCCGCTGGTGCCGTTCTGCGCGATGAAGTAGACGCGCGATCCGACGACCCCTCCGATCAGCGCGGCGAAGACGATCTCATAGGCCCAATCGACGGGCTTGCCCAGCTCTCGCAGGCGGCGGGCGATCAGCAGCCCACAGGCCAAGAAGGCCACCGCGAAAACGATGCCGAAGGTATTAAGCGAGACACCGAAGACATCGACGTGGACGAGCACTTAGGCGGTGCCCCCACAGCCGTCGAGATCGCCGATCAGGGAGGCGAGGCGTCCAGCAGGCCAGTGACGTTCGTGTACGAGGTACTTGCCGAGGCCGCTGAACGCCTGCCATCGCCAGCAGTGACAACAGCAGGGTCCGTGCTCGGGCGAGTCCGCCATGCCCTGGCGGTAGGTCGCCTGCTGTGTCGGGGTGAGTTTGACCTGAGCGCGCAGGTGGAGCAGCCGCTTGGCCAGCGCCACCGAGATGTCGTAGGGGTCACGGGGAACCAGGGCCACCGCACGGTAGCGCCGCAGCGCCGTGACCTGGCGCCGATAGTGGGCTTCATCCATCGCCTGGCAGCAGGAGCCCTGCAACCGCTGGTCGCTCGGCATCGAGCCGATCTCCTGCCAGTCGAGGCCGCAGCGGTTGCTGCGCTGAGCGGCCAGGTAGGTGAAGCGGGCGGGGGTTCCGGGCCGGGCGTGCGGCAGGCCCGCCTGCCGATCCGACGAGCGGGCGCCGATGCCGATCACTGCGGCGAGGAGAAGCGCCCCAGCGAGAGAGAGGGTGACCGTGAGGCGGCCGAACCTCATTAAGCGCCGCTGGCGCCAAGCGGTGGCGGTGAAGCCGTCTTGGGGCCGAAGGAGACGACGATCTGCTGGCCGTCGGCGAGCTTCAGCCCGCCGAAAGCCCGCGAGGGCTGGCCGTCGACCCACATCCGCACCACCTTCGAGCCGCCGGCCCTGTAAGGGCCGAGGCGCCCGGCGGAGAGCGGCACTCCCCACACGGCGAAGAACTGGCCCAGCCGGGAGCTGGTCATCCCCTCGTCGTGGATCGTGCCGCTGGTGTCGTGGGTGTGCAGGCCGGCCATCTGCATCGAAGGCTGGCTGGGGTCGATGCCGATGTCGGCGGGAACCTCGACCTGCTTGCCGTTCACGTAGACCGCCAGGTGGGGATGGAAGTGAGAGGAGTTGCCCATCGTTTCCATCATCGTCGGCACCCCCGCCGCTTCGCGGCGCGCCGAGAGGCCGCTGTAGTGCTGAGCGAAGGAGGCAGCCGAGGCCGAAGAGCCGCCGCTGCCGCCGGCCACTATCGCCACCACCCCGGCGATCAGGGCGACGGAGAGGAGCCCGGCCAGCAGGTAGGCGCCGAGGGGCCTGCGGCTCCGTTGCCTCGCCCTTTGCTGGTGAGCCACCCGCTCCTCGCGCAGGCGCTCCCTCTCCTGGTTGCGGGTCGCCATCTACGACGCAGCGTAGCAGGACAGCTACACTACGGCCAGTAGTAGAACCGGCCAGCCCAAGGAGGCAGCATGGAACATCTTCTTCTCTACCTTCCCGCCCTCGCCTGCCCGCTCGGGATGGGCCTCTGCATGTGGATGATGGCCAAACACATGGGAGGGTCCAAGCAGCAGGAAAGTCAAAGTCAGCAGGAGCCCGCAAGCGAGGACGACGTCCGCGAGCCGGCCCTGCACGACTAAGATCGCCTGCGATGAGTCCAGCACGTCCGAGCGTCCCACCGCCGCTTCACGAGCTTGAGTCCGAGGTCATGGAGCAGGTCTGGCAGCGCGGCGAGGCGACCGTGCGCGAGGTGCTGGAGGCGCTCAACGCCGGCCGTAAGCAGCGCGCCTACACCACGGTCATGACGATCATGGCCCGCCTCGATGAGAAGGGCCTCCTGCGGCGTAAAAAGCGCGGCAAGACCCACGTCTACCGCCCCGCGATGAGCCGTAAGGAGTACCTGGCGGCGCGAGCGCAGAGCGAGGTCGACGAGCTGGTCGCCGACTACGGCGACCTGGCCCTAGCCCACTTCGCCCGCCAGCTCGGCACCCTCGACCCCAAACGCCGCGCCCAGCTTCGGAAGCTGGCCGAGGAGTCCTGATGCGCGGTGCCGGGCGCCTCTACCTCCTGCACGTCGCACTGGCGGCGTTGGGCGCGGCGCTGCTCGCGGGAACCGCCGCCCTGGTGATCGGCGGGCAGAGCTTCGCCCTTCCCTCCTCCAAGGAGGTGGGTGATGCCTGCCACGGCTGGTGGAGCGACGGCGGTCCGGCGGCGCTGATCGGGCTCTCGATCACGGCGCTGGCGCTGAGCGCGATCGGGCTCGGCCTCAGATCGGTCTACCGGCAGGTGCGGGCTTCCCGTCGCTATCTGGCTGCCTTGCCGATCGGCTCGACGGCGCTCGATGTCGAGGGTCACAAATGTCAGCTGATCGACTCAGCCGAGCCGCAGGCCTTCTGCGCCGGCTACCTGCGGCCGTGGGTCTACCTGAGCCGGGGCGCTCAGGTGCAGCTTGAGCCGGCCGAGCTGCGCGCGGTACTCGCCCACGAGTCCCACCACCAGCGCCGCCGCGATCCGCTGCGCCTGCTGACCGCCCGTGCCCTCGCCGACTCACTGTTCTTCATCCCCGTCCTGTCTCGGATCAGCGAGCGCTACTCCGCGCTCGGCGAGCTGGCCGCGGACGAGGCGGCCGTGAAGGAAGTCCAGGGTCGCGGGCCGCTTGCCTCGGCGCTGCTCAAGTTCTCGCAGTCCCCAGCGCAGGCCGCCGTCGTCTCCCTTGCCCCCGAACGAGTGGATCATCTGATGGGCGATCCGGACGTGACTCGTTGGAAGCTCCCCGCTTCGCCACTGGCGCGAAGCGCCCTCGCCCTCGTCGCGCTCGGCTCCGTGAGCCTGCTGGTCTGGCACGGCATCCTTCACCCCAACTTGCAGCTTCCGCTGCTGATGGCGGCGGCCTGCGCCGGGCTGATGTTCTGCGGCCCGGCCATGCTCGCCCTTGGCGCCCTCCTCCTCTCCCGCCACGCCCTCCGGCGGCACCACGCCTAGCCGATGGCGCTCTCCGAGGACACCAGGAAGGAGACGGAGCGGGTTCGCCGCGTGCAGGACAAGGGAGCGCCCAAATACGACCGCGAAATGGACTTCTTCGACCGGCTTCTCTTCAAGGGCGGTCGCGAGTGGGCCTGCTCGCGGGCTCAGGGCAAGGTGCTTGAGATCGCAGTCGGCACCGGGCGCAACCTGCCTCACCACCGCGACGATGTAGAGCTGACCGGGATCGAGCTGAGCCCGCAGATGCTGGAGATCGCAAAGCAGCGGGCGAAGGAGCTGGGCCGCGAGGCCGATTTTCGCCTCGGCGACGCCCAAGCCCTCGACTTCCCCGACGCCAGCTTCGACAGCGTCCTCTGCACCCTCGCCCTCTGCACCATCCCCGACGATCGCGCGGCCGTCGCCGAGGCTTTCCGGGTGCTGCGCCCCGGTGGCCGCTTCTCGCTCATGGAGCACGTCCGCAGCCCAGCGTTGCCGGTGCGGGCTGTGCAGCGCCTGATCGAGCCGCTCACCGTGCGCTTCGAGGCCGACCACCTGACCCGCGAGCCGCTGGAGCACCTGAGCGCCGTGGGCTTCGAGATCGAGGAGCAGGAGCGCTCGAAGTGGGGCATCGTCGAGCGCGTCGCGGCACGAAAGCCTGGGTAGGGGACCTTGACTGATAGCGATCCTCTTCGCCGTGCCCCGATCAGCCCCCAGGCGAATAGGGAATCCTCATCCGCGGAGCCCGATAGATCCGGAGCCATTGCGCCACCGCCGCCGCTGATCTACATCGCCGGCCTCGGAGTCGGGTTTGGGCTGGATGCACTGCTTCCATCGGTGTCCCTCCCGCCGGTGGTGACGTGGGCGGTGGGCGGTGCGGTGCTCGTCGCCGGACTCTGTCTCGCCGCATCGTTCTTCGCCGCGTTTCGACGTGCCCGCACTCCAGTCGACCTTCGCAAGCCCACGTCCGCGATCGTGACCACGGGGCCTTACCGGTTGAGCCGCAATCCCGGCTACCTCTCGCTGACGCTCATCTACGCCGGCATAGCGATCTTGGCCAGCGCGCTGTGGGCTTTCGTCTCTCTCATCCCGGTCTTGGTCCTGATCGAGTACGGAGTAATCCGGCGCGAGGAGCGCTATCTCGAACGGAAGTTCGGCGAGGAATATCTGAGCTACAAGGAGCGGACGAGACGCTGGCTCTGAGGATCTATGCCAGTGAGGGGCACGGCACCGGGAGACAAGGCTGATGCCTGGTTGCTTGGGGAATCAGCGCGTTGCGCCGTGCCCGATCCCCGGCGCTCAGGGCGCCCGGCCGGCGCATCCCCCTTCCTACACTTGAGCAATGGCAAAGCCGCGCACAGCGGACCCCTGGCGAGACACCGAAGTGATCGATTCTCGCGCGCCCCGCTTCAACCAAGCCGTGGTGGGAATCGTCGCGCTGGCGGGGGCCCTCTTCGGATGGCCATTGCTTTGGGCGCTGATGGGTGCCCAATTGCTGATCGGACTGACCTTGGGACGACGGTTCTGCCTTACCTGCCTCGCCTACTTCGAGCTGATCCAGCCTCGCTTCGGCGAGGGAGAGCTGGAGGACTCGCGCCCGCCTCGGCTGGCCAACGCGATCGGCTTCACCTTCCTCACCGCGGCGGCGCTCGCCTGGTGGCTGGGCTCGCCGACGGCCGGCACGGTGCTGGCCGCAGTCGTCGCCTCCCTGGCGCTGCTGGCGGCGGCGAGCGGTTTCTGCGCCGGCTGTGAGCTCTATAGGGTGAGCGCCCGCCTGCGCGGCATTTCGCCGAAGCGCCAGGGCCGCATCGAGCCTGTGGACCTCGGCGTCCTCAATGGGCACAGCCGCGCCTTCGTCGAGTTCTCCCACCCGCTCTGCGCAGAGTGCAAGGAGTGGGAACGGCGTCTCGCCGGCGAGCCCGACCCGCTCGTCAAAGTTGATGTGCGAGAGCGCCCCGACCTTGCCCGCAAGTACGGGATCACCGTAGTGCCAGCCGTCTTCGCGGTTCAGGCAGATGGCACGGTGCTCGAGCGGCTCGCGCCTTGATTTAGGGCGAGATCTCCGCAGACCCACCGCGGTGGCGGGCGTAGACTTCCCGCGTCCACTCGCCGGCACCGTGCTCTTCGAGCAGGTCGCGGACGTCGGCCAGCCGTGGGTGCCCACGCTGGGGCTGGGGATATGGGAACTGCTCGGGCGCGACCAGCGGCGCTATGAGCGCCGCCAAGGTGAGGTCGGCGACCGTGAGCCGATCGCCGACCAGATAGCCACTTGGCCCCAGCTCGGCCCGAAAACGCTCGCAAGCCGCGCGGCACTTGCCTTCCGCTAGCGCGACGCTCCCCTCGTCGATCCCGAAGTCAGCCGTCACGCGACGACGGATCAGCGGATACATGGCACCCGCCACGACTCGGCGCCCGCCTTTCAGGTCGGGGGTAAAGGCACTGAGCATCAGGCCCGGGTCGGGGAGCATGCTGTGAAGCGCGAGTAGGCGCGAGTAGGCCCCGAGCTCCTCGTCGAAGAAGTCCTCGAGCTCCAGCGCCTGCCGGCGCTGCGTGGGATCGGCGGGATACAGCGGCGGCTCTGGCCAGCGGCGCTCGAGTGCCTCGATGATGCGCGTCGAGTCTACGATCGCCTCGCCGTCGAGCACGAGCACGGGGAAGGTGCTCTCTCCCGTGAGCCGCCGCGCCCCGCTTCGCGTGTTGTCCGGGAGTCTCTGCGCGGCGGATGTGTGGGATGCCCTTGTAGTCGAGCGCCCAGCGCGCCTTCTCGTTGTAGTTCGAGACCTTCAGGTGCCAGAGGATGGGCACGCCATTGCTCTCGCCCATATCTCCTTGCATCATGTGCCTCCCCGTTTCAGTGCCTTGCCTTGATCCTAATTGCTCGCCGCGGGGCTCAGTTTGGGGTCTCCTTGAGTCGACCCGACGTCGATCCGCTACGCCATGTGACGCAGCTCTGCCTCCGTCGCCGTGCCGCAATTTCAGCCGCGCTGCGCGGCGGGCGGCGATAAGGAAGGTCCTCCCCCGCATCGCGAAGTTCGCGGACATACGGACCGACCGAGGTTCTCTCCAGGTCCAACGCTTCGGCGATCTCCCGTTCCGGGCATCCTTGCCGCCAGAGCCGCACAAGCAGTCGGTCGCGTTCGGCTTTGGTCGGACCCTCCCCCGGCAAGAATTCCGGCGCCGCAAGCGGGCGGATATGCCAGCTCGCCACCCCGGCGAGCAGCTCGGCGAAGCCGATCTCCAGGGCGCCCGCGAGCCTGACCACCGTGAAGATCCTGAAGTTGCGAGCGCCACGCTCGAAATCGACAAGATCGCCCCGGCTCATCGATGCCCGGTCGCTGAGGGCCTGCTGGGAGAGGTCAGCCCGGCGGCGGGCGCGCAGGACGTTCTGCCCCAGGCGGCCGAGCGCCGGGTGTAGGTCGGGAAGAGGGTCTTGCACTTGGAAAGAACCGGAGGCCGAGTCCCAGACGACCCCGGCGGTGATGAGCCCACACCGCACGTTGAGGCTTCCGGCCAGTCTCAGGATGAGGGCCAGCTGCGGAACCCCCGACTTTCCCCTCTCGACCCGAGAGAGGTGCGTGAAGTGGGTCTCGGCCGCTTCGGAGAACTGCCTCAGAGTCAGGCCGGCTTCCTCACGGCGAAACGCAACGTTGGCCCCGATCCGAATCGCGATCTCCTCGTTGGAGGCGCTGTCGAGGCCGGGCGGGTCGACGACCCCCTCGACCGCATAGTCCTGAGCGGCGCGCGGTGCTTGGCAGGGGGCGCGGCGGCGCCGTGCCCATTCGTGAACCGCTCGCGTCGGCCGGCGACGATAGCGGAGGGGCTCGCCACGCTCCCTGAGCCTGTGGACCGTGGCCGAGACGGTCCCCGGTGAGGTGCCTACGGCCTCGGCGATCTCTCGCGCGGTCTTGTCCTCACTCCAGAGGCGGCAAATCGCAGTGTCGAGGCTGCGACCGGGATGCCGAGCGCGGCTTCCCTCACAAGGCGGTTGCAAAGGCTTCCAAGCGATTCCCTCGAGCAGGGGCTCGGGCGCCACTTCCAGCGATCGAGCCAGCGCGAAGAGAGTCTGGATCGACGTCTCGCGAACGCCCCGCTCGATCAGGGAGAGGCCGACCTTGCTCAGGCCCGCGGCACGGCCGAGCGCTTGCTGGGTCAAATGGCGGCGCTCGCGAGCGCTGCGGACATTTGCCCCGAAGATCGTGGCCGCCTCTTCCCGAGTGGCGACGGGCTCGCGCGGCGGAGCGGGCTCAAAGACCGGCACGTTGCCAGGCAGGACGAGAAAGAAGCCGGAGAGCCGTTCCCTCGGCGGGCGCTGGGAATTGCGTACAACCTGGCCCGGGTTCCAGTAGATGCGCTCGGTGAGCTGGTCGATCGAGGCGCCCAGCGGATGCATGAGCCTCAAGGCCGTGGTCAGGCGCAGTTCGTGGGCGCCGTCACCTTCGATCCCCGAAACCGCGCTGACGTGCATCGCAGCCCGGCGACCCAGCTCAGTCGGCGAGAGGCCCGCGCCGACGCGAAGCTGGCGGAGATTGATCGAGAGCCGATCTGCGAACGCGCTCCCCGGCCCGGTCTCGGGGAGGTAATCCTCGCACCGCGTCGAGGGAGTCCCGTCCGATTCGAGGTCGACCAGCTCCCGGCCGCACTCGACGCAGTGATATGGCTCAGAGTGCGACTCCACAGCCGAACCCGTGCTTCACGCAGTCCCTCTTGCCGGATCGTCATCTGTGGTTGTCCGAGGGCCGGGGCAGGTGGCGGAGGACGCCAGAGGTGAGGCATCCTCCGCTCCTCCCTGTGGCCTGCGCCCCGGCCCTCGAACAACCACCGTTGACGGTGGCAACGGTGCCTCAAAGCAGCTATCGCCCTCCAATGGGTCAACGTCATCCAGAAGGCGAGCTGGAGTTACCCGAAGGGCACGCGCGACCTTGATGATCGTCGTAAGCCGAGGCTCGCGATGGGCCTTCTCCAGCTTGCAAATCTCACTTCGGTGGAGACCAGCACGGTCGCCTAGCTCGTCCATCGAAAGGTCTGCGTCCCGGCGGTGGCGCTTGAGCGCCTCCCCGAATCGCTGGCAGTGGAAGTCGCGGTCGATCTTCATGGTGCCCGCCCTAGCCATCGCCAGGGATGAGAAGCCGACTCGGGTAGTCGCTTGGAGGATCGCCGGGGTGGACGATGGCGGCGACGATTACGCCGCGCCGGCCGCCGTCCTCGCCCTTTCTCTCGCTGAGCTGTCCCCCCGCGAGAATCGGAGCACCCACCTGCAGGCCAGGCGTGGCACTGCCCGCCAGCGACTCAGGAACTTCCACCTCGCAACTCGCCCACGTCCAAAGCTCCTGCGGTCTTTCGGGATCACGTACCGGGAACTCCATCGGAAAGAGGGCGACGAGATCCCCGTGCGGGCTCCTGATCCGTCGCGGCTCGCCCAAAACCGTTCCTGTCACCACGAGGTGATTGAGGCCGGGTGGGGTCGGCTCGGGGAAGGGCGCCCTGCGAGCGGACCCGTCCCCCGGCCGACATCTCCACCCGTTCATCGCGCCTGCCCTCCTTCGGACGCGAGTCCTCGGGGACCGAGGCAGCATGCGGGGGCTTCCACCTCTGGAATGCCCCGCACGCTCCCTGCGAGCGCCCCGGCCCCCGAGAACTCGCAACTTCCGCTCCAGCGCAGGCGCCTCATGGCTTCTCCGCCCCGGCCAGCGCGTAGGAGCGCGGCTTCGACTTGGCCAGCCGCACCTTTCCTTGCTTCTCCAGCCGCGCCAGGCAGTTCGCCACCGCCCCCGAGGAGCGCTCGATTGCCTTGCCGATCGCGCTCGCGGTTTGCGGCGCGTCACCTTTGTGCTGTCGCATGTGGCCGAGGACGAGCTTGTCCAGCTCGCCCGGACCGAGTCGACCGTTTTTCGATCCGGCCGATCCTGCTTTTTTCGGCTTGCCCGCCTGCGCATTCCCCGGCAGGGAGAAGACGTCGGGCAGCCTGCGACGGCCATCGCGACCGCCCGATTCCCGCACGATCTTCTTGTCGACCTTCAGGCCGGCGAGGTATTTGCGAGCGCTGGTGCGCCCAACCTTCACCGCTGCCGCGATCTCGTCGACCGTGGCGGTGCCTTTCTCCTTGAGGAAGTCGATGATCTGCCGATCGACTGGCCTCTTCTCGCTCATGCTGCTCCTCCTAGCTCGGCGTCGCTTCGATCCCATGCCCAGGTCGAGCGGCGCCCGGGCCGCGGCCCGGGGTTTTCGTCCACATCGGGAAACTCGTCGTCGGGCTCAGGCCACTCGGTCAGGCAGTAGGTGGCCGAGGCGAAGCGCCACGAGGCCCAGCGAAGGCGCTCATGCAGCGCGAACCATTCCTCCGCCATCACCGGGCGGTACTGGTGGATCAGGTTGTAGGCCTCTTCGCCGGCCTCGGTCAGCTGGTCTTTGAACCCTTCGATCCGTACCGCCGCTCGTTCCCGGGCGTGCCGCCAGGCGCGATGCTGAGGCGACTCGGGGAGGTCGCCGACCTCGCCCGCGTTGCGCTCCTTGTCCAGGCGCTCTTGCCCCACCGTGGTCAGGCTCCAAACCGGCTCGCCTCGATGCTCGGTGGTGGTCAATAGGCCGGCGCGTCGCAGCTCTTCGAGCCGGGGCCAGAGGTGCTTGTTCGTCGACGGGCCACCCTCGAAGCCGAGGTGCTCGGTGAGGTCGGACGTCAGAACCGCCCCGTCCTGCTCGTGGCACTCGGCGCGCTCGGCCGCCGCCAGGACGAACACGTCCGTGACGGGGACGTATGAGGTCAACTCGTGCGCCTCGACCTGCTTGGGCGAGGCCGCGCTGATCGAAGCCGGGTCCTTTCCGTCGCGCTCTGGCGAGTCGAGTCGGCCCAGAAGCTCCTCGCATACCTCGACTCCCCGCCTGAACCGTCGCCAGCGATCCTCATCGGTTTCCTGCGGCTCGCGTTCGTGTCGGGCTTCGCATGGGGCGCGGCGCGCGTCTCGGCGCAGGCGCTTGAGCACCGCGACGAGCCTCCCCGGCGGCATGGTCAGCTCGACGGCGCTGGGCTCGATCAGGAACCCGAGCCCGACTTCGTCGAACAGCCGCAGGTCGTCGCCGAAGGACTCGTAGAGCTGCTTGGCGGTGACGCCCTCCCGCTCGGCGAGCTTGCGATCATGCTCGGCGAGGATCGTCAGTCGCCGGACCAGAAGGCCGTGCAGCGCCTCGCGCTCGTCGGCTTGGATCGTGAGGGTCGCGGTCATGCGGAACCGCCATCTACCTCGTCGAGCCTGACCAGCAGCTCCTCGCAAGCGTCGAGGCCACGCAGGTAGCGCTCCTCGGTTGCCCGATCGTCCTCTCGGGCCTGCCGCTCGGTCCCCTTTCCGACGAGCACCTGCTCGGCTTCGTCATGGAGGCGTTTGAGCAGTTCCATCAGGTCGTGGACCGGCATCGTCAGCTCGAAGCTCTCGCGCCTCTCGTCCTCGCCCCAGCCGATGTTCTCCAGCAGCTCGAAGTCTTCGCCGAACTCCAGGCCGAGCCGTGCCGCGGTGGCGAAGTCCCTGTTCCGCTCCAGCGCGTCCCAAAGGTCGCCTACGGAGCCAAGGTGATTGCGGACCAGCTCGTAGAGACCGTCGCGCTGCGCGCCGCTGATCGTGATCGTGGTGCCGGGCATGGCGCCCCTCCTCTCGGTAGGGCACCGAAGCCGGCCCCGATGCTGCCCCGGTGGGGGCAACGGCAGTACCGTTTCCGTTGCATCGAAGTCTAGGCTTCGGTGCCAGGCCCCGGGGCGTTCCACCGCCGCCGGGGCCACTTATGTCTTGGCGCTGGCGACCGTAGCTCCGCCGCTGGCCGAAAGCGAGGCGGAATCGGCCGAAATCGCCGCTAATCCCTGCGCATCGGCGTCATTTTGGGCACTAGTGCCCAAAATGGAGGCGATATGTGGGGATGGTTTGATTTTCCCCCGCGAGGGCCAACCTGCCGAAGTGCAGGGGAATCGAAGCGAAGCGGCTGAAGGGATTCGAACCCTCGACCTTCTGCATGGCAAGCAGACGCTCTAGCCAGCTGAGCTACAGCCGCACGGGGCGGAATTCTACCCGCGGCGGCGGGATGCGGTCTTGCGCGCTAGCCTGATTGCTTCGACTTTCTTCAGCGACCATGCTCTTTCGGCAGATAATCCACGAGGATCTCGGCTGCGCCTCCTATTTGGTCGCCGATCGCGAAGCGGGCGTGGCCGCGGTAGTCGATCCGCAGTGGGACATCGATCCCTACCGGCGCCTGGGCCGCCTGCACGGGGTGCGGATCGGGCACGTGCTGGAGACCCACAACCACGCCGACCACGTCTCCGGGCACGGGCGGCTGGCGCGGAGCGCCGGGGCCACCATCCACATCCACGAGCTTGCCGGCGCCGAGTACGCGCACGAGCCTTTCACCGACGGCTGGGTGCTGGAGCTGGGCGAGGAGACGATCGAGGCGATCCACACGCCCGGGCACCGGCCCGAGCACACCTCCTTCCTGCTGCGCGACGCCAGCCGCGACGACGCGCCCTGGGCCGTGCTCGGCGGCGACTCCCTGTTCATCGGCGACGTCGCCCGTCCCGACCTGGCGGTGGAGCCGCGCGAAGGCGCCGCCCAGATGTTCCACTCCCTGCATGAGCGGCTGCTCTCCCTCGACGACGAGGTCGAGGTCTGGCCGGGGCACCTGGGCGGCTCGCTCTGCGGCGGCTCAGGCATCGACCTCAAGACCTCCTCGACGATCGGCTTCGAGCGCCGGCACAACCGCGCGCTCGGAATCCTCGACGAGGCCGAGTTCGTCGAGGACGCGGTCGCCTCGCTCGGCGACCGCCCGCCCAACGTCGAGCGGATCGTGGCGCTCAACCGCGGCCCGCTGGTCGAGCACTTCGACACGCCGGCGCCGCTGACCCCGCACGAGGTCGAGGAGGCCGTCGCCGCCGGCGCCCTGGTGATCGACGGCCGCACCAACGAGCAGTTCGACGAGTCCCACATCGCCGGCGCCCTCAGCACCTGCGCCTACGACACCGGCTTCGCCACCAAGGTCTCCCGCGTCGCCGCCGACGGCGCCGAGATCATCGTCGTCGCCGCATCCGACGGCGACGAGAGGCACGCAGCCGAGCTTCTGGCGGCGGTGGGGATGCCGGTGCGAGGCTTCCTCGAGGGCGGGATGACCGCCTGGCGCACGGAGGAGCGCCCGGTGCGCAAGATCGAGCTGATCGACCCGGACGAGCTGGCCGAGCGGGTCGAAGGGCCGGAGCCACCGCTGGTGCTCGACGTTCGCAACGCGGCCGAGTACGCGGGTGAGCACATCCCCGACTCGCTGCACATCCCCTACGGCGACCTGGCGGGCCGCTGCGAGGAGCTGCCGCGAGACCGGCCGATCGCGACGATCTGCCGCGGCGGCAAGCGCAGCGGCCTCGCCGCCTCGATCCTGCAGCGCGAGGGCTTCGCCGACGTCGTCCACGTCGGTCGGGGCGTCGGCGCCTGGAGCGACGGCGGCCACCCCGTCGAGAGCGGCGCCAAGGCCGAGAGCCCGGCGCTCTAGCGACCCAAGGCTCGGAGGCCGGCGACCGCCTCCTCGATCGGGGCCTTACCGGAAACGAGCTCGAACGCCTTGCCGACCGCGTTGGCGGCGGGAAGCACCGCGCCCAGGACGGCGGCGACGTCGGCTCGGGGGACCTGGCCGCGCTCCAGGCCGCTGCCGATCGTGACCAGCCCGGTCGGGGGATCGTCGGTCAACCCGCCCGGGCGGACGATCGTGTATTCGAGCCCGCTCGCCTCCAGCGCTCGATCGGCATCCGCCTTGGCCCGCAGGTACTCGGCGAAGACGTCACCGCCCCCGGCCGGCGGGTCGGCGGCGCCCATCGCGCTGACCATGACGTAGCGGTGAACGTTCTCCGCCCGGGCCGCGTCGATCAGCTTCACACCGGCGGCGAAGACGACGGCGTCAGCACCGCGAACCGCCGCCGCCACGTCGTGCTCGCCCTCGAGGTCGCAGAGCACCGGCTCGATGCCACCCGCGACCAGGTCGTCGGCCTGCTCCGGGTTGCGGACCAAGCCCCTGACCCGGTCCCCTCGCCCGGCCAGCAGCCTGCCCAGCTGTAACCCGATCTTCCCGTGGCCACCTGCAATCGCTACGTCCATCGCACCGCTCCTATCGTCGTCGGTTGTGGCTTAAGACTCATCATTATTGGGTAGGCTCCTCGCGTAACGGGGTCGGGCTCCCGGCCAACCGACGCAGAGGAGGCTCCAATGAATCGAAGCAAGCTCGTCCTCGCGGCATCGCTGGCCCTGGCCGTCGCGCTGCTCGCGCCGAACGCCGCGTCAGCCTGGGCGCCGGCGGCGACAGCGACCGTCCACCCCGGGGTGCAGACCTTCACCGAAGGGGCTCAGTGCACCTCGAACTTCGTCTTCCAGGAAGGCTCCAACGTCTATCTCGGCCAGGCCGCGCACTGCTCCGGCACCGGCGGCCAGACCGAAACCAACGGCTGCACCAGCGGCTCACTCCCGATCGGGACCAAGGTCGAAGTCGTAGGTGCGAGCAAACCGGGGACGCTGGCCTACAACTCCTGGCTGACCATGCAGGCCAAGGGCGAGATCGACCCCAACACCTGCGCCTACAACGACCTCGCCCTGGTCAAGCTGGACCCGGCCGACGTCGGCAAGGTCAACCCCTCGGTGCCGGGTTTCGGCGGCCCGACCGGGGTCGGCAGCGCCGGCGGCCTCGGCTCCACCGTCTACTCATACGGCAACTCGGAGCTGCGCGGCGGGGTCACCAAGCTGAGCCCGAAGCAGGGGGTCGTGGTCCAGAACGAAGGCAACGGCTGGAGCCACGTCGTCGCCACCCTCAGCCCCGGCATCCCGGGCGACTCGGGCAGCGGCTTCATGAACGAATCGGGCGGGGCGATGGGCGTGCTCAGCACCCTGCAGCTGGCGCCGCTGGCGGGCACCAACGGGGTCGGCGACCTCGGCAAAGAGCTCGCCTACATGCGCGCGAACACCTCCCTCACCGAAGCTCAGCTCGTGCACGGCACGCAGCCGTTCAAGCCCAACCTGGTCGAAGCCATCCTCGGGTCCTAGGAATTCAGCTCGGCCAGGAGGCCGTGGAGATCGAGCGGGCGAACGTACATCTCCACCTTCTGGCCGGGCTGAGGCTCCGGCCACTCCCCTTTCGGGCGGTCCCAGTAGAGCTCGATCCCGTTGCCGTCGGGGTCGGCGAGGTAGAGGGCCTCGCTGACGCCGTGGTCCGAGGCGCCGCTGAGGCGCACACCGGCCTCGGTCAGCCGCCGCAGCGCGTCGGCGAGGGAGCGGCGGCTCGGGTAGCGGATCGCCACGTGGTAGAGGCCGGTCGTCCCCGGTGGCGGCGGCGAGCCGCCTTTCGACTCCCACGAGTTGAGGCCGATGTGATGGTGGTAGCCCCCGGCCGAGACGAAGGCCGCGTCGGCGCCGTAGCGCTGCTGCAGCTCGAAGCCGAGCACGCCGCAGTAGAAGTCGAGGGCGCGGTCGACGTCCGCCACCTTGAGGTGGACGTGGCCGATGTCGACGCCGGGATCGATCGGCTCAGCCATCTAGACCATCCAAGGCCTCGTTGACGAGACGGTCGGCCTCGGCGTTCTCCTCGCGGCGCACGTGGCGGATCGACCAGCCCTCGAAGGGGCCCAGTGCCCGTTTCACCTCGCCGTGCAGCTTTCGCATCGTCGGATCCTTGACTTTGTACCTACCCTCGACCTGGCGCACGACCAGCTCGGAGTCGCCGACCAGCTCCAGCTCGCTTGCCCCGTGCGCCGCTGCCAGCTCGATCCCCAGCAGCAGCGCCTTGTACTCGGCGACGTTGTTGGTGGCGCGGCCGATCCGCACACCGCGCTCCTCCAGCACCTCGCCCTCGGGGCCGCGGACGACGACGCCGATCGCCGCCGGCCCGGGATTGCCCCGGGCGCCGCCGTCGACGTTGACCGTGAGCTTGGCCATCGCTCAGCGGCGGGCCGGCGCGCCGTCGGCGGCGGGGCTTTTGGCCGGAGCGGCGAGGACGATGCGGCCGCCTTCGACGGCGGAGGCGTTCCACTGCCGGGCGGCGGAGGGTCGCGGCTCGTCGCCGACGTCGACTCCCCACTGGTACCAGGAGAGGTCCCAGGCGACGGTGATCCGGACCTCGTCCGGGGCGCCGGCAGAAGCGCCGACGGAGACCCAGGGAGTGCCCAGCGTCTGCACCAGGCCGGCGACCGTGTGGCCGGCCTCACTGGCGTTGAAGCGGCTGGCCGCGCGCTCGAATGGGCTGAGCGACGACAGCTCGGCCTCGCGCGTGTGCCGGAGGCGCCAGCGCACGGGCCGCTAACCCTGCTGGAGGTGGGACTTCAGCCGCATCACGGCCTTGGTGTGCAGCTGGGAGACGCGCGACTCGGTGACGCCGAGGACCTCGCCGATCTCCCTCAGGGTCAGGTTCTCGTAGTAGTAGAGGGCGACGACCAGCTGCTCGCGCTCGGGCAGCGAGCCGATCGCCTCGGTGAGGCGGTCCTTGACCTCGCTGGTGTCGAGCGCCTCCTGCGGATCGGCGGCGCCCTCGTCGGCGATCGTGTCCAGCAGCGAGACCTGATCGCCGGAGGAGTCGGACACGGTCCACAGCTCGTCGAGCGCGTAGACGGAGGAGTTGGCGATCTCCAGCAGCGAGTTCTGGAGTTCCTCCTCGGTCATGTTCAGCTTCGCCGCCAGCTCGGCCTCGGTCGGCGCCCGCTGCAGCTCGTGCTCGAGCTTCGACTGGGTCGCTTCGATCTCCCGCGCCCGCGAGCGCACCGACCGCGGCACCCAGTCGAGCGAGCGCAGTTCGTCGATGATCGCGCCGCGGATGCGGGTCATCGCGAAGGTCTCGAACTTGATCCCGCGCTCGGGCTCGAAGCGCCCGATCGCCCCGATCAGACCGACCAGCCCATAGGAGATGAGGTCGGCGTCCTCGACGTGCGAGGGAAGCCCAGCGCCGAGACGGCCGGCGACGAACTTGACCATCGGCGAGTAGGCGACCACGAGGCGCTCCCGCGCGGTCCCGTCGCCCTCCTCCTTGTAGCGACGCCACAGATCGCGGAGCTCGACCTCTTTTACGCCGGTTTCCATGCAGTCATCCGATTCTATGTTCGTGTGGGCGGTTCGGCGTCATGCGCGGGGGTGACTGGCGGCGTAGGTGTCACGGAGGCGGGCGGCGTCGACTCGGGTGTAGACCTGGGTGGTCGAGATCGACGCGTGACCAAGCAACTCCTGGATGGTACGCAGGTCGGCGCCACCCTCGAGTAAATGCGTCGCGAATGAATGACGAAGTGAATGCGGCGAGACGCCGGCGGCGATCGCCGCCTCCCGCGTCCAGAGGCCGAGGCGCCGGGTGACGTCGGAGTTGGAGAGGCGGCGGCCGCTCTTGGAGAGAAAGAGCGCGGGCTCGCGCGGATCGGTGGCCAGTGCCCTCCGGCCGCGTTCGACGTAACGGCGCAGCGCCCGCTGCGCCGGCTCGCCGACCGGCAGGGCCCGCTCCTTGGAGCCCTTGCCCAGAACCCGCAGCTGCTCGGTCTCGAAGTCCAGCGCCCCCTCGTCGAGGTTGACGATCTCCTCGCAGCGCAGGCCACACGAGTAGGCCAGCTCCAGCATCGCCCGGTCGCGCAGCTCCAGCGGCGTGCGGCCCGGGATCCGCTCCAGCAACGAGCGCATCTGCTCGGTCGAGAGCACCTTCGGCAGCTTCTGGGAGCGCTTCGGGCTGGAGACCAGCTCAGCCGGGTTCTGGCCGGCCCGCTCGGTGCGGACGAGGAAGCCGTAGAGACCACGGATCGCGGCGAGCTTGCGGGCGACCGTGGCCGGGGCGGCGCTGGCCGAGGAGAGCCCGGCGGCGTAGCGGCGCACGTCACGGTGGCGGACGTCGCCGGGGCCCAGCCCCTGCGGACTCGCCCACTCGGCGAAGCCGCCGAGGTCGACCCCGTAGGCGCGCCTGGTCCGCTCGGCGGAGCCGCGAGCTCGAAGGTCGCGGTCGTACTCGGCGATCGCCGCTTCCCAGTTCATCGTGAAGAGGTTCGTCGCGGCGGTGCCGGAGCCTCTAGCCGATGTAGATAGGGGTTCCCACTTCGACCTGGGGATAGAGTTCGATCACGTCTGGGATCGACATCCGCACGCAGCCGTGGGAGGCGGCGGTGCCGAGCGATTCGAGCTCTTCGGTGCCGTGGATGCCGGCCCCTTCGAAGATCCCCAGCCAGCGAGCCTTGATCGGGTCTTCCGGGCCGGGCGGAACCACCTTGCCGGCGAGTTCCCCGGCCCAGGCGGAGTTGGGGACGCGCCAGGAGGGGTTTTCTTCCTTTTCCTGGATGTGGTAGAGCCCGGCGGGCGTTTCCAGGCCTTCCTGGCCGACCGCGACCGTATAGGTCTTGGCCAGCTTCAGGTGCTTCCACAGCCGCAGCGTGAAGGTGCTGCGGTCGAGCGTGAGATAGGAGGGGAATTCGGCGGCGACTTCGTCCCTGGTCACTTCCGGCTTGACCTTGCGCACGCTGGCGACGACCATGTGCGGGGCCTTGGCGTCGAGCACCGCGTGTTCCAGTTCCCGAGTCAAGAGGTTGTCGCGCAGCTTGCGCCCGTTCCTGCCGGCGGCGACTTCGAGCGAGTCGGCGGCCGGGACGACGGTCGCGTTCTCGGCTTCACGGTTGACTTGGTCGGCGATCTTGCGGACGAACTCGTTGATCGCAGGCTGAGAGTAGGTGATCTGGGCCGAGACCTGATTGTCGACTTCGCCGCCGGTGACGTAGCGGACGAGCCGGGTCGGCAGGCCACCTTCCTGGCTCTCTTCGAGGGCGCGTTCGACCGCCTCGTCGACGCTGGCGCGGACCTTGAGCTTGGCCCCCGGCAGGGCCCAGGTTTCGCCGCCGAAGCTGACCTTGAGCGAGTGGCGCAGCGGAACGAGCAGGTGCCGGCGGACCGCGGCCGCGGCTTCCTCGGCTTCTAGGCCGCCAACGTCGACCCCGGCTATCGTCACCCCGTCGGCGATCTTGTCCTTCTGGGAGCTGTCGTAGGCGTAGGCGCCAACCGCGCCGAGGGCCACCACCGCGAGAGCGGCGATCACCGCTATCTGAGTCTTGCGTCCCATCGTCTCCCTCGACTTACCCGCGGTGTGCGCTGCTGCGCCCAGTTGTGAAAAGTTTAGGCATTCGGAGCATTCGGCCAGTGGGGCTGTCTTCCCTGCAATTTCGCATTTGCATCGGTCCTATCGGCAGCGGGCCGGATATCTTTCGCCGGTGCGCACGAAGGACGAGGTCCGCAGGGAGGTCTGGAAGGCGATGGAGCGCGAGGGCGTGTCCCGCTTCCCGGGCGCCGAGGGGCGGATCCCCAACTTCGCCGGCGCCAAGCTGGCGGCGGAGAAGCTCGCCGGGCACCGGCTCTGGAAGCGCGCCCGAGTGATCAAGGCCAACCCCGACTCGCCGCAGACGCACGCGCGGCGGATCGCGTTGGAAGAAGGCAAGACCGTGATCATGGCGGTGCCCCGTCTGCGCGACCCGCACCCGTTCCGGGTCCTCGACCCCAAGAAGCTGTCGAAACAGGCGGTGAAGGAGGCGGCGACGATCAAGGGGGCGCTGAGACACGGGCGCGTGGTCGCCCTCGACGACCTGCCGGAGATCGACTTCGTCCTCTGCGGCTCGGTCGCCGTGAACCTGAGCGGGGCCCGGATCGGCAAAGGCGGCGGCTACCACGACCTCGAGTACGGGATCCTCGTCGACGCCGGCAAGATCGACGGCCACACCACGGTCGCCACCACGGTGCACCCGATCCAGATCCTGCGCCAGCACCTGATGGTCACCTCTCACGACCTCCCCTGCGACATGATCGTGACGCCGCGGGCGGTGATCGAAGTCGAGCGCCAGTACGAGCGTCCCCGCGGCATTCTCTGGGACCATCTGCAGCCGCCCCAGATCCGTGAGATCCCGGTGCTCGAACGCATGGGGTATGCCTGAGGCGATGGTCGCCGAGCGTTCGACCTCCGCCATGTCGGCCTACGGGAACCCGGATCCGGAGTGGCTGGAGATCGACTGGCACGAGCACCTGCACCGGGTCGAGCTGCCAGGCGCCGACGTCAACTACGTGGAGATCGGCGAGGGCGAGCCGGTCGTCTTCGTCCACGGCATCTCCGGCTCCTGGCAAAACTGGCTGGAAAACCTCCCTCACTTCGGTCGCACCCACCGGGCGATCGCACTCGACCTGCCTGGCTTCGGGGCGAGCCCGATGCCCTCCTGGCCGATCGACGTCCCCGCCTACGGTCGCCTGGTCCACGACTTCTGCGAGAAGCTCGGGGTCGAGCGCGGCACCATCGTCGGCAACTCGCTGGGCGGCTTCGTCGCGGCGGAGGCGGTGACCGCGGCGCCAGGGCGCTTCGAGCGCCTCGCCCTGGTCTCGGCCGCGGGGATCATCAACACCTGGAACCCGGAAGAGAGGGCGGTGGCCACGGCGTTCGCCTGGAAGACGTTCAGCCCGCTCTTCGCCACGGGCGGCCGCGCGATCGTCAACCGACCCGGTCTGCGCCGCGCGGTCTTCGCCGCCTTCGTCCGCTACCCGAACCGGCTGGGAGCCGCGCTGCTGTGGGAGCAGATCGACAGCGGCCTCACCAACTGCCCGGGCTTCGGCGAAGTGCTGCACGCGGCGATCCGCCACGACATCCGCGAGCGGCTGGGAACCATCGACATCCCGACGCTCATCGTCTGGGGCTTCGACGACCGCGTGATTCCCGTGCAGGCAGCGCTCAGCTTCCACCGTCGCATCCCCCACTCGCGCCTGGAGATCTTCGAACGCACGGGGCACGTGCCGCAGTTGGAGCGGCCGGGGCGCTTCAACCAGCTGCTGGACGAGTTCCTCGGCTAGCGGGTCGGGGCAGGGGTTCCGCTTAACTTTTTTCGTCGGCGGCTTATGCCGTCCGAAGAAGGGAAGCGGCGAAAAAGTACAAGACGCTTCACCCCTGCCCCGACCCGCTAGATGGTTGATTCCTAATTCAATGTGCGTAGGCACTCAGGTGCCGCCCGGGGTCCCCGATCTCCCAGTTGTGCCAGAGCACCGCTGAGAGGGCC
>WNFM01294027.1_pt1 | contig 20896 bp, 13 predicted proteins | sample 5400271 | NCBI WGS metagenome assembly WNFM01 (sample SAMN13153352, study PRJNA577476) | soil metagenome | isolation source: 60 cm saprolite on Douglas fir-dominated hillslope | place: USA:California | collected 2013-09-17
CAGAAGCCATGCGAGCCCAATCATGATCAGGATGCCGCCGACGCTGACGAGCAGTTGCATCCAGAGCGCGCGCGCGCCGCCCTGGGCGTGCTGAACCAGGATCCAATGCGCTCCAAAGGACAGGAATACGCCGAAGCAAAAAATCGGAAGCGAATGCTGACCGCACAGGACCATCGGACGCAGCCATTTGGAGGTGAGTATCTCCGATTTGCGCGGAAAAAAGCGGGTGACCACCAGCGCCAAAGCGAGGAAATGCGTGAAACGCAGCATATCGAGGTCAGTCTTGTCGATCGGATAGATCGCCTTGATCATCCATTTCGGCACCATCGCATCCAGGAACGGGACGTGCCAGGTCATGACGATCAGGAATGCGAAGGCCATCCAAGCCAAGGCCACGATCAGGGCCAGGCGCGACCGGATCAGGATCTGCAGTTGGGCGATGCCTCCAACGCCACACCATGCCGCGAACACAAACATCAATTGCCAGGCGAACGGATTGAAATACCAATGTGTCCCGGGCGGATAGGAAGCAAGATTCCAGTCGAACCAGCGCGCCCCGATGTACAGCAGGATCGAGCCAAGCAAGGTCCAGTTCGGGCGGCGCAACAGGCACCACAGGATCAGCGGTGAGGCGGCGATCAGGGTTATGTAAAGCGGCAGCACGTCGAGGTCGACCGGCAGAACGTCCGGGTGCTGGAGAAAATTGTGAACATTGAATTCATCTTCGTACATCGGGTTGTCGAATTTCCTGACCGTACGCGCGATCTGCGCCGTGAACAGCAGGAACAGCATGATGTGGGCGACGTACATCTGCCAGACGCGGGTCCATAGCCGCTTGAGAGCTCCGAGAAAATTCCCGGCGCGTATGATCGGACCGTAGATGTAGCCGGCCAGATAACCGGAAATGAAAACGAAGAATTCGGCGGCATCGCTGAAGCCGTAATTGCGCAGGGTCAGCCAGGAAACGAAGTCGTCCGGAATGTGATCGAGGAAGATCATCCACAGCCCGATGCCGCGGAACAGGTCAAGCCGGAGGTCACGCTCGACGGCAACCGTGGTTGGCAGCTTATCCTGATTGGCCATCATGGCTTATCCAATCTGTCATGTTGGGCATCGCGGCAAAGGTAGCGAGGCGACGTCGGCAGACTTGCGGGAGGCCTGGCGTCGCCAAACAATCAAATACATTTAACCCTCGCAGTCGATGATCCCAGGGAAACCGCTGGCCAAAAAGCCTATCCCTGGTCGATTGACGAGTGCCCATTGATACCTACCCGGATACACTGGCGTCAATATACGGGATGGGTCGGAAGGCGGAAGTCCGCTACGCCTGGTCAAACGACCGGGTAGCGGCGCGCCATCAGGCCCGCAACGGTGCTTCGGCCGCCGATTAGACAAGGGAGAACCAACAAAATGGCCCGCCTGCCCTATCTCGAGGCCGATCAGGTCGCGCCCGAATATCGCGACATGCTCAAGCGCAACACCAATCTGCACAAGCTTTTGGTCAACTCGCCCGACATGGCGCGGGCCTTCAACGGAATCGGCAGCTATATCCGCTTCAAGAGCAAGCTCGACCCGCGGCTGCGCGAACTTGCCATCCTGCAGGTCGGCTGGCTGGAGAAATCGGAATATGAATTCACCCACCATGTGAAGATCGGGAAGGAATTCGGCGTCACCGACGAGGATATTGCTGGCATGATGGCGGAGACCGAGGGCAAACCGTCCGCGCTCGAGCCGCTGGCCAAGGCGATCCTGAAAGGCGCACGCGAGATGGTGCGCGAGCTGGCGATGTCGGAGGCCACTTTTGCAGAGATCAAACGAGAACTCTCCGACGAGCAGATGACCGATCTCGTGCTCACCATCGCCTTCTATTGCGCAGTCGTCCGCGTGCTCGCTACCATGAAGATCGACAACGAGCCTTCTTATAAAGAGGTACTAAAACAGTACCCAATCCCGGGAGTGAAATGACATGCGTTTGAAAGATCGTGTCGCCATCGTCGTCGGCGCCGGCCAGAGTCCCGGCGAAGGCATGGGTAACGGCCGCGCCACGGCGCTCACTTTTGCGCGCGAGGGCGCCAAGGTGCTTTGCGTCGATCATCATCCCGAATCCGCGCAAGCGACGGTCGACATGATCGGCGCCAAGGGCGGCACGGCGGTCGCCTTCAAGGCCGACGTCACCAAAAGTGCCGAGCTCAAAGCCATGGTCGACGATGCGCTCAGGCGCTGGGGTCGCATCGACGTCCTGCACAACAATGTCGGCGTCAGCCTCGCCGGCGGCGATGCCGAGCTGCTCGATATCACCGAAGAGGCGCTGGAGCGCTGCTTCGCGATCAATCTCAAGAGCTGCATTTTTGCCGCCAAGCAGGTGATCCCGATCATGCGGAAACAACAAAGCGGCACCATCATCAACATCTCCTCGATGGCAGCGATCACGACCTATCCCTATGTCGCCTACAAGGCGACCAAAGCGGCGATGATCGCCTTCACCGAGCAACTCGCCTACCAGAACGCGCAGTACGGCATCCGCGCCAACGTCATCCTGCCCGGCCTGATGAACACGCCGATGGCGGTCGACACCCGCGCCCGCGAATTCAAGAGGAGCCGCGCCGAGGTCGAGGCCGAGCGCGACGCAAAGGTCCCGCTGCGCAGGAAGATGGGCACCGCCTGGGACGTCGCCAACGCCGCGTTGTTCCTGGCGTCCGACGAAGCCAATTTTATCACCGGCGTGACGCTGCCGGTCGACGGCGGCGCCAGCGTGCGGCGGGGCTAGAGCATGATCCGGAAAAGTGGAAACCGGTTTTCCGAAAAGATCCTGCTCAAACATAAGGATAACGCTCGAGCCTGATTCAACTCAGTTGAACCAGGCTCGAGCCGCGAGAAGCTCAGAAGGTGAAAAGCACCGAAGCGTACCAGGAGAATTGATCGGTCTCGTTAGCGTTCTCAATTCCGCGCCTGATATAGCCGAGCAAATGGTAGGTGTCGCTGATGTCGTAGCGAGCGCCGATCCCGATGCTTGTCGTGGCAAGCGTTCCGCTGCCGTCGGCGGTCTGGTGAAACAGCTCGACGCCAAGCTGCAGTTTTGGGAGCAACTGATAGGTAGCGACGCCGCCCGCCAAGCAAAAATTCTGCGCCGAGCGGCCGCTGACCACGCAACCTCCGCCGCCGAAGGCCGACCATCCTCCGTTCCAGTCCTTCTGCACCCACACCGGCAGCAGCAGCGACGCGGTGTTGTTACCGATATTCTTGGTCGGGCTCGGCAGAAACACCCGCGGAAATACGCTGACGTCAAGACCAAAGGAGTCCTGGTGCAGGAAGCGGTATTTTGCGGCCAGTTCGATATTGCCCGGGCCGAAGCTCGCACCGCCTGCTGCGGGACTGTCGAAGCCCATGGGCACCGTGGCGGTCAATTGCAGGTCAGGCGCCGCGCCATAGTTGAAGTCGACCCCCGACGCGCCACCAATGTCACCTCGCGTGGCGGTGCCGCTACTGAAGGTGTAAATTTCAAAATGCTTGTAATCGGTCGGTTCGGGATCGTCGGACACGTAAGGTGGTCCGGCCACGGCGGGACGCGCCAGAGCGACCATCGCAACGAGAACAATTTTCGATTTACGCAACATCAAATGTCCGCCACTGCGGGATGCTTACCGGCGCTATGCGGCAGGAAAACGATGCAGGCGCTTGGGAGCAGCCACGCAAAGCGTGTGGCGTCGCCGCAATTTTAGTCAATCAAAAACGGCATAGTGATTTGCGCGACCTTGCCGGGGCCATTTTGATGCTTCATGGATTACTTTCCCGCGCGTTCACCACGACGCCAACCTAAACCAGCCATTCAAAATCAGACGGTCCCATGCAACAAATTCATCTGCCGACACTTGGCGCGCGCTACTGGGCCGCGCTCTGCCTTGCCAGCATCTTCGGCGCCAATATGGGCGATCTCTTTGCGCATAATCTGGGATTGGGGCACGTCGCCGGATTGCCGTATCTCGCGCTCGCGCTCGCTATCGTCCTGGTCAGCGAGCGCTTCGACCGCTCCATCCACCAGATGTACTACTGGACCGCCATCATCATCGTTCGAACCGCGGCGACGAATTTTGCCGACTTCGCCCAGGGCGATATGAAACTACCGAGGGAATTGGTGATGGCCGGCTTGACCACGGCCCTGGTCATCGCGCTGTTTGCAAGCTGGCAGTTCGCATGGCGCGAGCAATCCACCAAAGACTCCGCTTCGGATACGGTGCTTCGCGCCGATGCGGGCTATTGGATCAGCATGTTCATTGCCGGCACGCTCGGGACCGTGATCGGCGATTACTGCTCGCACAATCTCGGACTTGGCGACGGCGGAGCCGCTCTGCTGCTGGTTCCCATCCTGGCGCTGTTGTTTGTGATCGCCCGCAACGGATTGCTGCGGTCGTTGCCGTATTACTGGCTGACCATCGTGATGGTCCGGGCGGCCGGCACGGCGGTCGGAGATTACGAGGCCGGCCGCCATATGCTCGGGCTACCGCTTGGTACGCTCGTCACCGGCACCCTGTTCGTTGCGCTGCTTGCGATGTGGCGGGAATCGAAGGTGACGAAGCTGGTGCCTGCGGACTCCTGATTGATCGCTCGGCGCCGGTTGCGAAAGTCGCCTGACATGAAACTGTCATCTACTCGTGATGATCAGGAGCCTCGGCTGTGATCATCCGAGGGACGGCCCATTGAATTCATTGGCGAGCGGCGGCACGACACCAGAGAAACCGATCGACATCGTCGTTCGTCCGTCGACCGATGACGATGTGGCGGCCATGCTTGCCATCTATGCCCACCACGTCCAGCGCGGCCTCGGCGAATTCGACTTCGAACCGCTTCACGGCGACGACATCAAACGCCGCCGCAAGAACATGGCGAAACATCGCCTGCCGCATCTGGTCGCCGAACAAGAGTGCACCGTCATCGGCTACGCCTATGCGGTGCCGTTCCGAAAACGTCCGGCCTACCGCTACGCGGTGAAGCACTCCATTTACGTGCACCCGGATCATCTCAATGCCGGCGTTGGCCGGCGTCTGTTGCCGGCTCTGATCGACGCCTGCACCGCTGCCGGCTGTCGCCAGATGATCGCCTATATCGATGTCGCCAACATACCATCGCAGCGCCTGCATGCGACGTTCGGGTTCGAGCAGGCCGGCCTGCTCAAGGCCGTCGGATTCAAATACGGGCGCTGGGCCGACAGCATCCTGATGCAGCGCGCCCTCGGAGCGGGCGGCACAGCGCCGCCGGACGAACCGCTCCGCAAGGCCAACGGCAAACCTCTGTAAGCTTGTTGGATTATTCGCGCACCACATAGGTGTAGAAGCGGACCGTGCCGTCCTTTTCGGTCTCCCGATAGATCCCCTGAATCTCGACATCGAAGCCAGGAAACAGATTGGCGCTGCGCTCGAAGATTTTCAGATAATCAAGCATCGGGCGCGCGCGCTCGTCGAGCCGCTCGCCCGGGACGATCGTGGCGATGCCGGGCGGATAGACCACGAACATGGTGGTGGCTACCCGGCCGAACACCTGATCGACTGGCAAATAGTCGACATTGTTGCGCACCATCTGGCGCACTGCGTGGTGCGTCGGCATCGCCAGCGTCGGCAAATGATCCGCGGCGAACTGCGCCCGCTGCAGGCTATTGGTGAGATTGTCGCGGAAAAAGCAGTGCATCTCGGCACACAGTTCGCGCGTTCGCAACCCGGCATACCGTGCCGGACGACGCCGCACGAATTCCCCGATCGCGTCATCGAGACGGGCATTGTCGTCGTGCAACTTCTTGAAGGCGACCAGGGCGCTCAGCAAGGTGCCCGCCTTGCTCGACTCGACGCCCGGCGTGAGCAGGAATAACAGCGAGTTGAGGTCATTCTTCTCCGGCACCACCCGGTTCTCGCGCAGATATTGCGCCACCACCGGCGCCGGAATGCCGTAATCCGCGTAAGCGCCGGTTCCGCGATCGAAGCCCGGCGTTAGCAGCGTGAGCTTGTTGGGATCGGTGATGGCATAGCCGGGCGCAACATGGCTAAAGCCGTGCCAGCGGGCACCGGGAGACAGTTCCCAATAATGTGCGTTGGCCGCCAGATCGTCGGTCGGCACATCCTCCCAGGCGACCTCACGGAGCGCGTCGCCGTCGCGCTCCGTGAGGGTTACGCGATCGGGAACAAAAGCCTCGAAGAACCATCGCCGTGCCGAGTCTTTCTCCCTGTCCTCGAACTCGCGCCGGGTCGCCCTGATTTTCTTGCGCAGCTCAATGCCGAGGCGGATGGTGTCGTCCCACAACACCTCGCCGGAACGCCCTTTCATCATCTGCGCGCCGACGTCCAGCGAAGCAAATAGCGGATAGAACGGCGACGTCGACGCATGCAGCATGAAGAATTCGTTGAAGCGGCGATGCTCGATGCGGCGCCGCTGCCCCTTGATGTGACGATCCCTGACATGGATCTGGGAGGCCTGCGAGAAGCTTGCGAGCTGCTTGTGGGTGGATTGGGTCGCAATAATGCCGGGCTGCTCGGGACCAAGGTGGTCGAGCCCCATGGCGAAGCGACCGGCGTATAGCGGGTGGAACTTCATGAACCCCGCCCACGCCTCGTCAAACAGGATGTAATCGCACAGATGCCCGATCTTTTGGACGATGAAGCCCGCGTCATGGATCGTGCCGTCATACGTGCATTGCTCGATCACGGCGACGCGGAACGGCCGCTCGCGGCGCCAGGCCTCCTTGTCGGAGACCAGTGGATGGTTGCGGATTTTCTCGCGGATGCGCGTCTCGTCGAATGCGTCGTGAACGATCGGGCCGACCAACCCGTAGGCATTGCGGTCGGTCTCGAGAAAGATCGGAATGCCACCGCCGATGAAAAGCGCACCGTGGTGGGCGGCCTTGTGGTTGTTGCGGTCAAACAGCACGAGGTCGCCCTCGGCAACCAGCGCTGACAGTACGATCTTGTTCGAGGACGAGGTGCCGTTGAGCACGAAATAGGTCTTCTCGGCGCCGAAGATCGCGGCAGCTTCCTGTTGCGCCTTCAGCGCCGGGCCTTCGTGGACCAGGAGGTCGCCCAGTTCGAGCACGGAATTGTCCAGATCGTCGCGAAACACCTCCTGGCCGAGATGCTCCACAAAAATCTGGCCGATCGGACTTCGGCTGTAGAAGATGCCGCCATTGTGGCCCGGGCAGGTCCACAGCTGATTGCCGCGCTCCGCATAGTCGACCAGCGCGCCGAAGAACGGGGTTTTCAATGTCTCGGCATATTGCTTAAGCCGGCTCACCAGATTTCTGGCAATGAATTCCGGAGTTTCTTCGGCAAGGAAGATATAGCCGTCGATATAGTCGAGCACCTCGACCGGGATATCCTCCAAACGCTTGCGCCGCACCAATATGACGATCGGCAGTTCGAGGCCGCGCCGGCGCATCAGATTGATCAGGGCTGCGGTCTTACCTTCGAGCCCCTTCTTGCCCCAATCCACCACCATGCAGCCGATCGCCGCATCGGTCTGCACCGCCATCTCGGCATCCTCGACCCGTCGCGCCCGCACCACCTTGAAACCGAGCTTCTCGATCTCGGCGGTGATTTGCGTAAGCCGCAGCCCTTCCAGGTCTTCACTGTTGAATGCCGGCGCGCAGAGCAGGATAGTAAAATGCCTGAAGAAATCCATGCGGCGTTCCTGACTTTTCCATCATTGCATCGACGACATTCGCCAGGAAACGGCTCTTCGAAATGCGAACGCGACGTGGGCGACGCATCATACAAGTATCAATCAATGTAAAAATTGGATGACAGCGGCGCTGGATCGCGCATGCCATGCACCATGGCAGCTTGCGCCATTCGGCTTCCGGCCAGCTCCAGGCGAATACCACGCTATTTCGTCAACGGACAGCCGCTATCCTTGGCCGAGACGAACGCCTTGTCGCCGGGCACCACGGCGAGTTGCTTGTAGTAATCCCAAGGCTTTTTGGACTCCGACGGCTTCTTGACCTCGAACAGATAGAGGTCGTGCACCATGCGTCCGTTGGCCAGGACCTTGCCGCCCTGGGCGAACATGTCGTCGACCGGCAGCTCCTTCAGTTTCGCCGCCACCGCCTCGGTGTCCTTGCTGCCGGCCGCTTTCACTGCCTTCAGATATTGCAGCGTCGCCGAATAGGTGCCGGCTTGAATCATGTTGGGCATGCGGCCGGTCCGCTTGAAGAAGCGCTCCGAAAACTCTCGGGCCTTGTCGTCATGGTCCCAATAAAAGCCTTCGGTCAGCACCAAGCCTTGGGCGGCTTCGAGGCCGAGGCCGTGGACCTCGGCCAGCGTCAGCAGCAGTCCTGCGAGTTTCTGGCCGCCCTTGACGATGCCGAATTCCGCCGCCTGCTTGATCGAATTGCTGGTGTCGAGACCGGCATTGGCAAGCCCGATGATCTTTGCCTTCGAGCTCTGCGCCTGCAGCAGGAATGAGGAAAAATCCGACGAGTTGAGCGGGATGCGCACCGACCCCAGCACCTTGCCGCCCTTTTCCTTGATGAGATCGCTGGTGTCTTTTTCGAGCGCGTAGCCGAAGGCATAGTCGGCGGTCATGAAGAACCAGGTATCGCCGCCGGCCTGGACCAGCGCGCCGCCGGTACCGACGGCAAGCGCGTGGGTATCGTAGGCCCAGTGAAAGCCGTAGGGCTGGCAGGCATCGCCGGTCAGGCGCGAGGTCGCCGCGCCGACAACGATGTCGATCTTCTTCATCTGCCTCGACAGCTCGTGAATGGCGAGCGCCACCGAGGACGTCGTCAGCTCGGTGATCATGTCGACGCCTTCGACCTCATACCAGCGCCGCGCGATGGCGGTGGCCAAATCAGGCTTGTTCTGGTGGTCGGCGGAAATCACATCGATCTTCTGGCCGAGCACGCTGCCGCCAAAATCCTCGATCGCCATCTTGGCCGCCTCGAAGGAATATTTGCCTCCGTAATCCGCGTAGACCCCGGACTGATCGTTCAGGATGCCGATCTTGACACCCTGTGCCGATACCGGCCCCGCGAGCAACAATGCGCACGCCGCGACGGCCGCCGACAACAATTGCGATCTCATCTTCGTCTCCCCGAAGTCCATTCTGAAATTGATGTTATTTTATAGCCCTGCGGCTGCCCATCTATTTCGAGTAGGCCAATAGTATCTAGAGGCACTGCGGCAGCAGATCGATCATCGCCGGCGCGCTAACCGGCCGGAGCCGGTTTCTTGTATTTCGGGTCGGCCAGGTTGCGCACGATCATGTAGAAGATCGGTGTGAAAATCAGCCCGAACAGGGTGACGCCGAGCATGCCGAAGAACACGGCGACGCCGACCGCCTGACGCATTTCCGATCCGGAGCCGGTCGAGACCACCAGCGGCAACACGCCTAGAATGAACGCGAACGACGTCATCAGGATCGGACGCAGCCTCAGCCGGCAAGCTTCGATGACGGCCTCCAGACGCTCGCGGCCTTCGAGCTCGATGTCGCGGGCGAACTCGACGATCAGGATGGCATTCTTGGCGGCCAATCCGACCAGCACCACAAAGCCGATCTGGGTCAGGATGTTGACGTCCTGTCCCATGATGCGCACGCCCAGCGTCGCAGCCAACAGGCACATCGGCACGATCAGGATGACGGCAAACGGCAGCGTCCAGCTGCCATATTGCGCGGCCAGCACCAGGTACACGAACAGCACGCAGATCGGAAACACATAGAGGCCTTGATTGCCGCCGGTAACCTGCTGATAGGACAGATCGGTCCACTCGAACGAGAAGCCGCTTGGCAGCGTTTCGGCCGCAAGCCGCTTCATGATGTCGATCGCCGTCGCCGAACTGGTGCCGGGGGTGGTATCGCCCTGCAATTCCGCCGCCGGATAGAGATTGTAGCGCGCGACCCGGTCCGGTCCCGATATGTCCTGGAAATTCACGACGCTGCCGAGCTGCACCATGTCGCCGCTAGCATTGCGGGTGCGCAGGCGGGCGAGGTCGGCGGTTTCCTTCCGGAACGGCAGATCGGCTTGCGCCGTGACGTGATAGGTGCGGCCGAGGATATTGAAATCGTTGACATAGGCCGAGCCGAAGTAAATCTCGATCGCGTCGGTGACGTTCTGGATCGGCACGCCGAGCTTTTGCGCCTTGATGCGATCGATATCGACGAACATCTGCGGTGTATTCGCGGTGTACGGTGAAAACACCGACGTCAGCCCCGGCGTCCTGCGCGCCGCGCCGACCAGTTCGTCGGTGGCCTTGGCCAGCAAATCGGGGCCGCGGCCCTGGCGGTCCTGGATGCGCATGGTAAAGCCGCCGCCGGTGCCGATGCCGGGGATCGAGGGCGGCGGGATCACAATGATAAAAGCTCCCTCGAGCGCAGAGAGACGCTTGCGCAGTTCGCCGGTAATCTTCGCTGCCGTCAAACCCTGCTTTAAGCGCACGGCCGGCTCTTCGAACACCGGAAACAGCGCCGCGGAGTTGCTGGCCTGGGTGCGGGTCGCGCCGGATAGGCCGGCGAACACCGCCACGCGAATGATGCCGGGCGTGTCGAGCGCGATCCTCTCGATCTGGCGAACGATGTCGGTGGTGCGCTCCAGCGAGGCCGCGCCCGGCAATTGCGCGGAGATGATGACGTAGCCGCGGTCCTGCGCCGGAATAAAGCCTTGCGGTGTGGTGGCGAGCAGCCACCCGGCGCTGCCGATCAGCACCAGATAGAGCAGGAGCATCAACGCCGAATGCCGGATCACGAAATTGGCGGCACTGCCATAGAGATGAGACGCCCGGTCAAAGCCGCGGTTGAAGAGGGCTGTGAATTTTTCCCAAGCCCGCCCGATGAAATTCCAATTCGCCGGCGGCCGTTTTTCTTCATGCGGCTGCAGGATTTGCGAGGCCAGCGCCGGCGAAAGCGTCAGCGAACAGAAGCAGGAGATTGCCGTCGCGACCGCAATGGTGACGGCAAATTGCTGAAAAAATTGCCCGGAAATCCCGCCCAAAAACGCGGTCGGCACGAACACCGCGCAGAGCACCAGCGCGATCGAGACCAGCGCGCCGCCAACTTCCTCCATGGTCTTGAGTGCCGCATCACGCCGGCTCATGCCGTCGCGCAGATGCCGCTCGACATTTTCGACCACCACGATGGCGTCATCGACCACGATGCCGACCGCGAGCACCAGCCCGAACAGGGTCAGATTGTTGACCGCAAAGCCGAGCGCGGCCATCGCCGCAAAAGTGCCGACCAGCGATACCGGGATCGCCACGATCGGGATGATCGCCGGACGCCAGCCCTGCAAAAACACCAGCACCACGATGACGACGAGGACCATCGCCTCATAGATCGTCTTGATCAGTTCAGAGACCGACTGCGCGATGAACTCGGTCGGATTGTAGCCGATATTGTAGTCGAGCCCTTTGGGAAAATCGGCCTTCAGCCTGACCATGGCATCGGAAATATTTTTTGCCGTGGCGAGCGCGTTCGAGCCGGGCCGCTGGGTTACCAGCATCGCCACCGCGGTTTTCCGAAGCAGGAAGCTGTTGGTGGTGTAATCCAATGCCCCCAGCTCGATCCGCGCCACGTCGCGCAGTCGCACGGTGCGCCCTTCGGTGCCTGCCTTGACGACGATGTCTTCGAACTGCTGGATATCCTTCAAGCGTCCGGTGAAGGTGAGGTTGGGCTGGAACGCGCGATCCGCGATCGGGGGAGCTGCGAGCTGGCCTCCGGTGATCTGCAGGTTCTGGGCGCGAATGGCCGCCAGCACTTCGCCCGCCGTCATTCCGAGGTTAGCGATCTTGTCGGGGTCAAGCCAGAGCCGCATCGAGTAGTCGCGCGCGCCAAAAATCTGGATGTCGCCGATGCCGTCCAGCCGCAGCAACTGGTCGCGCACCTGCAGCAGCGCATAATTTGAGATGTAGAGTTGGTCGAACGTGCCGTCCGGCGACAGCATGAACACGACCATCAAGATGTCGGGACTGTTCTTGCGGGTGACGACGCCGTTACGTTGAACTTCCTCCGGCAGCTGCGGTTGCGCGATCGCGACCCGGTTTTGAACCAGCACCTGCGCCTTGTCGAGATCGGTGCCGAGCTTGAAGGTGACCGTGATGGTGAGCTGGCCGTTCGAGGTCGCCTGGCTGTAGAGGTAGAGCATATCCTCGACGCCGTTGATCTGCTGCTCGATCGGCGCCGCAACCGTGTCGGACACGGTTTGCGCGGAAGCTCCCGGATATTGCGTGGTGACGACGACGGTGGGCGGAACGACCTGCGGATATTCCGCGACGGGGAGCGTGGTGTAGGCGATGGCGCCGACGATCAGCAGCACGATGGACACTACCATCGCGAGAATTGGCCGGTTGATGGAAAGCTGGCCGAGATTCATGTCTTGCTGCCGGCAGGAGCGGCTGCTGCGGCATGCGGGCTCACCTTTGCCCCGACACGCGCGCGCTGCAGCCCATCAACGATCACGCGGTCGTCCGGCTTGAGCCCTTCGCGGACCACCCGCAGGCCCTCGTCGAGCGGCCCGAGAGTGACCGGTTTTGCTTCGACCGTGTCGTCGTCCTTGACCACGAAAACGATTTTTCGCGATTGGTCGGTCGCGATCGCGGTATCCGGCAGCAACAGCGCCTCATAGGGAGCGCTTGCGATCAACCTGACGCGGCCGAACTGCCCGGGCAGGATGGAAAGATCCTTGTTCGGGATGACCGCCCGTCCGTGCAGCGTGCCGGTAGACACATCCAGCCGGTTGTCGAGGAAATCCACCTTGCCGTCATGCGACGGTTTTGTCTCCCCGGTCAGCGCCACCTGGACCGGATTGGCCGTCTCGCGCGAACTCGGGCGCTTGCCCTCGAAAAAAAGCCGGTTGTATTTGAGATAGGTGGCCTCATCGAGATCGAAATAGACGTAGATCGGATCGAGCGAGACGATCGAGGTCAGAAGCGTGCCACCGCCATTGTCGCTGCCTTGCACGAGGTTGCCGACGCTGACGAGATGGCGGCTGACCCTGCCGGTGATCGGGGCGATGACGTGGGTGAATTCGATATTGAGCTGGGCTGCCTTCAACGAGCCTGCGGCCTGCATCTCCGCGGCCCTGGCCGCCTGCAGCGCCTGACGGCGCTGATCGACGATAGATTCCGAGACCGCCTGGGTTTGAACCAGTGTAAGCCCGCGGTCGAGTTCGCGCTTCGCCAGTTCCGCCTTGGCGCGCGCGTCCGAGAGCTGGCCGTCGGCCTGCTCGGCAACCGCTTCGAACGGGCGGGGATCGATGATGTAGAGCAGGTCGCCGGTATTGACCGTAGCGCCGTCACGAAATTCGACATTGGTGACGAACCCGCCGACCCGGGCGCGGACCTGGACCTCTTCGACCGCGTCGAACCTTCCGGTGAATTCATCCCAATCGGTGACGGTGCGCTTGACTGGCTGCGCCACTGTGACCGGCGGCGCCGCGGCGGCCGCCGCGGCCGGCTGCGACGGATTGTTCCCGCAACCGGACAACGCAAGCAAAGCTATCAGCGGCGTGAGGCCGCGCAGCGAATGGAAGATTGGTGTTTGAGTTAAACGCCTCGATTTATCAGTCGCCCTCAATTTCATCCCCTCCACTTTTTGCCGCGCATGATCGAGGCGGCGGGCTCAAGATGAGATCGACCGCCAGTCTCTCCAAGAACCGGCCGGGATCAAGCAAAATCATTGGCCGTCGGCAATGCCGCGTATCCAAAAATCTTATCGAACCGTCCGATAGAGTTGGAATAATTGCCGGAGAGCGATGTTGAGCGGCTGCTCGCGCCATGCTTGCGTGCCATCGCGGGTGGCGTCTAGCTGGCCAATCGGCTGGGGGGCCGACCTGCGCGCGCCTGCACAGCTCCCGTGACAGCAAAGTTGCGCTTCCCGCCAGCATTTTTTACTCCCCTCCCCGCGCCTCCTCCGCTAGATTGCTCGCAACCAACAAAAGCGCCCCGGGAGGACCCATCGCCGTGCACAATGGGCGTGTCGTTTTCGGCGCCATGGACGAGGTAGTATTCGGCCGCCCGGCTGCGGAAGCCGTCGTGGCGCAGATCGACCGGCTGGGTGCTATCCGCGCGTTCCTGATGGTCAGCGGTACGCTCAACCGCTCAACCGACGAGATCGATAAAATCCGAACGGCCCTTGGCGCGCGTTACGCGGCGACCTTTGACGCGATGCCGCCGCATACCCCGCGCGAAGCGGTCATTGCCGCCACCGAGCTGGCGCGTGCCGCCGGCGCCGATCTCATCGTCACTGTCGGCGGCGGCTCGATCACCGACGGCGCCAAGGCGGTACAGCTTTGTCTGGCCAACAATGTGCGTACGGTTGAGGGCATCGACACGATAAGGGCGGTCAAAGGCGCAGTTCCCGCGATGACCGCGCCGAGCGTGCGCCAGATCAGCGTGCCGACGACGATCGCCGGCGGCGAGTTCAGCGCGGCCGCCGGCGTCACCAACGCGAGTACCAAGGTCAAGGAAATGCTGCGTCATGCGCTTACCATCCCGCGCGCGGTGATCCTCGATCCCGCGATCACCGTGCGCACGCCTGAATGGCTGTTTCTTTCTACCGGGATCCGCGCCGTCGATCATTGCGTCGAAGGCCTGTGCTCGCGCGAGGCGCATCCTTATGCCGACGCGCAAGCGGCAAAAGGGCTTTCGATGCTGGCGCAGGCGCTGCCGCGGGTAAAGGAAGACCCGCGCGATCTCGAGGCCAGGATGGATTGCCAGATCGGCACCTGGCTCTCGATGGGGGCGTTGTCCGCGGGCGTGCCGATGGGCGCGAGCCACGGCATCGGTTATGTGCTCGGCGCCGTCTACGACGTGCCGCACGGATATACCTCCTGCGTGATGCTGCCGTCGGTGATGCGCTGGAACAAATCCGCCAACGCCGATCGGCAGGCGCTGGTCGCGGAGGCGATGGGACACCCCGGCAAGGACGCGAGCGACGTACTGGACGCGTTTATCCGCGGCCTCGGCCTGCCGCGCAGCCTGCAGGACGTCCGGATCGGCCCCGAACATTTCGACCGCATTGCGGAAGCGGCGATGGCGACGCCGTGGGTGCCGCGCAATCCGCGCAAGGTCGACGGGCCCTCGCAATTGCGCGAAATTCTGCTTCTGGCCGCATAACAACAAGGGAGACACGATGTACACCGGCAAGCATGCCCAGCTGCGTCCGCTGCAGCCCGCCTTCATCATGGCTGAAACCGGCGAGACCGTGACCTATGCCGAATTGGACGCGCGCAGCAATCGCCTGGCGCATCTGTTGCGTAAATGCGGCCTGAGGCGGCTCGACCATTATGCGATCTTCATGGAGAACAACAGCCGCTACCTCGAGGCCAGCGGCGCGGGCGAGCGGTCGGGATTGTATTTTACCTGTGTGAATTCTTTTCTGACGCCTGGTGAACTCGCTTACATCGTCAACAACAGCTGCTCCCGCGTCCTCGTCACGTCAGTCGCAAAACTTGACGTTGCGCGCGAGGCGCTCAAGGAATGTCCCAAGGTCGAACTCTGCATCGTCGCCAACGGCGCAGGCGAAAGCGATCACATCGTTGGGCTGGAGGACGCAACGCGAGGGTTGCCCAAAACCCCGATCGCAGATGAGTGCATCGGCACCCCCATGCTCTATTCGTCAGGCACCACCGGCCGGCCGAAGGGCATTCTGCGGCCGCTTCCCATGCAGCCGCCGGTACAACAATTGCCGATCTTCGACTTCCTGCAAAACCTTTGGCGGTACCGCGAGGGCATGATCTACCTGTCGCCGGCGCCGCTGTATCATTCGGCGCCGCACTCCGCCGTCACTCTCACAATCCGCGCCGGCGGCACCGCGATCATCATGGAGCATTTCGATCCCGAGCGTTACCTCGCTCTCGTCGAGAAATGGGGCGTCACCCACAGCCAGCTGGTGCCGACGATGTTTTCGCGGATGCTGAAGCTCCCGGAGGAAACGCGACAGCGCTACGACCTTTCGTCGCTCGAGATCGCGATCCACGCCGCCGCGCCCTGTCCATCGACGATCAAGGACGAAATGATCAAATGGTGGGGGCCGATCCTCCACGAATATTACGGCGCCACCGAAGGCCTCGGCTTCACCGCGTGCAACAGCACCGAATGGCTGGCGCACAGGGGAACGGTCGGCAAGGTGCTGCTCGGCGACCTCCACATTCTCGATGAGAACCTAAAACCCTGCCCGGTCGGCACGCCGGGCACGGTCTGGTTCAAGACCGCCACGCCCTTTGAATATTTCAACGATCCGAACAAGACCAAGGAGGCCCGCTCGCCCGATGGCAGCATGAGCACGGTCGGCGACGTCGGCTATGTCGACAACGACGGCTATCTCTATCTGACCGACCGAGCGACCTTCATGATCATCTCCGGCGGTGTCAACATCTATCCGCAGGAATGCGAGAACTTGCTGATCACCCATCCCAAGATCGCGGACGCCGCCGTGTTCGGCGTGCCCAACACCGATCTCGGCGAGGAAGTCAAAGCGGTGGTGCAGCCGATGCCGGGGGTGTTGCCGGGACCGGATCTGGCGCAGGAGCTGATTTTGTTCTGTAGCGAAAAGCTGTCGCGGCCGAAGGTGCCGCGGTCGATCGATTTCGAGGCGGAGCTGCCGCGGCTGCCAACCGGCAAACTCTACAAGCGGCTCTTGCGCGACCGCTATTGGGGCAACAAGACGTCTAGAATCGTATAGGCGCACGCCGTGCCCCGAGGGTTGTTCGGACGCATGCCTGCGGTAATTCCGGCAGCCGGAAAGATTAAAACCGGCGGCATTTTCATTGCGCCGGCGAAAACTATATACGACCACAGTTTCCGCAGGGCATAATCGGCCACATCAAAGGGAGAACAACAACATGCGTGAAGCCGTCATAGTTTCCTATGCCCGTACCGGGCTGGCAAAATCCGGCCGCGGCGGGTTCAATATCACCCCACCGATGTCGATGGCGGCGCATGCCATCAAGCACGCCGTGGAGCGCGCCGGCGTCGAGAAGGATTATGTCGAGGATTGCTATCTCGGCAATTGCGCGCATGGCGCGCCCAATATCGGCCGTCAGGCGGCATTGCTCGCGGGCCTGCCGAAGTCGACGGGCGGCGTATCGGTAAACCGTTTCTGCTCGTCGGGGCTGCAAACCATCGCGATGGCGGCCAACTCGATCCGCTCGGACGGCGCCGATTGCATCGTCGCAGGCGGCGTCGAAAGCATCTCGATCCCCGGCGGCGGTTCGCCGAAGGAATCGATCGATCCGGACCTGCTGAAGACCGCGCCCGACATCTTCATGGCGATGATCGATACCGCCGATATCGTCGCCGAGCGCTACAAGGTCAGCCGCGAATACCAGGATGAGTTCTCGCTGGAATCGCAGCGCCGCATGGCCGCGGCCCAGCAGGCCAATAAGTTCAAGGACGAAATCGTCCCGATGAAGACCAAGATGAAATTGGTCGACAAGGTGACGAAGGAAGAAAGCATTGTCGACTACGTCGTTAACCGCGACGAGTGCAACCGGCCCGACACCACCATGCAAGGCCTTTCCAAGCTCGAGCCGGTGAAGGGTCCCGGCAAATACGTCACGGCCGGCAACGCCAGCCAGTTGTCGGACGGCGCGGCTGCGGTGGTTCTGATGGAAGCCAAGGACGCGGAAAAGCGCGGCCTCGAGCCGCTCGGCCGCTTTGTCGCTTGGGCTGCGGCGGGCTGCGAGCCGGACGAGATGGGTATCGGCCCGATCTATGCGGTGCCGAAACTGTTGAAGCGCCACGGCCTGAAGATTGGAGATATCGATCTTTGGGAGCTCAACGAGGCGTTTGCCAGCCAGTGCCTGTATTCCCGTGACCAGCTCGGCATCGATCCCGAAAAATACAACGTTAACGGCGGCTCGATCGCCATCGGGCATCCCTTCGGCATGACCGGTGCGCGATTGACCGGCCACCTCCTGCAGGAGGGACGGCGGCGCAAGGCCAAATGGGGCGTCGTGACGATGTGCATCGGCGGCGGCCAGGGCGGTGCCGGCCTGTTCGAAATCTATCATTGAGCCGGGGCCCGCGTTCGGCGCCAGGCTCGTAAGTCAGAAGGGATGCCAGCAGCGCGGCGGAGCATCGCCGCGCTGCCCGTTTTGAGAGGCGAGGCCACTGAGCGGCGCCTCAAAAAGTGTGCCCGGCGAGCGCCGCGTCTGATTTGTGCCTAAAATTTGCACGAAAATGGAACCCGAAAGGTGGGGGTGTTCGATTCCGTCGCATGCCCGGCAGTTGGGAAAAATCTCCCCCGAAACCCGATTCCCGCAAGGAACTTTCTTTTTTCTCCTGCGCTATTGCGGTGGGGAGAAGGTTGATCCTACCTGACAACTCCTGGACGACATGAACAAGCCCGCGCCCCGCGCTGGCGGAACGGTGAAGGAACCTCTGCGATGGCCAACGTGCCAAGGCCCGGTCGGCGTCCGTGATTGATCCCCTCTATGTCGCCTCGGGTTTCGGCGTCGGTCTTCTGGTCGGTATGACCGGTGTGGGCGGCGGTTCGCTGATGACGCCGCTATTGATCCTGTTGTTTGGCATACACCCCTCGACGGCGGTCGGCACCGACCTGCTCTATGCGGCTGCCACCAAGGTCGGCGGCAGCGTGGTGCATGGCTTTGCCCGCAGCATCCATTGGCCGGCGGTGATCCGGCTTGCCAGCGGCAGCATTCCCGCCAGCATCCTGACACTGCTTGTTCTGTGGCACTTCGGTCTCGAGGGCGAAGCCGGACGGAGCCTTGTCAACATCGTGCTCTGCTTTGCGCTGATCCTCACCGCTTCGTCGCTGATATTCCGCAAGACCCTGTTGGATTCGCTTCGCTGGCGCATGGAGCGGCTCGACGCCAGCACCATCGCGCGCGCCACCGTGCTGGTCGGCGCGCTGCTCGGCGTGCTGGTGTCGATTTCATCGGTCGGCGCCGGTGCGGTGGGCGTGACCGCGCTATTGTTGCTTTATCCGAAATTGCCGATGGCGCGCATCGTCGGCTCCGACATCGCGCACGCGGTGCCGTTGACACTGGTCGCCGGCGTCGGGCACTGGGCGCTGGGCGCGATCGATTGGCACCTGATGAGCGTGCTGCTGATGGGCTCGCTACCCGGCATCGTGATCGGCAGCTATTTCGCGACCCGCGTGCCGGAAACCGCGCTGCGGCTGATTCTGGCCGTCACGCTGATCTTGGTTGCCGGCAAGATCGGATCCAGCGAATGGAACAATGCGGTGTCGATCGCCGGGGCGCTGGCCCAGAGCACGGCGCGCTAGACGATCCGGAAAAGCATGCCCTCGGGCTACGACCCGACGGGTGACAACGGTTTTCCGAAAAGATCATGCTCAGGTAAAAATGCAAACGGCCGGACTTGCGAAGTTCGGCCACTGCGAAATCATGGGGCCTCGCCCGAGTTGAAACGGTCGACTGTTCGCCCGGCTGCGCGCACCCGCCTCGTCTGTCTCGACCGCCCGCCGAAATTGCCCCGCCGCCTGCATTACTCCGAAGGACCAATATCACTCGCAGGCCTTGCTGGTTGCGCGGCACCTCCGCCATGCTATCGTCCGAGAAAATCGGCCCGATATGAGGCCGAAACTGGAGGGAGAGAAGCATGCGGAGCGTGCCAGCGATTGCGGCCGCCATGTTGTCGTTGCTGGCGTTTTCCAGTGTTGCATCCGCGGCCGAGCCGAAGCAGGGCGGTATCTTGCGAATGTATCATCGTGACAGCCCGGGCAGCGCCTCGATCCACGAGGAGGCGACCTATTCGACCAACATTCCCTTCATGCCCGTCTTCAACGATCTCGTCATCTACAAGCAGGACGTGGCGCAAAACAGCATGGATTCGATCGTCCCGGATCTCGCCGAGAGCTGGGCCTGGAGCAGCGACGGCAAGACGCTCGATTTCAAGCTGAGGCAAGGCGTCAAATGGCACGACGGCAAGCCGTTCACGTCGAACGACGTCAAATGCACCTTCAACATGGTGATGGGGAAGTCGCCACAGAAATTCCGCAAGAACCCGCGCAAATCCTGGTACGATCAGGTCGCCGACGTCACCACCAAGGGCGACTTCGAGGTCGCGTTCAACCTGAAGCGGCCGCAGCCAGCGCTGCTGGCGCTGCTGGCGTCGGGCTATACGCCGATCTATCCCTGCCACGTAACGCCGGCGGAAATGCGCACCCATCCGATCGGCACCGGCCCGTTCAAATTCGTCGAGTTCAAGGCCAATGAATCGATCAAATTGGTGCGCAATCCGGATTACTGGAAGGAGGGCCTGCCGCATCTCGACGGCATCGAATTCACCATCATACCGAATCGATCGACCGCTATCCTGGCGTTTGTCGCCGGCAAGTTCGACATCACGTTTCCGACCGAGGTGACGATCCCGCTGCTCAAGGACATGAAGACGCAGGCGCCGAACGCGGTATGCGTGTTCGAGCCGACCAACGTCTCGACCAATATTATTGTCAACTCGACTTCGCCCCCGTTCGACAATCCGGACATTCGCCGCGCGATGGCGCTGGCGCTCGATCGCAAGGCGTTTATCTCGATCCTGTTCGAGGGCCAGGCGGATGTCGGCGGCACCATGCTGCCCGCGCCGGGCGGCGTCTGGGGCATGCCGAACGAGATGCTGGAGACGATTCCGGGCTACGGTCCCGACGTCAACGCCAACCGCGAGGAAGCACGCAAGCTGATGCAGAAGGCGGGTTATGGACCGGACAAACACCTCGCGGTCAAGGTCTCGACGCGCAATATCGCGCAGTACCGCGACCCCGCCGTGATCCTGATCGATCAGCTCAAGAGCATCTATATCGACGCCGATCTCGACGTGGTGGAGACCGCCAACTGGTTCCCGAAGGTCGCGCGCAAGGATTATGCGCTCGGCCTCAATCTCACCGGCAATTCGGTCGACGATCCCGACCAGTCGTTCTACGAGAACTATTCCTGCAACTCGGAGCG
>WNFM01352749.1_pt1 | contig 20895 bp, 21 predicted proteins | sample 5400271 | NCBI WGS metagenome assembly WNFM01 (sample SAMN13153352, study PRJNA577476) | soil metagenome | isolation source: 60 cm saprolite on Douglas fir-dominated hillslope | place: USA:California | collected 2013-09-17
ACCATAGATCAACCTCGCTAACACATCCCGTGCCTGATCGTCGGTGCCGAGCCAGTTGATGGCATCAGGCGGGGAGGGCGCCGGCCCACCAAGATCGGTGATGACGGTGTTATCGCGAAACGGGATCAGGGGCCAGATCATCCAGCCCTTGTCGTTGATCCGCTTTTGCAGTGATGGATCCTTGTAATCGGCAGATGTCTGGAAGCTGCCGCCAAAGGTGGTTTCCGGATAATCGACCAAGACGGGCGCATAATAGGCGCCGTCATATCGCACCAAAAGTGGTCGATCATTGGCGATGAATTCGGCGAACAGACTGCAGACGAACATGAAAGTGAACAGGACCAAGGCCGTGAAGCCGCGCTCGTTGCGCCGGAAGGCGATCAGGCGCCGGGCGGTCATCGGGCTCACCGGTAAGCCGAGAAAGCGATGTTGGGGCATCTCGCTCATAGATCGCGCGCCTCGAAGTCGATTCGCGGATCAACCAGCATATACATGATATCGCTGATCAACTGGGTCAGCATGCCAATCAGCGTATAGATATAGAGCGTGCCAAAGACGATCGGATAGTCGCGGTCGAGTATCGATTCGTAACCCAGCAGGCCCAGGCCGTCGAGCGAGAAGATGATCTCGATCAGCAATGAACCGGTGAACAGAATGCCGATGAAAGTCGCTGGGAAGCCGGCGATGACGATCAGCATGGCATTGCGAAAGACATGACCATAGAGGACACGTGTCTCGCCGGCGCCCTTGGCGCGCGCAGTTGTTACATATTGCTGATTGATCTGATCAATGAAGGAATTCTTGGTCAGCATGGCGAGGCCAGCAAAGCTGCCGATCACCATGGCCGTGACCGGCAACATCAGATGCCAGAAATAATCGGCTATTTTGCCGAAGGCGCTCAATTGCTGCCAGTTATCGGAAACCAGGCCGCGCAGGGGGAACCAATTGAGATAGCTGCCACCGGCAAAGACGATGACCAGCAGAATGGCAAAGAGAAAACTGGGTATGGCAACGCCGATAATCAGCAGGCTGCTGGTCCAGATATCGAAGGTCGAGCCATCACGCAACGCCTTGGCAATGCCGAGGGGGATCGAGATCAGATAGACCAGCAACGTCGTCCATAGGCCCAGCGAAATCGAAACCGGCAATTTGACGATGATGAGGTCGATGACGGTGCCGCCTTTGAACCAGCTAATACCGAAATCGAAGCGCAGATAGTTCTTCATCATCATCCAGAAGCGTTCGGGCGCCGGCTTGTCGAAGCCATACATGCGCTCGATTTCCTTGATGAAGCGGGGGTCCAGACCACGAGCGCCGCGATATTGGCTGTCGCCGGACGTACCAGGCTGGCTTTTATTGCCGCCGACCTGCGCCGTGTCGCCGCCGCCGCCGGTGATGTGTTCGGTGGCTGATACCCCTGTCCCCTTCAGCCGGCTGATCGTCTGTTCGACCGGTCCACCCGGTGCGAATTGGACCACGATGAAGTTGATCAGCATGATCCCGAACAGGGTCGGGATCATCAGCAGGAAGCGTCGGATCAGATAGGCGATCACTTGCGGCGCCCCACGCGGCCGAGGGCAAAGCCGATGATAAGGCCGATCAGTGCGCCGTAAATCGGTGTTTGACCGCGATCAGTGCCCCCGTTGGTCGGCGGTGCAGCTGCCGGCTGGCTGGCGCCAGTCGCCGCAGGTGTGCCACCAGCCGGACTTGGAGTGGACGCTGCCGCGATGACGGAGGCCTTGCGCTGCTGCACGGCCGCCAATTTAGCCGGATCGATCCACCAAGAATCCTGGCCGATACCATAAGCCGGGCTGGGGGTCTTTTCCGGTCGGCCGAATTTGTCCCAGCTGACGATCCAGAATGTCCGGTTGGCAAAATGCGGAACCGCATAAAAGCCCCATTGCAACAGCCGATCCAAAGCATGCGTTGCGGTCACCAGATCCTTGCGCGTCGGTGCATTGATGATCTTGTGTTCTGGCCACCGGGCTCATCGGCGCTCTTCGATCCCCAGAAATCGCTTTGTTCATTGCCGGGTGATAGTGATTGGCCGATGCGAACAACGATCATGTCGTAATCGTAGGAGCGAGTGCGATTTTCATATTGGGCGGCATCAACCGTGCGAATCGTTGCCTCAATGCCCAGCCGCTTCAAATTCTGCACAAAGGGTTGCGCGATACGTTCGAAGAGCGGGCTGTCGAGTAGAATTTCGAAGGTGAAGGACTTGCCGTCACGCTGGCGCTTGCCATCGACGACCTTCCAGCCGGCCTGATCGAGCAGGGTTGCAGCACGATCGAGATTGGCGCGTGCGTCACCGGAGCCATCTGTCTGCGGCGGCTGATATTCGGTGGTGAAAACCTCATCCGGGATCTTGCCGCGAAACGGTTCCAGCAATTTCAGTTCGTCCGGTGAGGGCAAGCCGGTCGCGGCCAGTTCGGAATTGTCGAAATAGCTGCGATTGCGGGTATAGAGCCCATAGAACAGCGTCTTGTTCGACCATTCGAAGTCCAGGGCCTGGATGATCGCTTCGCGCACCCGACGGTCGGTGAAGAGGGCGTGACGCAGATTGAAGCCAAAGCCCTGGAAGCCGAAGGGATTGTCGTCCGGCAAGACTTCCTTCTTGATCAGGCCACTTTTGACCTGGGGGATGTCATAGGCCGTGGCCCAAAGCTTCGAGCTATTCTCGCGGCGGAAATCGACGGCGCTGGATTTGAAAGCTTCGAAGGCGATCGATGGATCGCGATAGTAATCATAGCGGATGCTATCGAAGTTACTGCGGCCGATATTGATCGGCAGATCCTTGCCCCAGTAATCAGGAATGCGTTCAACCGTGATCGAACGGCCCATATCGACATGCGACAGCTTGTAGGGGCCGGAGCCCAGCGGGAAATCCGTCAGGGGTTCCTCAAAGTTGCGCCCCTGCCAGAAATGCTTGGGCAGGACCGGCAGCTGACCGAGGATGATCGGCAATTCGCGATTAGTGTTGTTTTTCAGGCTGAATTTGACGCGATGTGTGTCGAGTGCTTCGACCTTCGCCACATCGGCATAATAAAGACCACGTCTTCGGCGGTGATCGGTTGGCCGTCCTGCCAGCGCGCCTGGGGCCGCAGATTGAAAATGATCCAGCTGCGATCCGCGGGTTGTTCCATCGATTCGGCAATCAGCCCGTACTCCGACATCACATCATCTTCGGGGCTGGTCGTCAGCGTCTCATAGATCCCGGGTAGGGCGCTGGCATTGCCCTTGATGATATAGGGATTGAAATTGTCGAAACTGCCAACCGCGGCATAGGTGACGCTGCCGCCTTTGGGCGCCGCCGGATTGACGTAATCCAGATGGGTAAAATCCGGTCCGTATTTCGGTTTATCGAGAAAGGTCAGCGCATGCAGCTTGGTGACGCCGTCTTCGGCCAGCGCCGATGGCGCAGCGATCGGGCCTGTGAGACAGAAAAGCGTGGCCAGCAATACTGCGGCTCTGTTCGCCAAGCTCAACCATCTTACCTGCATTGATGCAACCCATAGCGACAATGATATGGGCGGCAGTCTACTGGAGACGATGGCGGATGGAAAGCTGCGGTCGGGCTTGTTCGAGCCGTTCAGCCAATCAGCAGCGGCAGGGCTTCCTGATGGACGCGGCGATCACCGCAAGCCACGACCTTATCACCGGAGGTGCGGGTCAGTGCCTGGCCTTGCCAATCGGTGATGATCCCGCCGGCACCTTCGATCACCGGCACCAGTGACAGGAAATCATAGATGCCGAGATTGGCCTCGACGACGATATCGAGGAAGCCGGTGGCGACCATGCCGTATTGATAGCAATCGCCGCCATAGGTGGCGCTTTTGACATGCGCGCGCACAGATTCGAACTTGCCGAAAGCCTGGGCATCCGGAAAGGCCTGGGGCGAGACGGTCGAGAGATAGGCGGCCGATAGGCTGGAGCAGCTGCGTGACGTGCAAGCCTCGCCATTGAGCGTGCTGGGGCGACCCTTGGCGCCGATCCAGCGATCGCCGAGGATCGGCATGTCGATGACACCCAGGATCGGACAATCCTGATACAGCAAGGCAATCAGGGTGCCGAACATCGGTCGGCCGGTGATGAAGGCACGCGTGCCATCCAGGGGATCGAGCACCCAGACGAAATCCGCTTCACCGCGTTCGGTGCCAAATTCCTCGCCGATAATGCCGTGACTGGGAAAGGCCTCGGCGATCAGCTTGCGCAAGGCCGATTCACATTCGCGGTCGGCTTGCGTGACCGGGCTTTCATCGGCCTTGTCGAGAATGGTGACCTTGCGGCGATAATAGCCACGAAGAATCGCCTGGCTGGTGTCAGCCAGGCGATGCGCGAGATCAATGAAGCTCTGCGTCTGTTCCTGACGCAAGGTGTCGTTACTCATTTGCGTCATGACCGGTTCTATCGGGTTACTTCGGCAGCTCTGCCGGGCTATCGCTCTGATCACGCAGCCAGCGCAGCAAAGCGGCGCGATCCTCGGGCTTCTTCAGACCGGCGAAGCTCATCTTGGTGCCCTTGGCATAATCCTTCGGGCTGAAGATGAACTGGTCGATCGAGGCGAAGTCCCAGGGCTTGCCGAGACCTTTGACGGCATCGGAATAGGCAAAGCCCTCGTGGCTGCCAGCCTGGCGGCCGATGACACCCCAGAGATTGGGGCCGATCTTGTTCGGGCCGCCTTTGCTGAGATCGTGGCAGGTCTTGCACTTGCCGGCAATCGCTTCGCCCTTGGCTGGATCGGCGGCGGCGATCATGGCCACGGATGGCGCGAATTCCGCGCCACCGGCACCGCCGGCCGGGGCCGCGTTGCTTGCCGGCTTGGGTGCTTCGGCAGCCGGCTTGGCGGCGGCTTCCTGATCTTTCTTGTATTGCTCATCGGCCGCCTGGATATCGGCATCGCTCGGTAACGGGGCCGGGCTGTCCGACTGACTACGCAGCCAGGCGATGACCTCGGCGCGCTCTTCGACTTTCGGCAGGCCGGCAAAACTCATCTTGGTACCGGCGATATAGTTTTTCGGGCCGGCAATGAAATGGTTGATCATCTCATAGGTCCAGGGCTTGCCGAGGCCTTTGACGCCATCGGAATAAGCAAAGCCCTCATGGCTGCCGGCTTGGCGGCCGATGACGCCCCAGAGATTCGGGCCGACCTTATTCGGGCCGCCTTTGGTGAAGTCGTGGCAGGTCTGGCACTTCTTGGCGACCGCTTCGCCCTTGGCGGGATCGGCGCTGGCCAGCAACTTGCTGACCGGTTCGATCGCTGCCGGCGCCTGTGGTGTCGCGACGGCGGCGCCCTCACCCTCGGCCTTTTCGCCATGTCCCGGGTGGTAGATCGCATTCGAGACAATGCCGATGCCCAGCGTCAGCATGCCGCCGACCAGAATGGCTGCAGCGACCTTGTTCATTTCCAAAGATGAAGACATTCGTGTAATCCCTCGGCCAATCGAACGGTCCGGCCCCGATCACGCACCCCAATATCATGGAGTGGCGGCGCAATCCCCTACCAGACCGCCAAGAATTCGGCTCGGAATGTAGCGACTTTGACTGCCGCTGTCCAATGGCGGGTAGCCTTCCAGCGAAAGCCGATTGCCGCTGAGAGGCCGGCTTTTCCGGCACATGGATCGCATCTCGATCGGCCTTGGCACCAGCATTGGCGGGGCTTATCCGCGGGTGTGTCGGCGGCCTTCGCGCTGCCACGGAATTTCACCGGGTTCGCGGCGTAATGTCGCGGATCGGCCCATGATTCTGAAGCTAACCGGCACGGCCCGGTCCAGCCATCGAAAGCGCCATAGTTAATTGATTCTTGCTGCCGATCGTCGGGGCGGACTGCTATCGTCACCGGCGCGCCCCGTCACGCTGTCAGGATTTATCGATCATGAGTGCCGTTTCACCTGTCATCCTCATCCCGGCCCGGCTGGGATCGACCCGGCTGCCGAACAAGCCACTCGCCGACATTCATGGCCTGCCGATGATTGTGCAAGTCTGGCGTCGCGCCATGGAGGCGGATATCGGGCCGGTTTTCGTCGCCGCCGGCGAACCGGAAATCGTCACGGCGGTCGAGGCGGCCGGTGGCAAGGCGGTCTTGACCGATCCCGATCATCCCTCGGGCTCCGATCGCATTTTTGAGGCGCTCGGCCAGATCGATCCGGTTGGTCGCTTCGATGTGGTGGTCAACGTCCAGGGCGATCTGCCGACCATCGATCCCCAGCTCATTCGCCGCGCCATTGACCCCTTGGCAGACCCGGCGGTGGACATCGCAACCTTGGCGGTGGCGATCAGTCGCGAAGACGAGCGCCACGATCCCAATGTGGTGAAGGCAGTCGCTGCTTTTACCGCCGGCCGGGAGATTGCGCGGGCCCTCTATTTCAGCCGTGCCACGGTGCCGGCCAATGCCGGCCCGCATTATCACCATATCGGGCTCTATGCCTATCGGCGCTCGGCCCTGGCCAGGTTTGTCGCCTTGCCGCCCGGCATTCTCGAGCGGCGCGAGAAGCTTGAACAACTGCGCGCCTTGGAAGCCGGCATGCGGATCGACGTGGCGCTCGTTGACACGCTTCCGCTCGGTGTCGATACTCCGGCCGATCTTGATAGGGCGCGGCAGATGTTGCGCCCGGCTTCCTGATCCAAGCAGGGCTGGCGCGATATCGCGACGGCCTGCCCTGTATGCCTTCATCAGTGACGCCCCGATCGGGGCAACGGAGTGACCGTGACCAGCACGTCAGACAACATCATCGCCTTCCAAGGCTTGCCCGGTGCCTATTCCGACCTTGCCTGTCGGGCGGCGTTCCCGGCGATGATGACGATGCCCTGCGCAAGCTTTGAAGACGCCTTCGCGGCGGTGCGGACTGGCGCGGCCCGCCTGGCGATGATTCCGATCGAAAACTCGCTCGCCGGCCGGGTCGCCGACATCCACCATCTGATGCCGGAATCTGGACTGCATATCGTCGGCGAGTATTTCCAGCGGGTGAACCATCACCTGCTGGCACCCAGGGGCGCCAGCCTTGCCGGGCTAAAGACGGTTGCCAGTCATGTCCAGGCCCTGTCGCAATGCCGCAACGTCATTCGCGAACTCGGCCTGACACCGATCGTCAGCGCCGATACCGCCGGCTCGGCCGCCGAGGTGGCGCGCCGGGGCGATCCGACGGCCGCTGCCATCGCCTCTTCGCTGGCCGCCGAAATTCATGGATTGGATGTCCTCAAGGCCGATATCGAGGATGCCGAACACAACACCACGCGCATGGTGGTGTTGAGCCGCGAGCCGATCGATCCCGACCCCAACCAGGGCACGGTGATCACCAGTTTCGTGTTTCGCGTCCGGTCGGTGCCGGCGGCGCTCTATAAAGCCTTGGGCGGTTTTGCCACCAATGGCGTCAATATCACCAAACTGGAAAGCTATATGATCGACGGCCATTTCACCGTCGCGCAATTCTATGCCGATATTCTCGGCCATCCGGATCAGCGCGCGGTGCGTCTGGCCCTGGAGGAATTGAGTTTCTTTTCCCGGGAAGTGCGGATTCTCGGTGTCTATCCCGCCAGCAGCTTTCGCAACCAGCAGGGTTGAGACTCTCTTGGCCTGTGGCTAGGATTGTGGTCGGCACTCTTGAAATGCTGGCAGATCGGCAACTCCCCCTCACGCCATTGGGACTGGCAAAGTTTTTGATGATCGCCCATATTTACAGGATCGGTTGTGGTGACGGGTAAGGAGGTTGGCGATGCTTCATCGATCAAAATCAGTCTTGTCGATCTGCCGGCGTGGCCTGCGTCGCCGCCGCGGGTTACTGACAACGCTGCTGCACCCCAAACAATTCCTGCGCCGCCTCGGTGCACACGCCATTGCCGGCGGCCTGCGCCGGCTGACGCGCTGCGTGGTTTCGACGGTGGGTTCGCTATTGGTGCCGCAGGCCGAGTTAGTGCTGGTCCCGGTGCGTGCGTCGCGGCATCGCCGGTGGCGCTGAGGCCGACTCGGGATCACACATGAAGTAGCGAGCGACGGTTTCGCCGTCAGTCTTGTCGTGCGAGCCAGGCTTTGATTAATTGATTGGAAATTGAATCGGCGCGCGGCAACCGAAAGTCGTCATTGTCCGGATGGGCCAGTAATTCGGCCCGCGTCATCCAGCGGGCACTCTCCAGTTCATTGTCATCGAGGCTGAAGCGGTCATCCAGTGCCTCAGCCGTGAAGCCCAGCATCAGCGATGACGGAAACGGCCAAGGCTGAGAGGCAAAATAGCGGATATTGGTGACCCGCAACCCCGCCTCTTCCCAGGTTTCGCGGGCGACCGCAGCTTCCAACGTTTCGCCGGTTTCGACAAAGCCTGCCAGCACCGAATGCTGACCCGGCGCCCAAGTGGCCTGCCGCGCCAGCAAAATGCGTTCGCCATGTTGCGGGTGGCGATGGGTAATGCGCATGATCACCGCCGGATCCAGTCGGGGAAAATGGACCAGGCCGCAGGCGCTGTTGGTGCAGCGGCGTTGATGGCCGGCGGCTTCCACCGAGGTTGGCGTACCGCAACGCCCGCAGAAGCGGTGGCGCTCATGCCAGTGTATGAGGCCGCGGGCATAGCCCATCAAGGCGCCGTCGCGTTGCGGCACTAATTGTCCGACGCCGCGCAATTCGACGAACTCTCCCAATACCGCGACTTCGGTCTCGTCCAAATCGGAAAGATCAGCGGCAAAATACGCAATCTCGGCGCTGCGACCGAGGAAGATCACGGTGGTGGCGCGGCTGATCACATCCAGATGCGCAGATAATGTTAAGAAATGCGCTCGCGGCTGGCTCGGTGTCAGCACCAGATTGCGCCCACGCCAGATCAGATGAAGTTGGCTCAGAGGGTCTTGCATTCTGGCCGTCAACCATGCTGAATCTACACGCAAATGCGCGCTGCGATCGAAGTCGCCAGTGGCATAAAAGCTGACCGCCTCGGTTTGGGCGTCGGTGTTTGCTCTGTCGTTCATGTCGGTCACGCCGTCCTGAATAAATGCCTCTGCCCCGGAGTTGTTGATGATCCAAAGCCAGATCGCCGTCAATCGGCTCTTGAAACGCGGCCTGACTTTCAGCATGGCCGCTGTCACATTGCTGGCATCGATTGGCCTTGCCACTGCCGCCTTGGCCATCACGGCGGAGAATGCGCCGAATGCATCCTATATCTACCAGGTCATGCGCCAGGGCGACATCATTGGTGAACAGCGCCTAACCTTCGAGCATCATGGCGATGATCTCATTGTGACCACCGATGCCAAGATAGACGTCAAGCTGCTGGGCCTCAGCCTCTATGGTTTTGATCAGCATGTCGAAGAAACATGGGAGAAAGGGCAGTTAGTAGCGGTCAGCTCGACCGCCGATGACAGTGGTACTGCCAAGAAGGTCGAGATGAAGGTCGTCGGCAATCAGCTAGTGGGAAATTTCAACGGCAAAAATCGAGCGGCACCCCTGGGGATTTTCCCCAACAGCTTCTGGAACGAAGAGTCGGTTAAGCAAAGCCAGATTCTCGATACGTCGCGGGGCAAGGTGAAGCAGGTCACGGTCACCGACAGGGGCAAAGTGACCCTTACACTGCCTTTCGGCGTCGTGGAAGCCCATCACTATTCGCTGGATGGCGAGATGAAGCGGGAACTCTGGTACGACGATAAGGGTGTCCTGGTTGCCGGCGAATTGCCGGCGCGGGATGGATCGACGATTCGCCAGGAATTGTTGCGCGCGCCCTGATTGATCCGATCTTTCTATCGCGTCAGAATCGGTGCGCGGCTACGAGGCGGATTGCCGCAGCTCTTCGTCCAGAATCATTTGCCGGGCGTCGCTGGCCGGCATCGGCCGGCTAAAGAGGTAGCCTTGGCCGAGATCGCAACCCAGGCCTTTTAAGAGCTCCATATGCGAGCTGCGTTCGATCCCCTCGGCGACCACTTCCAAGCGCAGCAAATGGCCAAGCTCAATGATCAGGCGGGCCATTTCCAAATTGCGTGCCGCATCGGTCAGCGGCCGAATGAAAGATTGGTCGATCTTCAGATTGTCGATCGGCAGGCGATGTAAATGCGCCAGTGACGAATAGCCGGTGCCGAAATCATCGATCGAGATACGGAATCCCATCTGCCGCAGCCGGTCGATGACCAGGATGGCAGCATCTGGATTATGCATGACAGAGCTTTCCGTCAGCTCCAGCTTGATATGCTTGGGGTCGGCGCCGGTCTGATCGAGAATCCAGCCGATCTCACTGAGAAGCTGCGGATGTGACATCTGCAAGGCCGACAGATTGACAGAAACGAACAGATCCTCGGTGATGCCCAGGCCTTTCCAGGCAACCAGCTGCTCGCAGGCCCGGCGAAACACCAGCTGACCGAGTGGCACGATCAGCCCGGACCATTCGGCAATCGGGATGAAATCGGTGGGTGCGATCAGGCCACGTGTCGGATGCGACCAGCGTGCCAGTGCCTCGAATCCCGCCAACCGACCATCATGCATATGTACGATCGGCTGATAGGCAAGCCAGATCTCGTCATCGACATGCAGGGCCTGGCGCAGATCAGCCTCGATCTCATGGCGCAGCATCAAGGCGGTGCGGATGCTGGGATCGAAGAAGACTGGCCCTTTATGATCGGTGCTATCGGCTTGAACGGCAGCAATCTCGGCATCTTCGATGAGATCGCCGATATCGGCTTCCGGCGTGTTCATGACCGCGACACCAATCCGCGTCCGCAAACTCACCTGGCGTCGACCAAAGGAAATCGGCTCGTCGCTGACCGCCCGGATGCGTTCCGTCATCTCGGCAACGACATGGGCGGCGCGGCTCTTGAGGACCAGCATGAAGTCGGAAGTGCCGAGATGCGCCAGCCAGAGATTGCTTTCACTACTAAGGCGGGTGGCGAACAACACCAGGATTTGCTCGGCGATATCCATGCCGAAGGTGCTGCGCAGAATCTTGAAATCAACCACCTGGACGCAGATCAGCGTGATTTCCTGCGTCTGCTCGGAGAGTGATTGTAGATGCTGGCGTAAGCTCGCTTCATTGGGCAGGCCGCTTTCGCTGTTGTGATAGGCAAGTTGCGTCAGATGCTGCTCGTATTCATGCTGTCTGGTGGCATCGCGCCACAACCAGATGATGCCACCGCCATCCAACACGCGTTGCTCCAGCGAAAGCCAGCCATTGCTGGCCTGGCGCAGCTTCAAGTCGAGATCCTGCATCTCGGCGGATTGGACGGAGCTGGTCAAATGCGTACCGGAATCTGCTTCCAGCGATGAAGCGATGGCCTTTACATGATCAGCATAGCCATGCGAATTGCGGCAGCAGCTTTCGACTTGTGTAAAGAAATGCAGATAGAGCTCATTGCAGCTGATGAAGCGTTGCTGTGCATCAAACAGCGCGTAGCCGATGCCGACACTGCCCAGCATCTTGGTGATGTCGAAGCGACCACGCTCCACTTCCGTCTCATCGGTGACATCGCTCCAGATCCGCAGCCATCCCCCGGCGTTCAGCCGAAACACCCGACTACGCGTCCAGCCACGCTCCGGCACAAAGCGGGTGTAATCTGCGCCATCCTGTCGCAGTGACTCGAGTGACCGGCGGGTCAACGCTTCGATTGCTTCGGGCGAGCGCAACTGAGGGCCGGTTTCATAGGAACGGCGGACCAGGTCTTCCAGGTGAATGCCGACAGCAATTGAGTCTTTAAGATCAGGGAACAGGCGTAACGCGCTGGCATTCCATCGAATCAGCTGATCGTCATCATCGAATAGCGCCACTGCATGCTGCTCCGATTCGCAGTAGCGCCACAGCAGATCAACCTCTGAGGTGTCGACCAACGCGCTCGGAATCGCAGTTAAAATATCGGCAGGATACGCCACTAACAGCCTATGTCTTTATTAGTAAAGGTTTTTCAGAACGGGCCGGAGTCCGAAGGATACAGTTGCACAACGATCGTAAATTATTGGTATAATGGCTGCGGGAGGTTGGTGGTGGACGGGCGTCTCGCCAACCCGGTCAGGTCCGGAAGGAAGCAGCCGTAACGAGTTTCGCGCTCGGGTCGCTATCCAGCCTCCCACTTATCTGCCCGCAGTTCTGTCTGCTACTCCTTGGCGTGCAGGCCGGGGCAGCCCGACTACCCCGTTGGACCGGCCGAGACCAGACGTAGCATGACCGAGCCGACAACCATATCCCCACCCCCTGCCGATCTGTCCGCTGCCGGTAATGCTGGCTACCGCGTTCTGGCGCGCAAATATCGACCCACCGACTTCACCACCATGATCGGCCAGGAGGCCTTGGTCCGGACCCTGACCAATGCGATCGCCCAAGGCCGCCTGGCCCACGGCTTCATGCTGACGGGGGTCCGCGGGGTCGGCAAGACGACAACCGCCCGAATCCTGGCACGGTGCTTCAATTGTGTGGGACCCGATGGGTCCGGCGGACCGACCGCATCGCCGTGCGGCGTCTGCGACAATTGCAAGGCAATTGCCGAAGATCGGCATGTCGACGTCATCGAGATGGATGCCGCCAGTCGCACCGGTATCGACGATATCCGCGAACTGATCGATGGCGTGCGCTATCGTCCGGTCAGCGCACGCTACAAGATCTATATCGTCGATGAAGTCCATATGCTCTCGGAAAAGGCCTTCAACGCCTTGTTGAAGACCCTGGAAGAGCCGCCGGCGCATGTGAAATTCATCTTTGCTACGACCGAGATCCGTAAAGTCCCTGTCACCGTCCTGTCGCGTTGCCAGCGTTTCGATCTGCGCCGCATCGAGGCCGAGGAATTGGCCGCTCATTTCACCCGCATCGCCGAAAAGGAAGGGGCGCGGATCACCCCACAGGCTTTGGCCCTGATCGCGCGGGCGGCCGATGGATCGGCCCGTGATGGCCTGTCGCTGCTCGATCAGGCGATTGCGCTCAGCGACGGTGAGATCACGGAGATTGAAATCCGCGACATGCTGGGTCTCGCCGATCGCACCCAGCTGTTCGATCTCTATGACAAGATCATGCGGGGCGATATCGCCGCCGCCTTGACCCAACTATCCGCCATGTATCACGGTGGCGCCGATCCCGTGGTGGTGATCCAGGACTTACTGGATCTCACCCATTGGCTGACCCGTGCCAAGATCACGCCCGATGTGCTGCGCCAACCGACGACACCGGAGGCGGAACGGCAGCAGGGCCAGGCCCTTAGCACCAATCTGTCCGTGCCGGTACTCAGCCGTACCTGGCAGATGCTGTTCAAAGGCCTGGCCGAGGTTCAGCAGGCACCACAACCGCTGGCAGCAGCGGAAATGGTGCTGATCCGTCTGACCCATGCCGCGCAACTGCCGACTCCTGGCGATCTGGTGCGGCACCTGACGGAATCCGGGGCCGGCAACGGCGCTCCCGGCGGTTCAACGGGGGCCGCGCCGGCCCGGCCAGGTGGCGGCATGCAGGCCGCTGGCGGCGGTGCGGCAACCGCCCTGGCGGGGCCGCGTGTGCTGGTCAATCCATCGCCCGTGACGGCGGCGCAGCCCCAGGCCGCCGCCAGCCCGGACCTGCCGCAGCCCGACAGTTTCGATGCTGTGGTCGCTCTGTTTGCCGAAAAGCGCGAAGCCATTTTGCATGCCCATCTGCAGAAAGATGTGCATCTGGTGCGATTTGACAGCGGCCTCATCGACTTTCGGCCCTCGGCTCAGGCACCACGTGATCTGGCCGCGCGTCTGGGGGCAAAGCTGCTGGAATGGACCGGCAAACGCTGGATGATCAGCGTCTCCGGCGATCAGGGTGCCGCTACCTTGCGCGAGCAGGCGGCGGCGCAGATGGCGGCGGCCAAGGAAGCCGCGGCCCGCCATCCGCTGGTCAAGGCGATCATGCAGATTTTCCCCGGCACGCAGATTGATGAGGTTCGTGACTTGACCAGCGGCCTCGCGCTGGATAAAGCGGGGCCGCAAGGTATCAGTGCCGGCAGCGACAAGCGCGCCGCGACAGTCGATACCGCTGAAGAGTCTCGGGATGATGATGGCGACATGCCGGAAGGCGATGCCGTCCTCGATGATTTCTCCGGCATGGATGGATTGGGAGACGACGAGTCATGAAGAATCTCGGCCAGATGATGAAGCAGGCTCAGCAGATGCAGTCCAAGATGGCTGAGATGCAGGCGGCATTGGAGCAGGCCGAAGTCACCGGCCAGTCGGGCGGTGGGATGGTCACCATTACCATGACCGCCAAAGGTGATCCGCGGCGGGTCAAAATTGATCCGAAGCTGGTGGATCCGGCCGAAATCGAGGTCCTGGAGGATCTCATCATGGCGGCGCTGAAGGATGCCCGCGGCAAAGCCGACGCCCATGTCAGCAGTGAAATGTCGAAGCTGACGGGTGGCCTGCCTTTGCCGCCGGGTTTCAAGCTGCCGTTCTGATCCGCTCCCCCTTCTGCATTTCCAGCAACAGGTTTCGGCAATCGGCATGGCCGTCGGCGATATCGATCGATTGATCCAGATTCTGGCGCGCCTGCCGGGGCTCGGGCCACGCTCGGCGCGCCGTGCCGTACTCTTTCTCATCAAGAAGCGCGAAGCGCTGCTGCTGCCGCTGGTCCAGGCGTTGCAGGATGTCGCCAGCTCGATCAAGCCTTGTTCGACCTGCGGCAATCTCGATGGCACCGATCCTTGCGGCATTTGCCAGGATGAGCGGCGCGATGCCAGTTCGATCTGCGTCATCGCCGATGTCGCCGATCTTTGGGCGCTGGAGCGCACGGCCGCCTATCGCGGTCGCTATCATGTTCTCGGTGGCGTTCTCTCGGCGCTCGACGGTATCGGACCGGAACAGCTCAATCTCGGCGCGCTCTATCGCCGGGTCGAAGCCGGCGGCATCAAGGAGGTGATCCTGGCTTTGGGTGCTACTGTCGATGGTCAGACCACGGCGCATTATGTCAGCGACCGGCTGCGTGGTTTTGGTGTGACCATCTCACGCCTCGCCCATGGCGTACCTGTGGGCGGCGAGCTTGATTATCTCGATGACGGCACCCTCATCCAGGCCTTGAAGGCGCGCAGCAAACTCTGATCACAGCAGCAAGGCCTAAGTTTTTCCGTTTGAATCGGCCGCGACTGCGACCGCGCGCCGAGTGGCGCGAAGCCAAGGCAGACGGAGGTCTGCCGCTAGGCATTCGAAGGGGCCATTAGGACGCCTTCACCTCCCCGTGAGCCACATTTCTGCGGGTGTTTCGTCATAGTTTTTCCGCAATTCCGCGTTCATGATGGCAACCCGAAGACAGCAAGCTTGCATATTGTCTCAAGCAAGGATCATGAAGAGGAACCAAGATGCGATCGACATTATTTGCCGCCACCGCCTTGCTGTCCGGCTTGGCGGCGGGACTGCCGGCCGTTGCTGACGAGACCCCGGTGACGCCGGACCAGCAATCGGCAATCGCAGTCACCATCTACAACAACGATCTCGCTTTGGTTCGCGACAGTCGCAAGGTGACGCTCACTCAAGGCGAGAATGATCTCGCCTTCATCGAGGTTTCCGGCGGCATGCGACCGGAAACTGCCTTGCTGACGGCACAGGACAATCCGGTCTCGGTGATCGAGCAGAATTTCGATTTCGATCTCCTGACGGCACAGAAGATTCTCGAGAAATCGATCGGTCAGCAGATCCGCGTCATCCGCACCAACCCGCAGACCGGCCAGGATTCGTCGGAAGACGCGACGGTGCTCAGTGTTGCCGAAGGCAGTGTCGTCCTGAAGATCGGCGATCGCATCGAGACCACGGCACCGGGCCGACTGGTCTTCAGCGCCGTCCCCGCCAATCTGCGGGCGCGCCCGACCTTGGTGGTGAAGCTCACCAGCGAGAAAGCTGGTGAAACGCCCGTGGTTCTCTCTTATCTGACGCGCGGATTGTCCTGGGCCGCCGATTACGTAGCGGCGATGTCGCCGGATGAAAAGACCATCGATCTCAATGGCTGGGTAACGTTGACCAATCAGAGCGGCGTCACCTATAAGGACGCCAAGCTGCAGCTGGTCGCCGGCAACGTCAATCAAGTGCAGCAGGTGATGCAGCCGGCCACCCCCCTGGCCGTGATGTCCGACGTGGTGCGTGGTGGCGCCAAGATGCGCGAGGCGGCAGCCTTTGAATATCACCTTTACAGCCTTGATCGCCCGACCACCATTCAGCAAAACCAGACCAAGCAGGTCTCGCTGCTGACCGTGGCGTCGATCCCGGTGCAAAAGGTCTATCTGTTTGACAATCTGGCGCAGAATTACGGTGGCTATCTCGATCGCAGTGCTGCCGATCCGCAGCGCGTCAATGCCTCGATCCGCCTGAAATTCGAGAATGACGAAGCCTCGAAACTCGGTATCCCGCTACCCCAGGGCATCATCCGCGTCTATAAGGCCGACAAGGAAGGTGACGCGATTTTCGTCGGCGAGGATCATATCGATCATACGCCCAAGAACGAGCATGTCGACCTCACCTTGGGCGAAGCCTTTGACGTGACGGCACGCGCCAAGCAGGTCAGTTTCGAAAAGCTCAGCGATCACGTCTATGAGACGGGCTACGAAGTTGAGTTGAAGAACGCCAAGAAGGAAGCCATCACTGTCACCTTGCGGGAATCTCTCCCAGGAACCTGGAAGGTGCTGGAAGAAAACAACAAACATGAACAGTTGAATGCCTCGACGGCACAATGGCAGATCGCGGTGCCGAGCGAAGGCAGTGCCAAGCTGACCTATAAGGTGCGCATTTCCTATTAAGCTGCCGAAGTTGGAAAGGCCGAGGGGCGGGACGCCGGTCTCGCCCCTTTTTCTTTTTTTGATGTTCTGCTGCCCGGAAGACTGGCAGAATTTTGCCAAAGAAAAATCTCAAGGGGAGGGGATAGGATGCAGCCGGGCGAAGAATATGACGAGGCAATGGTCGCGGCCCTGGAACTGGTCTGGGGGGACGGATTTCTCTCACCCGGCGGACCGGCGGAGATTGCCGAGATCCTCAAAGGCAGTTCGATTGCCGGCAAGCGCGTGCTGGATATCGGCTGTGGCATCGGTGGGGTCGACCTGCTGCTGGTGGAGGCCTATGACGCGGCCCATGTGACCGGCATCGATATCGAGGCGCCGAATATCACCCTGGCCAGCAAACGGGCGGAACAACGGGGACTGGCAGATTGCGTTAGCTATCGCCTCGTCGAACCCGGGCCATTGCCCTTTCCCGATGCCAGCCTGGATGTGGTCTTCAGCAAGGATGCGATGATCCACATCCCCGACAAGGACGCGCTGTTCGAAGATGTCTTCCGGGTCCTGCGGCCGGGCGGGCTGTTCCTCGCCAGCGATTGGTTGCGCGGCGATGACAAACCTGCCAGCACGGAAATGCAGCATTATGTCGGGCTCGAGGGATTGTCTTTCGTCATGGCCTCGCCGGCGCGCTACGCCCAAGCGATGGAACGAGCTGGCTTCTCGGCAATTGAGATCCGCGATCGCAATGGTTGGTATCTCGAGACGGCGCAATATGAACTGGCGCAGATCCGTGGACCGTTACATGACCAGTTGGTCGGCCTGGTCGGGGCCGCCGAAACAGACCGGCAGACGCAAGTATGGGAAGCGATGCTGGTAGTACTGAAAAGCGGCGAGCTGCGGCCCACGCATCTCAAAGCAAAGCGGCCGGTTTAAGAACCGACCGCTTTTATCTGTCCCTCAAGCGCCAGATGGATAGCATCCGCGATCCTTGGCTGCGGGACCACTTGGTCGCGGGGCCTCCCTCAATGGCCCAACCAACAGCATTGATCAGCGATCAATGCTGTTGGTGAGTGCAGTTGCAGTTGAGTCTCACGCCTTCATGAACCCCTCGGCCTTGAGGTCGCGCATGGTGGCTTCGATCGACTGGCGCAGGATGCCGACCAGCTCGTCCACCTGGGCGCGGGTCAGGACCAGCGGCGGCGAGATGATGTTGAGGGCGCCAATCGGTCGCACGATGAGGCCGAGCTTCTCGCAATGATCGGCGATGCGCTTGCCGATATTGACCTCATCCGGGAACAATTCCTTGGTGACCGGATTGGCGACGTTTTCGACGCACATCATGAAATGATGACCGCGCACATCGCCGACGATCGGCAGATCGCGCAGGCTGTTCAGCCGCTCCGTCAGATAGGGACCGACCGCGCGGACATGGCCGCAAAGGTCATCGCGTTCCATCACCTCGATATTGGCCAGGGCCGCGGCGCATGCGATGGGATGGCCGGAATAAGTATAGCCATTGGTGAACCAGCCATCGGGATCCGGCGAGCTGATCACCTCATGGATCTCGTCCGAATAGATGCAGGCACCGAGCGGCTGATAGCCGGAGGTGAGACCCTTGGCGCAGACGATCATATCCGGCACGATGCCGAAGACGTCCTCTGACGCGAAGAAATGGCCGAGGCGACCGAAGCCGGTTACCACTTCGTCCGAAACGTAGAGGACATCATGCTTGCGGCAGATCTCCAGTGTCCGCTGATGATAGCCCTTGGGCGGCACGATGACGCCGCCGGCACCCAGCACCGGCTCGGCAAAGAAGGCCGCCGTCTTGTCGGCGCCCAGTTCCAGAATCTTCGCTTCGAGGTCATTGACCAGATGATCGCAGAACTGCTCCTCGCTCATGCCTTCCGGGCGGCGATAGACATTGGGCGAGGCGATGTGATGCACGAAATCGGTGATGAAATGCAGATTGGGATGACGATCGGCCGGCTTGCCGCTCATTGATCCAGTCAGATAAGTGCTGCCGTGATAGCCGTCGCGTCGGCAGATCACATGCACCTTGTCGCGCTTGCCGCGCTTGCTTTGGTAATACTGAATGAGGCGCACGGCGGTGTCGTTGGCGGTTGAGCCGCCGCAGGTGAAGAACACATGATTGAGGCTGCCCGGCGCCAATTCGGCGAGCTTCGCTGCCAATTCCGCCGCCGGAATGTTGGTGGTGTCGACGAAGGGGTTGAAATAGGCAAGCTGCAGGGCCTGGCGGCTAATCGCTTCGGCGATCTCGCGCCGGCCATAGCCAATATTGACACACCACAAGCCGCCGATGCCGTCGAGATAGCGCTTGCCGCTGGCATCGAATACATAGGCGCCTTCGGCGCCGGCCATGATTAGCGAGCCGTCCTTCTTGAAACTGTCGAAATGGGTCCAGGGATGCGTGAAATGATCACGGTCCTTGCGCCAGATCTCCTGCGCATCATTGCGGTTGAGCGGCTGAAAGCCGGTTGTCGGCGCGGCTGATGGTTGAATGCCGGCGGCTGCGGGCGGGGTCATGATGGCTCCTCCAAAATGCAGTCATTTCGATAATGATTTCATTTTTATAATGGTTATAATATTTTTCGGCAAGAGGCTTGTCGGCAGGCGCCGGGCGCCATTTCCCTACTTGCTGCCGGATGACCGATCACCGATGGTGCTCTCAAGCCCAAACCGTCGACTCGGGTTTCTCCGGCTCCGTCGATTAACACCTTGATTCTATTATGGAGTTAGATTCGCTCAGATGGCCGGCTTACGTGATCAACAGAAGCAGAAACGGCGCGATGCGATCATGGCGGCCAGCGCCCGGCTATTCGGCAAACAGGGCTATGCGGCGACCAGCATGGAAGAAATCGCGTCGGCGGCCGAGCTTTCCGTTGGCACGCTCTACAACTATTTCAAACCAAGCCAGTGAGACGGTGATCCAGGAACCGCCTGCCGATCCGGTGAAGGCGATCATCCGCTTGATGGAAGCCGATCTCAATACCACGCCGGATTACCTCGATGGCAATGCCTGGCAGGAATTGATGGCGGCGGCCTTCACCAGTCCCACCTCCATGATGGCGGCGGAATGGGAGGGCGGCGATCTCATGCGGGTCGATCTCTTTCACCGCCTGCTCGCCTCATTGCAGCAGCATCGCCATATCTCTGCAGAGGCCGATATCCGCAGCATCGCCGAGGTGCTGGGTGCCCTCAGCCTGACCTATTTCATGCACTGGCTGGTCAATCTGAAGACCGGGCGCTTGACCCAGGACGCGCCGCCGATCACCGGTGCCAGCAAGCGCATGCTGACGCGACAGATCAAACAGATCGTCGCTGGCCTCTCCACCTGACAAGACATCCCCAGGTTATCCGTTGTGACCAAGGCCTAACCGGGTTGCCTTTTCCCTGCCGATGTCACGATTTCATCATCTGGACGCCAACGCTGATTATCCAATCGGAGACCGCGTATCAAACTGGTACCGGGCAATAGCTAGCTACAGCTAGCTACGAGGCATATGCGCTGTTCCGCTCCGACGGCCCATTAGGCTGATAATATCGGGCAAGAAAGCGCCGGGATCTATCGCTTCGTCCGAAGAACAGCATCCAGTTGTTGCGCCAGATGCTGCAGTCTGTCGGGCAAGACCTCCTGTTCTACGTCGATATAGAGGTTGTCGAAGAGCTGTCGCAACGACAAATCCACTTCTATGTCATCTCCGCCCAAGCGGCCCGCATCATGGCATCGACTGCTGCGTCGTATCATGGCGTTGTCGTTCATGAGGTCATTCCTGCGCGACCAAAACAAAACATACTCCCTTGGCCTTGCCAGCGAAGGTGTACCAGGCATTGGGTGGATTTTGAGTGCAACCCCATCCCAGTCAATCATGCTCTATAAAGTTGACGTCATTCCGCCAAGATTATTCCGGATCATTTCTCACGACGATGCGATTACCCCCGCCAAGCGTGCGGCATCTTGCTTCGATGAGGGCGGCGCTTGAAAGAGATGGCAGCCGCAGATTGCGCAGCGCTGTCTAACTGGTCATGCCTAACTGCTCGTGCCACTGACCATCGTGTTGATGGATCAAATCCCCATCACACTCCCGTGCGTCCGGCGCAATCTCATCGGAGTGGCGGAATAATTTCACCGCTAGCAAGTCCTGCATAGACTGCGTAACTCACGCAGATCACGGTGATAGCACCTCTTATTATTTTCATTGCCATGGTGGCTGCCAGCGCGGATTG
>WNFM01170964.1_pt2 | contig 20892 bp, 20 predicted proteins | sample 5400271 | NCBI WGS metagenome assembly WNFM01 (sample SAMN13153352, study PRJNA577476) | soil metagenome | isolation source: 60 cm saprolite on Douglas fir-dominated hillslope | place: USA:California | collected 2013-09-17
GGCTACCGTGACTCGGCCATCTTGCGCACCCGTGCCGCGAAACGCTCGTAGACCGGCTTGCCCTCGGGGCACTCCCGGGCGATCCACTCGGCGTTCTTGAAGGCGGCGGGCGAAGAGGCGGCGCGCAACTCCGCGAGGAACGGCTCCACCCGGGCGAAGACGAAGAGGCCCTCAGCGTTGTTCTCGATCCAGAAACCCGGGCTCACGATCTCGTGCCGCACGAAGCTGTAGACCATCTCCCAGCAGGACCCCGTCTGCCGGTAAGGGGCGTTGAGCGGATGGTCCGCCTTCAGGACCGCCTGGACGTCTCCCCAGGCCTTCGGCCAGAAGTCGCAGTTGATCGCGGCGCGCGATTCGCGCATCACGCTCTCCCGGCGCAGGTCGTAGACGCGCAACAGCAGCTCGGCGTCGTGGTGGTCGGGTCGTTCCTTGGACATGGTCTCCGTTCTCACAGGTAGGAGGAGAAAAAGGTGATCGTGCGCTCGAAGCTCAGCCTGGCCGCCTATTCGTCGTAGACCCCGGGCCTNNNCGGGATAGCGGTGGAACTGGAAGGGCCGGCCCCGTTTCCCGAGCTCGCTCTCGAAACGCGGCAGGTTGGCATTGGCGAACGCGTCGTCCTCCGCCCAGTGCCCGAGGACGGGGGCCTTCAAGCGGTCGAAGTCGTAGTCGACCTTGGGGTGGCCGCCGTAGTAGACGACGCAGGCCGCGACCCCGTCCGGGTTGGTGCACGCGGCGAAGAGGCTGAGGGCCCCGCCCATGCAGAAGCCGACGGTGCCCACGGGCCTTCCGGTCCGCTCCCGCAGGCAGCCCACCGCCCCGCGCAGGTCCTTCTCCGCCTGCGCGATGCTCATGGCCATCAGCAGCTTCCCCGCCTCGTCGGGGGCTTTCGTGACCGTGCCGTGGTAGAGGTCGGGGGCAAGGGCGAGATAGCCCGAGGCGGCTAACCGGTCGGCCACCCCGCGGATCTGCTGGTTGAGCCCCCACCACTCCTGGATCACCACCACGCCCCGGCCGCGGGCCGGTCCGGAAGCGGGCTCGGCGAGGTAGCCGGAGGTCGTGCCGCCGTTGGAGGGGAAGTCGATCATCGAGCCCACGGGTCCCTCCTCTCACGGATTCGATCCTGCAATGACGCGATGGCGGACAGCCACTATGATAATCCGCGCGGTGAGACAGAGGAGCAACGGGCGGCGAGCGCAGCCGAATTCACTTCGGCGGAGCGAGCGGGGGGTCTTGGGCGCGACCACAGCGCCCCCAGCTCAATGATGAGGTCACAATGCGAGTTCGCGTGGGCGCAGCGGTCCTGGCAACGGGTCTCCTTGTCGTGAGCGCGGGGCTCGAAGGACCCGCCCTCGCCCGCAGCGAGGCCACTCCGGAAGCGGCGCGGTCCTTCATCGAGACGGCGGAGGCGCGCCTCCTCGAGCTCGGCAACAAGCAGCAGCGGGCGTCCTGGATCCAGGCCACCTACATCACGGAGGACACGGAGAAGCTGGCCGCCGAGGCCAACCAGGCCCTGATCGCCGCCACCATGGAGCTGGCCGGCGAAGCGACGCGCTTCGACGGTCTCGCCCTTCCCGAGGACGTGGCGCGCCGCCTCAAGCTGCTCAAGCTCTCCTTGACCCTCCCCGCCCCCCGAGATCCGAGGCTCCAGGCGGAGCTGACCGAAACCGCAGCCTGGCTCGACAGCACGTACGGCAAGGGCAAGTACTGTCCGCCCGGGAAGGACTGCCTGGACATCGGCGCCCTCTCCCGCATCCTGGCGGAGAGCCGCAACCCGGAGGAGCTGGGCGAGGCCTGGATCGGCTGGCACCGGATCGCACCCCCCATGCGCCCGCGCTTCGAGCGCTTCGTCGCCCTCGCGAACCAGGGAGCCCGCGAGCTGGGCTTCCCGGACATGGGGGCGCTCTGGCGCGCCAACTACGACATGCCGCCGGACGCGTTCGCGGTGGAGATGCAGCGATTGTGGACGGAGGTGCGGCCCCTGTACGACTCGCTCCACGCCTACGTGCGGCGCCGCCTCGGCGAAACCTACGGCACGACCCTCGTCCCTCCCGAAGGCCTCATCCCCGCGCACCTCCTCGGCAACATGTGGGCGCAGGGGTGGAGCAACGTCTACCCCCTCGTGGCCCCGCCGGCGGCCGAGCGCGGGTACGACCTGACCACACTGCTCAAGACGAAGAAGGTCGACGAGGTCGGCCTCGTGCGCTACGGCGAGCGCTTCTTCACCTCCCTCGGCTTCGAGCCCCTCCCCGCGACGTTCTGGGAACGGTCGCTCTTCAAGAAGCCGGCCGACCGCGACGTGGTGTGCCACGCCAGCGCCTGGGACGTGGACAACGACCAGGACCTGCGCATCAAGATGTGCATCGACGTGGGGGGCGAGGACTTCGCGGTCGTCCACCACGAGCTCGGCCACAACTTCTACCAGCGGGCCTACCGCACGCTCCCCTACCTCTACCGCCAGGGGGCGAACGACGGCTTCCACGAGGCGATCGGCGACGCGGTGGCGCTCTCCATCACTCCCGAGTACCTCGTGAAGATCGGACTCCTCGACAAGGCGCCCGATCCGGGCGGCGACGTGGGCCAGCTCATGAACCTGGCCCTCGACAAGGTCGCCTTCCTGCCCTTCGGCCTGCTCATCGACGAGTGGCGCTGGAAGGTGTTCTCGGGTGAGATCAAGCCCACGGACTACAACCAGGCGTGGTGGGAGCTCCGCCGGAAGCGCCAGGGCGTCGCCCCGCCCGTCCCGCGCAGCGAAGCCGACTTCGACCCCGGCGCCAAGTACCACGTGCCGGCGAACGTGCCCTATGCGCGCTATTTTCTCGCCGACGTGCTGCAGTTCCAGTTCCACCGCGCGCTCTGCCGCGCCGCCGGCGCCTCGGGCCCGCTCCACCGATGCTCGATCTACGGCAGCAAGGCCGCCGGCGAGCGGTTCCGGAAGGTGTTGGAGATGGGACAGAGTCGGCCCTGGCCGGACGCCCTCGAAGCCCTGACCGGCGAGCGCCGGATGGACGCCGGGGCCCTGCTCGAATACTTCGCCCCGCTTCAAAAGTGGCTCGACGAACAGAACAAGGGCAAGCGGGTCGGCTTTTGAGAGCCACCGGAACGCGTCTCGTAACTGCCCGTCGAAGTGCGTAAGCTCCCCCGTGCGCTCGGGTTTCGGACCCGCCCCGGGGGCGACCCTGGTCGAGCGCGATCCCTTGCACCAGAACGATTTCGAGCCGCGATCGCGACGGGACTGGACCATCGGCTATCCCTCTTACCCGGGTGCCTCCGCTGGCAGAGGCCTTGCAACACAGCACAGGGGGCGCCCGCGAACGTAGGGGCGAGCTCCTGGCCAGGGGGTTGTCGATGATGCGGTTGAAGATTGCCGTGGGTCTGCTGGCGGCACTCCCGCTCCTCGCCCTGGCCGAGACCCCGCCGAAACGGGCCCCTGGCCCGAAGAAGTCGGCCGAAGATTCCCTCGACATCCCCGATGCCGCCCGGGATCGCCGCAGCCCCGTCTTCCGCTCCGAGGAAACGCTCCGCTTCGGACGGACGCTCTGGATGACGCATTGCGAGACCTGCCACGGCACCGCTGGCAAGGGCGACGGCCCGAACGCGCGCCTCCACGAGCGCCGCAAGGGACACGCCCCCCGCAACCTCACCGATCCCAACGTCCAGGAGAACCTGACGGACGGCGAGATCTTCTGGAGGATCTCCAAGGGCATCATCGAAGGGGACAACATCATCATGCCCACCTTCGAGAGCAAGGCCTCGGAGACGGAGCGCTGGTTGCTCGTGCTTTACGTGCGGGAGCTGGGGAAGGCGGGAGCCCGGTAGGGTCCGGTCAGCGGATGGCGAGCATCCGATCGAGGGCCATCCTGGCCTCGCGAGCAATGTCGGCGGGTACCCGCACGGGGTTCCTCATCTCGCCCTCCATGAGCCCCTCGAGCACCCACAGCAGGTGTGGCGGGTCGATGCGGGCCATGGTCGAGCAGACGCAGAAGCAGTCGTCGAGGCTGACCACCTGCTTGGCGGGGGCCGACTCGCGGGCCATGCGGTTCACCATGTTGAGCTCGGTGCCCACCGCCCACCTGGTCCCGTCGGGGCTCTCCCGAACCGCCTTGAGGATTCCCTCGGTGGAGCCGATCGCGTCGGCCTTCTGCGCCACCTCGAAGCGGCATTCGGGATGGACGATCACCCGCACGCCGGGGATCTGGGCGCGGCGGCGGTCCACCATGTCCGGGGTGAAACGGTTGTGCACCGAGCAGTGGCCCTTCCAGAGCAGGACCCGCGCCGTCTCGATCTGCTCGTCGGTGAGCCCGCCCCGGTCCTCGTAGGGGTCCCACACCGGCATCGCCGCGAGCGGGATGTCCATGCGGGCGCCGGTGTTCCGTCCGAGGTGCTGGTCAGGGAAGAACAGCACCCGCGGCTTCTGCCGGAACGACCATTCCATGACCGCCCGCGCGTTCGAAGAGGTGCAGACGGCGCCGCCGTGGCGGCCCACCAGCGCCTTCAGGTCGGCAGTGGAGTTCATGTAGGTGACGGGCAGGATCTCCTCGCCGATGACCGCCGTCACGTCTTCCCAGCAGGCCTCGACCTGCTCTATGTCGGCCATGTCGGCCATGGTGCAGCCGGCGTTCATGTCCGGGAGGCACACCGTCTGGTGCGGCGCGGAGAGGATGTCGGCCGACTCCGCCATGAAGTGCACGCCGCAGAACACGATGTGGTCGGCCTCGGGCCGGCTGGCGGCGTGCTGGGCCAGCTTGAACGAGTCGCCTGTGTAGTCGGCGTGGCGGAAGACCTCGTCGCGCTGGTAGTGGTGGCCGAGGACCACCAGGCGCTTTCCGAGCGCGCGCTTCGCCTCCACGATCCGCTCCTGGACCTCGTCGGACGGCGCGGTCCTCACGCCATCCGGCAACGCCACCTGCAGGGCCATTCCCCTCGCGACCTCCCGCTCATCGATTATAGTGGCACTCGGAGGGCCCTTTCCCGTGCACGTGCGGATCTGCGGCGAGTGCGGCGAGGAATACCGGCCGGAGATTGCCGTGTGCGCCGACTGCGGGGGCGCCCTGGAAGACCGCTGGGGCGACGAGGACGACGCCCCGGCGACGGGCCCGCGCTCTCCGGAGCCAGAGGCGCCCGAGAACCCCGACCTCACCGGCTTGCGGGCCGTTTTCGTCACCCACCAGGCCGCCGTTCTCGTGCCGCTGGCGGAACGTCTGCGCGAGGCGGCGATCGAGTTCCGCTTGCACGAGAGCGCCAAAGACCCACGTGCGCCTGCGGCGAGCTTCAGCCTGCTGGTGCGCGACGAGGACGCGGGCCGAGCCCTGCGCGAGCTGGCCCCCCTCCTCGCGGGTGCCGACGAGTCGGACCTTTTCCACGCGGTGGAGTCCGCTTTCGAGGCCGGGGCCTATTCGAGCTGCCCGGCGTGCAGCATCGAGCTGCCGGCCGGCGCCGAACAGTGCCCTGAATGCGGCCTGGGCCTCGGCGAGGTCCAGGAATAGGGAGCACGTGGTCAGCTTCTGGCAGCCCCCCGAAGGCGTGCGCGTCCTCCCCGACGGCACCTGGCGCGTGGGCGGGTTCCCCATCATCCACGCCCCCTCGCTCCGCCACCTGAAGTCCCGTCTCGTCTTCGCGGACGAGGGCGCGTTCATCGAGGACGGCGCCCAGCGCATGCCGGTGGCGGTGGAGGGTCCCGCCTTCGAGGTGCTCACCCTGCGCATCGATTCCACGAACGGCGAGGTGCGCGCCGTGCTCGACGACGGGACCGAGGAAGGCATCACCGACGCCGGCATGAACGAGGGAACCGGGCGCTTCGAATGCTCGTGCCGGGGCGGCAAGGCCCGGGCGGTCTTCTCGCGGGGCGCCCACCAGGTGCTGCTCGACAACGTCGTCCAGGAGGGAGGCGAGTTCTTCCTGTGCGCGGGCCCGCGGACGATCCCGGTCCGGCCCTGATGGACGCCGACGCGCTGGCGCTCCGGGCGAAGACGCTGGCGCGGGAAGCGGGCTTCGACCTCGTCGGGGTGGCCCGCGCCGACGCCCCGCCCGAGCTCGCGTCCTTCGCCGCGTGGGTGGCGAGGGGGTACGCCGGCGAGATGGCGTATCTCACGTCGCAGGTGGCGAGGCGCAGCGACCTGCGCACGCCCTTCCCCTGGGCCCGCTCGCTGATCGCGGTCGGAGTGCAGTACGACACGCCGCACGCCTACTCCGTCGAGGCGCCGGGCGACCGCGGCTGGATCGCGCGCTACGCCTGGGGCGATGACTACCACGACGTGTTGAAGGCGATGCTCGACCGCCTCGTGGACCGCTTGCGGGAAGAGGCGGGGCCGTTCACCGCCCGGACCTACGTCGACACCGGGCCGATCGTCGAGCGGGCCTGGGCGGCGGCCGCCGGCCTCGGGGCGTGGGGCAAGAACACGTGCCTCCTCCATCCCGAGCACGGCTCGTGGTTCTTCCTGGGCGAGGTCGTGACCGACCTGGAGCTGCCCGCCGACGGGCCACGGCCCGACATGTGCGGCAGCTGCACGGCCTGCCTCGAGGCGTGCCCCACCCAGGCATTCCCCGCGCCGTACGTCCTCGACGCCACGCGCTGCATCAGCTACCTGACCATCGAGGTCAAGGGCGCTATCCCGGAAGACCGGCGCGAGGGGCTCGGCCGCCACGTCTTCGGCTGCGACATCTGCCAGGACGTCTGTCCCTGGAACCGCAAGCGCCTCCGTCAGGGTGGCGCGGCCTTCGAGCCGCGTCCGGGACTCGACGCCCCGGCGCTGGAGGAGCTGGCCAGCCTCGACGAGGCCGCGTTCCGGGAGCGCTTCCGGCGCAGTCCGGTGAAGCGGGCCAAGCGCCGCGGCCTCTTGCGGAGCGTCGCGGTGGCCCTGGGCAACTCGCGCGACCGGGCGCGGCGGCCGATCCTGGAATCGCTGTCGCGGGACGAGGATGCCGTCGTGCGCGAGCACGCGTTCTGGGCGCTGCGACGACTGGATGGGTAGCGTCGCCCTGGCCCACCCGCAGGCCCCCGAGGACCACCGCCTCGGCCCGCTCGACCTCGCGCTCATCCTCCTGCTGCTCGTCTTCGTGGCCTGGTACGTCCATGCCCAGGTCGACCTGGGCGGCCGGCCCGAGGAAGACGCGGCCATGCTGCTCCGCTACTCGAAGCACGTCGCGGAGGGCCGCGGGATCGTCTGGAACGTGGGCGAGCCGCCGGTCGACGGCGCGACCGACTTCCTGTTCATGGGATTGGTCGCCGCCGTGCACCGTATGGGCCCGTCGCTCGAGGGGGCGGCCCAGGGCGTCGGCCTGCTGGCCCACGCGCTGACCGCGGTCCTGATCTTCCTGGGCATCCGGACGCTCTGGGGCGGCTCGGGCCGACTGGCCCTCATCCCCGCGGTCTTCTTCGCGGTCGGGCCGGGGATGCGCCATCTGGCCGCTTGCTACGGCACTCCGCTGTTCGTGCTCAGCGCCGCGGTGTCGTGGCTCCTGGCGGCGCGGCTCGTGCGGGCGAGCTGCGAGCGGCTGAAACGGGACAGCCTGCTCTTCGCGCTCTCCGCCCTCGTGATGGGCCTCGCCCGACCCGAGGGCGTCTTCCTCGGCGGCTTCTTCCTCCTGGGCGCTCTCTACGCACGAAAGGGCAGTGGCGCGAGGCCGATCCTGGCGGCCTTCCTCGGCGTCTTCCTGACCCTCGGCCTCGCGTACTTTCTCTGGCGGTGGCACTACTTCGCCTACCCGCTGCCGAACCCGTTCTACAAGAAGGGCGCGGGCATCCTGCACCTGCATTCGCTCCGACAGTCCTTGCGGGACCTCGGGGCGCTGGGCCTCCCGTTCGTGCTCGTGCTCCCGATCGGATTGCTGCTGGGGCCGGCGCGGCGCTTGTCGGCGGCCGCGCTCTTCGCCGTCCTCGCGTTCGTCGCCCTTTGGGTCCTCATCTCCGACGAGACGAACTACGTGATGCGCTTCCGGGCGCCCATCCTGCCGGTGGTCCTGACGGCGTGGGTGCCGGCGTGGCAAGGGCTCGTCGAGCGAGTGCGGGCGGCGCGCCGGACGCCCGCGTGGGTGGGCGCGGCCATGGCGCTCATGGCCTCGGCCGGCCTCGCCGCCTGGCAGCACGGCCGCTACCACTACGTGGCTCCGCAACGCATGGGGCTCTACGACGCGGCACTGATGCTGCGCGACTACGCGCAGCGCGACTACAGCCTGGTGACAAGCGAGGCGGGCTTGCTGCCGCTCTACTCGACCTGGCGCGCGGTGGACGCGTGGGGGTTGAACGACCGGTTCATCGCCCATCATGGCGAGGTGACCGAGGAGTACCTCGACCGCTATCGCCCCGAGGTGATCGTCTTCCACGCGTACTTCTCGCCGGGGGTTTCTGAGGAAGGCCCGCGGGTGGAGAACCGCTCGCTGGGCCCGCGCTGGTACCGGATGGTCATGACCCTGAAGGCGTACGCCGAGCGGAACGGCTACGTCCTCGCGGCCTGCTTCGGGCGCAACGCCTGGGACACGCACTGGTACTTCGTGCGCACCGGGTTCCTGCAGAGCGCCGCCATCGTGGCCAGGATCCGCGCCCTCGACTACTACTGGGATGGCGAGCCGACCGTGGACTTCACCGCCGAGGGGCGCTCCCTACCAGGTTTCGATCACACCCCTTTAACATCCGGCCATGAACCCTCGGGTGAAGATCACGAAGACCGAAGTCCTGTCCGACAGCTGGTACGTTCTCCGCAAGGTGACCTTCGACTACCAGCAGGCCGACGGTAGCTGGCAGACCCAGACCCGCGAGGCCTACGACCGGGGGAACGGCGCCACCATCCTGCTCTACAACCCGGAAGCGGGCACGGTGGTCCTGACCCGGCAGTTCCGGCTCCCGACCTACGTCAACGGCAACCCGGACGGCATGCTCATCGAGGCCTGCGCGGGGTTGCTCGACGAGGACAGCCCCGAGGAATGCATCCGGCGCGAGGCGCAGGAGGAGACGGGCTTCCGCATCGACCGGGTGGTCCCCGTCGGCGCCGTCTACATGTCGCCGGGGTCGGTGACCGAGATCCTCCACTTCTTCGTCGCGGAGTACTCGAAGTACATGCGCGTCGGCGATGGGGGCGGGGTGGCTCACGAGCACGAGAACATCGAGGTCCTCGAGCTGCCCTTCGCGCGGGCCCTCGCCATGATCGACGCGGGCGAGATCAAGGATGCCAAGACGATCATGCTTCTCCGCCACGCCGAGCGCCGGCACCTGCTGCCCCCGCGCGGCCGCTCCCTGCACATTCTCGTGGCGGGGCCCACCTGAGCCTGATGAACCAGGCGTCTCTCGCGGTCTATCGCCTGGGCCACCTCCCCGCCGTGGGCGAGTGGTACGCCCTTCCCTTGCTGGACGTCGCGGGGTCGAGGGCCCTCGACGACGAGCCTTTCCGGGAGATCTTCCACCCTTCGGCGATGCGCCTCCTGGACCGTTGCGACGCCATCCTGCGCATCGGCGGTCCTTCCCAGGGAGCCGACGAGATCGTCAATACGGGCCGCGCCGCCGGCAAGAGGATCTTCTACGACCTGTCGGAGGTCCCCCCGTGTCCCTGATGCGCCGACGTCAGTCGAGCAGGAGGCTGCGCGTCAGGCGCACCGTGTGCTTCGACCCCGCGGGCAGCTCGACTTCCTTGCCGCGCGTGAGGAGGACGGCCCCGCCCCCGGCGGCCCCGCCCAGGAGGCCGCCCTTGGCGGCCCCGCCACCCCCGTCGGCAATGCCGCCGATGATGGCGCCCACCGCGGCCGCGCCGCCGATGATCCCGGCGTCGCGCTTCGTGCTCTTCTGCGCGGTGACGTCGATGGGGCTCGCCTCGATCGGGTAGGTCTTGCCGTTCACCACGATCCGGTCGAAGGAAACGGCCAGGCGGGCCAGGCCCTTCGTCCTGCCCGAGCGCTGGGCCACCCGCACGTGGCCCCGCACGACGCTCCCCTCCGGGACGACCGTCCGCTCGTCCGCGCGGATGGGCGCGGCGAGGGTCGCCTCCACTACGTCCTCGGGCCGGCTCCGGTCGGAGCTGAGGGTGCTCTCGAGGGCCAGGATGAGCTCGGTGCCGTCGGCGATCACCACGGGTTTAGGGGTGGGAGCGGGCCGTGCGGCTTCCACCTCACGGGCCGGCGGCTCCCCGGGCCGGCTCGCTTCGGCCGGGCGCGGCGCCGCCTGGCCGGCCGGGCGAGTCGCCTCGGCGGATTTGCTCTCGGCCGACGGCTCGGCGGCCGGACGCGTCTCTCCCCCACGGCAGGCCAGGCCGAGCCCCGCGGCGGTGGCGACCAAGGCAAGGGCGAAGCGCTTCATCGGTTCAATCCTCCCGAGCCCGGCCGGCGGCGGCCACCGGGTCCCTTCGTCCAATTTAATCGACTCCCGGGCGTGGGGCCAAGCCGGCGTGTGAGCGAGATCACGCGGTGCGTGAGGTCCGGCGGAGGCCCGCTTCCTCGATGAGGCGGTTGTTGGCGCCGAGCACCTGGTACTCACGCCACAGCGCGGCCACGCACACCGCGAAGGTGAGCCAGGACAGCCCTTCGTGCACGCGGGGCGGCAGGACCTTCGTGTGGGTGGCGGCCCCCAGGATGAAGTTCGTGATCACGAGCAGGAGGGCGCCCGTCATGAGCGGGAACGACTGTCCCTTCAGGGCCACCGTGCGGCGCCGGAAGGTGTCGCCCCAGCCGTGCTCCTTTTCCATGTTCTTCATCTCCACCCCGGTGGCGATGAGGAAGAACATGATGAACGAGTGGGCCATCGCGAGGATCAGGGTGCTGACCAGAGACACCACGAAGTGGGGCTTCATGGCCAGGGCCGACCCCGGGACGGCGTACCCCCCCGCGATCGACCAGAGGAGCCCCAGGGTCCCCACGACGGCCAGGGTCAGAAGCGAGACGGACATGTCACCTCACCGAGGCTTCTTTGGGCAGTCAACCCGGGTGGAACTCGGGGGCGTTGTCTGCGGCCACGAAGAGGGGCCCGCTCACGCCGAGGCGCTCGGCGAAGGCCTGGAGGTCGGCGCGGGAAAAACCCTCGGAGACGCGAGCGATCCGCCCATCGGTCCCCACCAGGAAGAGGGTCGGCACGGCGATCAGCTCGAGGTCTACGGAGAGCGGGTACGGATCCTCCTCGAGCCGCACCGGCACCTCGAGGCCGAGGTCGCGGACGAGCCCCCGGGCCGTCTCGGCATCGTCCTGGAGGACGAGCCGGACCGCGTGGCCCGGGCCGCGGCGGCGGTGGATGCGGTCGAGGTAGGGCAAGGTCTCGCGCGTGGTCTTGCAGTCGCGGTGGCCGATCAGGACCAGGGCCTCTCCCTCGCTCCAGGCCTCGGACAGCGGGCGCTCGGTCCCGTCGAGGTCGCGCAGGGCAAGACCGGGGAACGATCCGTTGGCTCGGGCGCCCGCCAAGGTCAGGCCTCCACGAAATCGACGAGCACCCGGCGGGGGATGACGCCCGCGTCGTGGCCGCGGTCGAGGAAGGTCTGAACCGCCCGCCGCCCGCGCTCGCCGCAGTCGATCGTCATGTCGTTGACCCACATCCCCACGAAGCGGTCGGCGATCTTCGGATCCATCCCCCGCGCGAAGGTCATGGCGTACTCGAGGGCTTCCTGCCGATGAGCCAGCGAATACCGGACGGTCTCCCGCACGAGGCGGGTGAGACGGGCCATCAGCGCCGGGCCGAGGTCGCGGCGCACCGCGTTGCCGCCGAGGGGAAGGGGCAGGCCGGTCTCCTGCTGCCACCAGGCACCCAGGTCGAGCACCTTGTGCAGGCCGTGGCCGCCGAAGGTGAGTTGCCCCTCGTGGATGATCAGCCCCACGTCGGCGCGGCCCTCGCGCACCTCGTCGAGGATCTTGTCGAAGGCCACCACCCGCGTCTCCACGTTCGGCGCGAAGAGCTTGAGCGCGAGGTAGGCCGAGGTGAGGGTGCCCGGCACCGCCACCGTCCGCGAGGCGACCTCGGCGGGGGGCAGCGGCTCCCGGGCCACCAGCAACGGGCCGTAGCCATCGCCGATGCTGCCGCCGCACGGCATCAGCGCATACCTGTCCGCCACGTGGGGATAGGCGTGGAACGAGATCGCGGTGACCTCGTGCTTGCCCTGCATGGCTTCGCGGTTCAGGGTCTCGATGTCGGTCAGGACGTGGGTCACCTCGAGGCCGCCGGCGTCGACCTTGCCGCGAGCGAGGCCGCAGAACATGAACGCGTCGTCGCTATCGGGGCTGTGGGCGAGAGAGATCTTCATCCGACCGGCGCGCCCCTCGGGGCGGCGAGAAGCCGCGCCAGGACTTCGGGGGCCCACTCGGCGAGGGGCCGGGTGACGTCGGCGATCCTGGTTGGGCGCCCATCCCGATGCCGCTCCAGCGCGCCCAGGACGGACGGCGACGGCTGGCGGCGCTCGTCGGAGCGGCGGTTCACCACCACGAGGTCGGCGCTGGCGATGAGCGCGGCCGAGGTGGGCTTCCAGCGCTCGGGAGGCAGGAACGGGTGCGCCACGAACACCGTGAAGTCGGGCCGTGCCAGCGCCACCACCCGAGACCCCTCCATCACCACCGGAGCCCCGGCGACGCGCGCGCGTACCGCCTCCCAGGCCGCGGCGGCCGCGATCGGCTTCGCGATCGCCCAGACCACGCGCCGGGCGCCTGCCGCTGCGAACCGGTCCGTGTCCGTCCCGGTCTGGCGCAGGACCGCGGGGTCTTCAATCAGGCGGAACGGCACGTCGATGTCGCACACCACGCAAGGGGTTCCGCGCGGGCAGCCCTTGAACGTGTCGTCGGTGGTGGTGAACTTGACCGCAGCCGCGCCGGGAACGGCCCGAAGCAGGCTGACCGCGGCCGCAGTCTTGCCGGCGCGGCTCGTCGCACCGGAAACGGAGAGAATCATCGAGGCGTGTCCTTCGGGTCGGGGGGACGGAGGACCGACGTCTTCATCATATCAGCGCCGGCGCAGGTTCTGGAAGGCGACCGCGCCCAGGATCAGCGCGGCCCCCGCCCATTGCCGTGGGCCGAGCCGCTCCCCGAGCATGGTCAGCGACAGGGCCATCGTCACCAGCACCTCCAGAGAGCTGAGCACGGCCGCGCGGGCCGGACCGATCCGGGCGAGGCCGGCAAGGAACGTCCGGAGCGCGACCACCGTCGGCACTACCGCGATCGCGATCAGGGTGAGCCAGGCCCGCGGGTCGAGCGGAATGCCCTGGCCCTCGGCCACCGCCCACGGCACGAAGGCAAGGACGCAGGCCTGGGCCACGTGGAGCGACGCCGTCTCGGCGGGGACGTCGGCGGCGAACCGGCTGCCGAGAACGATGTAGAGCGCGTAGATGAGCGCCGTGAGGCAGGCGAACCAGACTCCCGGGCCCGCCTCCATCGAGCTCCCCGCGGTGAGCGCGCAGCCCGCGAAGGCGAGGACGGCCGACGCGAGGCCGCGCGGGGTGAGGCTCTCGAGACCGAACGACGCCGAGAGCAGGGTGACGATCACCGGATAGGAGTAGATGAGCAGCGCGACCGTGGCCGCGGGAATGGTCTCGAGAGCCTTGAAGTAGGCAAACGCGTTGCCGACGAACACGGCCCCGAGGCCCCATAGCCTGAGGCGCACCCGCCAGGCCGGAGGGGGACTCCGCGCGAGGAGCGCCAGGAGCACGGAGGCGATCACGAACCGCGTGGCGAGGAGGGGCGCCGGCTTGACGCCAGTCGCGTAGGCCACCTTGGCGAGGATGGGAAGGGTGCCGTAGCAGGCCGCGCTGATGAGCACGAGGACGAGGCCCTTGCTCTCTTCGCCACGATCGATCGTGTACCTTGGCTCCGTCACGGCCCAGGAGTATAAGTCCCGGGATCCATGGAGAACCTCGTGAACGACAACGCCATCCGGCTGAGGGGAGTGACCAAGGCCTTCGCCGGCCACACCGCGGTGAGGGACCTGTCGCTCGACGTGCCCCGCGGAAGCGTGTTCGGCCTGTTGGGGCCGAACGGCGCCGGCAAGACCACCACCCTTCGGATGGTCATGAACGTGCTCGGACCCGATTCCGGAACGATCGAGATCCTCGGCGCCCCCGCCGACCATGCGGTACGCGACCGCATCGGCTACATGCCCGAGGAGCGCGGGCTGTACCCGCGCATGCTGCTCGGGGAGCAGCTCCTGTTCATGGCCGAGCTCAAGGGCACCTCGCGGCGTGACGCCGCCGCGCGGCTGCCCGGCTGGCTCGAGCGCCTGGGCCTCGCCGCCTGGGCCAAGAAGAAGGTCAACGAGCTCTCGAAAGGGATGCAGCAGAAGGCGCAGTTCATCGCCACCGTCCTGCACCAGCCCGACGTGCTCATCCTGGACGAGCCCATGAGCGGCCTCGACCCCGTGGGGATGGACAACATGCGCGAGATCCTGTTGGACCTCAAGCGCCAGGGCACCACCCTCGTCCTCTCCAGCCACCAGATGGAGGCCGTGGAGCGGCTGTGCGACCGGGTGGCGCTCATCAACGGCGGGGAGAAGATCCTGGACGGGCCGGTGAGCGAGGTGAAGAAGCAGCACGGCAAGAACACGTTGGTCCTGGCCTTCGATGGCGACGGCGGCTTCCTGGCGTCGCTCCCCGGGGTCGCCAAAGTGACGGACTTCGGCCGCTACGTCGAGGTCAGGATGACCGAGGGCGCCGACCCCCAGCCCCTCCTGCGCGCGGCGGCCGCCCGCCTGCGGGTGAGCAGGTTCGAGATCGTCGAGCCGAGCCTGCACGACATCTTCGTGGAGCGGGTGACGGGTCACGACGCGTCGGGGGGTCGATGAATGACTAGCCGGCTCTGGCCCATCATCCGGCGCGAGTACCTGGAGCGCGTCCGCACCAAGGCGTTCATCATCGCCACCGTGCTGGGTCCCCTCCTCACCGGCTCCCTCATGATCATCCCCGCCCTCGTGGCCGGGAAGGCCGGCAAGCCCCTCCGGGTGGCGGTGCTCGACGTTTCGGGGACCCTGGCCGCTCCGGTAGAGGCCGAGCTGGCCAAGCGCCAGCGCGACGGCCTCCCCCGCTTCCTCGTGGAGCCTTCGGCGAAGGGACCGATCGAGGACCGCGAGAGCGCCCTCAAGGACGCGGTGCTGGCCGGCCGTCTGGACGGCTATCTGCGACTACCCGCGGACGCGATCGAGAATGCGCGCGCCTCGTACTTCGGCAAGAACGTCAGCAACATGATCGACCTGCGGATGATGCAGGACGCGGTCTCGGACACGCTCGTCGGCCTGCGCCTCCAAGGGGCTGGCCTGGATCCGGTGAAGGTCCGCGGCCTGACCAAGAGGCTGGACCTCACGACGATCCGGCTCACCGCCGGCGGCGAGCGCGAGGACAGCGGGGCGTCCGCGATCTTCTCGATCATCCTCATGATGATGCTCTACACGACCGTGCTGATGTGGGGCCAGGCCGTGCTCACCGGGGTGATCGAGGAGAAGTCCAATCGGGTGGTGGAGGTGATCGTCTCCTCGATCCCGTCGGTGAAGCTCCTGGCCGGAAAGCTCCTCGGGGTGGGGGCGGCCGGGCTCACCCAGTTCCTGGTCTGGGCCCTCTCGCTCGCCATGGTCTCGGCCGCGGGCGCGGCGTTCGCGGGGGCCAGCGGGACGCGCCTGATGCCCGAAGTGACGCCCCTGCTGCTCGTCTCTTTCGTCGTCTTCTTCCTGCTCGGCTACCTGCTCTACTCCTCGCTCTTCGCGGCGGTGGGGGCCTCGGTCAACACCACCCAGGAGGCCCAGAGCCTGGCCTTCCCCATCTTCATGCCGCTCGTGATCGGGGTGATGTTCTTCCCGATGGTGCTCCAGTCCCCGGACAGCACGATGTCGACCGTGCTGTCGCTCATCCCGTTCCTGACCCCGTTGCTGATGTTCTTGCGGATCACCGTGCTCACGCCGCCGATCTGGCAGATCGTGCTCTCGATCGTCCTGACCGGAGCCACCATCGCGGGCGTGCTCTGGGTGGCGGCCCGGATCTATCGGGTCGGCATCCTCATGTACGGCAAGCGGCCGACCTTCCCCGAGATACTGAAGTGGGTCGGCAGGTCGTAGCGGCGAGACCCCGCCTCCATCACCCGCTGTAGACCGCGTCGTACTCCACGAGCTGGGTCATGTTGATGAGCCAGGACACCTCGAGCTGCTGCGCCGCTCCGGCCTCGAGCGCAAAGCTCTTCTTTGGCATCAAGGACCCCTGCTGGTTTGGCCGTGATCATAGGGCTTCGGGTCCCACCCGCCAAGCGGGTAAGATTTATCCGCCATGACCCGCCGCCGCGTCTACCTCATGCGCCACGCCGACGTCCGCTACACCGACGTGGACGGGCACTTTGTCCATCCCGACGGCGTGCCCCTCACGGAGGAAGGCCGCCGGCAGGGGCAGGCGGTGGGCGCGGCGCTCGCGGCAGTGACCTTCGACCGCGCGGTGACTTCGGGTCTGCCGCGCACGGTGGATACCGCGGCGCACGTCCTCGCGGGCCGCGGGCCCGCTCCGGAGACCCGGGAGGAGCTGCACGAGATCCGCGCGGGCGGCCCCGGCGCGGTGGCCCCCGCCCATTTCGAGACGACGTTCCTCCGGGCCCTCCACCGGCCGGTCTCCCGCGAGGACCAGTTCCTGGGCGGCGAGACCTGGGGTTCGCTCCAGGACCGCGTGCTGCCCTGCTTCCGCGCCCTGCTCGGCGATGCCGGCTGGCATCATCTCCTGGTCGTCGCGCACGGCGGGGTGAACCGCGTGATCCTGCTCGACGCCCTCGGCGCCGGCCTCTCTTCCCTCGACCGCATCGAGCAGGACCCGGCCGCCCTGAACATCCTCGACGTGGACGAGGACGGCCACGTGGTGGTCCGCCTCGTCAACCACACCGCCTACGACGCCGCAAAGGCCGGCCTGCGCGAGACCACGATGGAGCGGCTCTTCAAGGACCTCGCGCGCGGACTGGAGTAGGGCGGTCCGCCGGGCGGAGGAATAGGATAGGCGTCGTCCACGTAACCATTGCGGAGGCCGACATGCGAGGAAACGCCCGTGTGCTGTCCTGGCTCTTTTCCCTGACGGCCACAGGCGCCGCGACCCTCGCGGCGCAGCCGTTTCCGCGGCCGGACATTCCGCCGGAGCTGCGGCCCTGGGTGCCGTGGGTCCTCGACGGCGCCAAGGACCACGTCTGCACCGCGGTCGAAGGGAACGCGGTCTGCCTCTGGCCCGGTCGCCTGCGGCTGGACCTCGCGGCCGGGGGCGGATCCTTCCGGCAGGAGCTGCTCGCGGATCGGGACGTGGATGCTCCGCTGCCCGGCGACGAGAAGCACTGGCCCCAGGGCGTGACCCTCGACGGGAGGCCGGCGCCGGTGTTCGCCCGCGGGGCAGTGCCCACGATCCGTCTCTCCGCAGGATCGCACGCCGTGGACGGCCGGTTCGATTGGCGACATCTTCCCGACTCCCTCCGCGTCCCCGCGCGCACCGCCCTGGTGGACCTGCGGGTGGAAGGCGCAGCGGTGAGCCTCCCGGCCCGCGACCAGGACGGATTGCTCTGGCTGCGGCGCGAGGGCATGCAGGCCACCGCCACCGCCGAGAGCCTGCGCGTCCAGGCGTTCCGCCGGATCCGGGACGGCCAGCCGATCTTCATTGATACGGTGTTGCTGCTCGAGGTCTCCGGCAAGGCTCGGGAGATCGAGCTACGGGGCGCCCTTCTCGAAGGCTCGCTGCCGGTGTCGGTTGCGGGCGGCCTGCCCGCGCAGATCGACAAGAGCGGCCGTCTGCGGCTCCAGGTTCGGAGCGGCCGCTTCACGGTCGAAACGCAGGCCCGCGTGGAAGGGCGTCCCGGCGCGCTCGCGGCGCCGAAGGCCCCGGAACCGTGGCCGGACCACGAGGTGTGGGTGTTCGCGGCCGACGAGCTGCTCCGCCAGGTCGCGGTCACGGGCGGCACTCCCGTGGACCCGGCCCGCACCGACCTGCCCGAGGGATGGCGCGCGCTCCCGGCCTTCTTCATGGCCCCCGGCGCGAGCCTCATTCTGACGGAGGTGCGGCGCGGCGAGCCGGAGGCCGCTCCCGACAAGCTTCGGCTGGGCCGCGAGCTGTGGCTCGACCTGGACGGCCGCGCCCTGACCGCGCGCGACACCTGGAGCGGCGACCTCAACCGCACCTGGCGTCTCGACGTCGCGCCGAGCGCCGAGCTGGGTCGCGTCGCGGTGGACGGCAGGGACCAGCTCGTCACCTCCAATCCCACGGGCGGAGCGCCGGGCGTGGAGCTGCGGCGCGGTGCTCTCAACATGGTGGCCGATTCCCGCTTCCCCCGTTCCCTCGGGCTGCCCGCCGTCGGCTGGTCCGTGGGAGTGGAGCAGCTCCAGGGCACTCTCTTCCTGCCTCCAGGCTGGCGCCTACTCGGGGCCACGGGCGTCGACTCGCTGCCGGGAGCCTGGGTCTCGCGCTGGACGCTCCTCGGGTTCTTCTTCGTGCTGCTCGTCGGATTCGGCGTGCAGCGCCTGCTCGGATGGCGCGCGGCGGTGACGGCGCTCCTCGCGGTGGGCCTGTCCTACCACGAGCCCGGCACGCCCTTCCTCGCCTGGCTGAGCCTGCTCGGGGCCTGCGCCCTGCTCCAGGCGGCGCCCGCGGGCCGGCTGGGAACGGTGGGCCGCGTCTGGTGGTGGGCGAGCCTGGTGGTCCTGGGCCTCGTGCTCGTTCCGTTCTTCAAGGACCAGGTGAAGGTGGCGCTCTTCCCGCAGGTGGAGGAACGCGCGATGTTGGACGAGGTCGGCCGCTTCAGCCGAGGGCGCGGAGATTTCGCAGTTGGCGGAGTTGCCGGTGGCGCAGTTGGCGGAGTCGCGCCGGCGCTTGCGAGGCCACCGGCGGCGGCGCCGATGCCGCCGGCGACGAACGCGCCCCAAGTGGCGGAGGAGGTCGAGGACAAGGCTGAGCAGATGCAGATGACGAAGGAAGGGATGGAGAGGCAGATGGGCGCCTTGAGCAGCGCGCGCAAGACGCCGTACAGGGCCAGGGACAACTACGCCCAGAAAAACTCCGCCCTCGAGCAGGATCCGCACGCGGTGGTTCAGACCGGCCCGGGTGTGCCAACCTGGTCGTGGCAAGGCTTCGCGCTTTCGTGGTCGGGTCCCGTGGGACGCGACCACCGCATCCGCCTCTTCCTGCTCTCCCCCATGCAGAACCTCGTGCTCACGCTGCTGCGTCTGGGCCTCATCGTGCTCCTGGCGCTCCGGCTCTGGCGCTTCGGACGAAGCGCGGGCGTTCCCGCATCACCGGCCCCTTCCCCCACCGGAATGGCGGCGGCGGCCATGATCGGCCTGCTCCTTGCGGCGACACCAGCCCACGCGCAGGTGCCTCCTTCCGGCATCCTCGAGGAGCTGAAGCAGCGCCTGACACGCCCCGAGCCCTGCCAGCCCCGCTGCGCCGAGACGCCCTTCCTCGCGCTCTCCATCGAGGGCGAGCGCCTGTCCTTCCGGGCGGAGGTCCACGCGGCTGCGCTTTCCTCCTGGGTGGTGCCCGGGCCCGCCGAGACCTGGGCTCCCGCGGAGATCCGCGTGGACGGCCAGGCCGGGGCCGCGGTGCGCCTGGAGGACGGCTTCCTGCGCGTTCGGCTGGCCCCCGGCGTGCACCGGATCGACGTTTCGGGCCCGCTGCCCCGGCAGGACGGCCTCACCCTCCAGCTCAAGGACCGGCCGCGGCGGGCGACCGTCTCCGCTCCGGGCTGGGAGGTCGTGGGCGTGCGCGAAGAGGGCCCGGCCGACGAATCGATCCAACTGACGCGCCGCCTTCGTCCCGGACGCGAAACCGCCGGCGGGGAGGGTCAGTACTCTCCCTGGCTCGAGGTGCGCCGCACGATCGAGAGCGGCGTGTCGTGGCGCGTCCTCACCACGGTGCGGCGGGTGAGCCCCACGGGCTCCCCCATCGCGGTGCGCATTCCGCTCCTCCCCGGCGAAGCGCTGACCGAAGGTGACTGGGAGACGAAGGACGGCGATGTGGCCGTGAGCCTGGGCCGCGACGCGCAGGCGGCCTCCTGGGCGTCGACCCTTCAAGTCACCGACGCCCTCGCGCTCGAGGCTCCGCAGGGCCGCCCGTGGTCCGAGGTCTGGACGATCCGCTGCGGGGTCGTGTGGCAGTGCGAGGCCGAGGGCATTCCTCCGGTCCGCCACGAGACCGAAGGCCTCTTCGAGCCCGAGTTCCATCCCTGGCCGGGCGAGTCGCTGAAGGTGCGGTTCCGGCGCCCTGTCGGAGTGAAAGGGCAGAGCCTCACCCTCGACGAGGTGCGCCTGGACGTGACGCCGGGGATCCGGCTGGAGACGGCCACCCTCACCCTCAAGACCCGTGCCGCACGCGAGGACACGCTGGCGCTCACTCTTCCCGCCGGGGCCGAGCTCCAGGAGGTGAAGGTGGGAGGGCAGGCTCGGCCCATCCGTCCGGAGGGGGGCCGAGTGTCCCTCACGATCCCGGGCGGCGCTTCGACCGTGGAGATGCGGTGGCATCGCGGACAGGGAGTGGGTGTCCTCTACCACGGACCGCAAGTGGGCCTTTCCGCGCCCGCCGTCAACTCCCAGGTGCACGTAACCCTGCCCACGGATCGCTGGCTGCTCCTCGCGCGCGGGCCGGCGTGGGGTCCGGCCGTGCTCTTCTGGGGCTACCTCCTGGTGGCGATGCTCGCAGCGTGGCTGCTCGGCCGCATCCCGGGCAGCCCGCTGACCACGGGCCAGTGGGCGCTCCTCGCCCTCGGACTCAGCCAGGTCCCGACCATCGGCGCCTTCCTCGTGGCCGGCTTCTTCTTCGCGTTGGCGTGGCGCCGGAGGGCGCCTCTCGGGCCCGCTCCCGCGTTCGACGCGTTTCAGCTCCTGCTGGTGCTCTGGGCGCTCGTGGCCATCTGCTTCCTTTACCAGGCCGTCGAGACGGGGCTCCTGCTTCGCCCCGACATGCAGGTGGCGGGCAACGGGAGCAGCGCGACGCAACTGCGCTTCTACGTCGATCGGGTGGCAGA
>WNFM01068403.1_pt1 | contig 20875 bp, 18 predicted proteins | sample 5400271 | NCBI WGS metagenome assembly WNFM01 (sample SAMN13153352, study PRJNA577476) | soil metagenome | isolation source: 60 cm saprolite on Douglas fir-dominated hillslope | place: USA:California | collected 2013-09-17
CCGCTGGTCGAGCGGTCCGGGTCGCGGCTGGTCGTCAACCCCGGGGCTGCGGGTCCGCGGCGTTTCAACCTGAAGGCCAGCGTGGCAAGAATGAGCGTAGAGAAGGGTGAAGTGGATGTCGCGATCGTGTGGCTCTAGCCATCCGATCCCCACCTCCGAGCTCCCGCCTCCGACTTCCGACTATGATCAACGACGCGCACTGTCATTTCTTTTCGTCACGGTTTCTCGAGCTGCTGGCGCCGGACACCGGCGGCGGGGATGCGATTGCGGCCAGGCTCAACTGGGACGCGCCGGGCACGCCGACCGAGCTGGGGGACCGCTGGATCACCGAGCTCGATCGCTACGGCGTCTCGCGCGCGGCGCTCATCGCGAGCGTACCCGGCGACGCGGCGTCGGTCGCCGAGGCGGTCGCGCACCATCCGCACCGGTTCGTCGGCTTTTTCATGCACAACCCGACCGGCCTCGATTCCGACGCGGCGCTCGAGCGGTCGCTGAAGCAATACCCGATGCACGCCGTCTGCCTGTTTCCCGCCATGCACGAGTACCCGCTGGATCACGAGTGCGTCTCGCGCGTGTTCCGCGCGGCCGCGGATCACGGCGTCGCGGTCTTCGTACACTGCGGCGTCCTCACGGTTGGCGTCCGCAAGCGGCTCGGGCTGCCGAGCCGCTTCGACCTCCGGCTCGGCGATCCGCTGGCGCTCGCCCGGATGGCCGCCGGCTTCCCGCAGGTGCCCGTGATCGTGCCTCACTTCGGCGCCGGCTTCTTTCGCGAGACGCTGATGGCCGCGGATCAGTGCCCCACCATCCATCTGGACACCTCCAGCTCGAACAGCTGGATCCGCTTCGACGGCGGCCAGACGCTCGAAGGCGTCTTCCGAAGCGCGCTGGCGGTCGCCGGCGCGTCCCGGCTGCTGTTCGGATCGGACTCGTCGTTCTTCCCCCGCGGCTGGCAGGCCGGCATCTACGAAGAGCAGCAGCGCATCATGGGCGCGCTCGGCGTGAGCGTCGCCGATCGCGCGGCGATCTTCGGCGGCAACTTCGAGCGGCTGTTCCCCGGATAAGCCACGGATTGCACGGACTTGCTTCGTTTCTACAATCCGGTCCCGTCGTCCCCCGCTGAAGGTCCGCGGCTATAATTCCGCCATGCACAGGGCTCTCGTCTATCTCGCCGGCTTCTCCATCGCTGTCGCCACGCTAACCGTCCAGACACGCGCGCAGCGCGGCGGGATCGCCCAGGCGCCGCCCGCCGATCTCGTCCTCACCAACGGGCGCATCGTCACTGTAGACGACGCCCGGCCGGAGGTGGAGGCGATCGCGATCAGCAAGGATCGGATCCAGGCGCTGGGCACGGCGGCGGAAATCAAGACAATGACCGGCCCCAACACCCAGAGAGCCACGGCCACTTCACCGGTGTCGGCGGCGCGCAACTCGAGCTGAACCTGATGAACGTGGAGTCGTGGGACACGATCGTGGCGATGGTTGCCGAGGCCGTCTCCAGGGCGAAGCCCGGCGAGTGGATCTACGGACGCGGCTGGCATCAGGAGAAGTGGACCAGCCGCCCGGCGCCCAATGTGGAGGGGTTTCCCACGCACGCCTCGATCGACAAGGTCTCGCCCAATAATCCCGTCCTGCTCGTGCACGCCAGCGGCCACGCGGCGTTCGCCAACGGCAAGGCGATGGAGCTCTCCGGCGTCCGCCGGCCGACCGAGAGCCCGGCCGGGGGAGAGATCCTGCGCGACACGAAGGGCGACGCCACCGGCCTGATGCGCGAGACGGCCCAGCGGCTGATCAAGCGCGGCGCCGGCGCCCCGGCGCCGACCGCGGCCGAAACCGACGCACGCGATCGCCGGATCCTCGAGCTCGCCTCGCAGGAGGTGCTCGCGAAGGGCATCACGACCTTTGAAGACGCCGGGTCGCCACTCTCGACAATCGACCTGATGAAGGACATGGTCGAATCGGGAAAGATCGGCGTGCGCCTGTGGGTGATGGTGCGGCAGTCGAACGAGACGATCGCGCCGGCGCTGGCGCACTACAAGATGATCGATCACGCGAACGGCCACCTGACGGTCCGCGCCATCAAGAAACAGATCGACGGCGCGCTGGGCTCGCGCGGCGCCTGGCTGCTGGCGCCCTATTCCGACAAGCCGGAGTCATCCGGTCTCGAGACCACCAAGGCCTCCGAGATCGACGAAACGGCGAAGCTCGCGATGCAGAACGGGTTCCAGCTCTGCGTTCACGCCATCGGGGATCGCGCCAACCGGGAGACGCTCGACATCTTCGAGCGCGCGTTCAAGGCGAACCCCGCGAAGAAGGATCTGCGCTGGCGCGTCGAGCACGCGCAGCACATCAGCGCGCAGGACATCCCGCGCTTCGGGAAGATGGGGGTCATCGCGTCGATGCAGGCCATCCATTGCACCTCGGACGCGCCGTACGTGCTCGAACGGCTGGGCGCGGCGCGTGCGCAGGAGGGCGCGTACGTCTGGCAGAAGCTGATGAAGACCGGGGCGATCGTCGCCAACGGCACCGACGCGCCGGTCGAGGACGTCGATCCCATCCCCAACTATTACGCGAGCGTCAGTCGCAAGCTGAAGGACGGCAAGGTGTTCTTCGCCGATCAGCGCATGTCGCGGATGGAAGCGCTGAAGTCCTACACGATCAACGGCGCCTACGCGGCGTTCGAAGAGCCGAACCGCGGCTCGCTCAAGCCGGGCAAGTACGCCGACATCACGGTCCTGTCGAAGGACATCCTGAAGGTGCCCGAGGATGAGATCCCCACGGCGAAGGTGGTCTACACGATCGTTGGGGGAAAGATTCTCTATAAGACCAAGTAGGTTCTCGGGGTTCTCAAGGTTCTCCGGGTTCCGAACTCGAACCCCCGAGAACCCTGAGAACCTCGAGAACCTCGAGAACCCCCTACCGCGTCCCGACCGGGCGCCCGCGTGGCGGCGGCGCCGACGACTGCTGCGGCACCTTGCGGCGGTACTGATCGAAGAAGCGGTTGCAGGCCTTGTGGAAGCGCTCCGAGAGCTCCCTGCCGGCCTCGCCCGGCACGGGCACGAGGCGCGAGAAGGACGACTGCGCCTGCCGGACCTCCTCCGCCATGCCGCGCCACTTGGACTCGTCGCCCGCCCGGCCACCGATCGTATTGGACGCCAGGGCCTCGCGGAGGCGCGCGGCGAGATCCTGCCCCGACTCCGGCCGCCCGTCGTTCTCCGAGACGAAACTCTCGAGGCGGGCCACCAGCTTCTCCATGCGCTGCCGGCTCGCGTCGACGTCCAGCTCGCTGTTCTTGAACGCGTCCGGGAACGTCGTCAACACGCGCTCCATGGCGCTCATGAAGCGGCCGCTGAGCGGATCGGCGCCCTGGCGCACCGCGGTGGTGGACTGGTTCCACCGCGTCCGCAGCGAGCGGACTTTCTCGAGCAGATCCGGCGGCGGCTCGACGGCCTCCGCCCCTTCCGCCGGCAGGAACGACTCGAGCTCCACGGCGAGCGCCTCGCGATCCGCCTGCCGCGATTCGATCTCGATCTCGTCGCGGCGCTTGTAGCGATCGAAGAAGTGATCCGCCGCCGTCCGAAACCGCTGCCACAGCGCTTCTGACTTCGTGCGGCGCACCGGACCGACGGTCTTCCACTCCGCCTGCAGCCGGCGCAGCTCCGATGCGGCCTTCTCCCACTCGCGCGACGCGGCGAGCTCCTCCGCGCGGGCGCACAACGCTTCTTTCCTGGCCTGGTTGGTGGCCCAGACTTCCTTGCGCTGCGCGAGGTCCTCGTTGCGACGCGAGAAGAACCGGTCGCACGCGTCCCGGAACCGTTTCCAGACGACGCGGGTGTCGGGGCGGGGGACGGGCCCGGACGCCTGCCATTCCGCCTGGAGCTTCTTCATCTCTTCGGCGGTCTTGATCCAGTCGGTCGAATCGGCGAGCGCCTCGGCGCGCTCGACCAGCGCGAGCTTCACCTTGAGGTTGGCCTCGCGCTCAACAGCGCGGGCGGCGAAGAACTCGCGCGCCTTCGCCTGGATCGGATCGGCCGCCTGGCGGTAGCGGTGCCAGAGCGTCTGCGCCTGCGCGCGAGGCGCTTCGGCCGCCTGTTTCCACCGCTCCTGGAGCTCGTGCAGCTCGCGCGCCGCCTTTTCCATCTCGTCCGGTTTCTCGAGGTCGTACTTCCTGCCGAGCGCCTCGGCCTGCGCGATCAGTTCCTCCTGGACGGCCGCGTTCGCGAACCGTTTCCATTCGTCCATCTCGCGGAGCTCGTGGAGCTTCGGCCCGAGCACGGCGAGGGCCGCCTTCAGGCGTTCGACGAGATACTCGCGCTCGTGATGGGGCAGCGTCAGCGGCGTCTCGATCGCGGTGCGCAGATCGCGCGCGGCCTTGTCCGCCTCCTTCAGCGTGAGGTCGTCGGCCTCCGCGCGTTTGTGCGCGCGTTCGATCAACTGGTCGATCCGCTGCACCTGCTGGCGGAGCGCCTTCTCCGCGGCGGCCTTCTTGGCGTCGGCGCGTTCGCGGATCGCGGTCTCGGCGGCGGTGTAGCGCTGCTGGATCGCCTCGTCGAGCCCCTCGGTCTTCTCGTGCAGCCCGCGCCACTCGCGCGAAATGGCGTCCCACGCGTAGGCGGGGCTCTCCTCCTGCGCCGCCAGTTGCTCGGCCTCGCGCGAGAGCTCCTCGAGGCGCGCGTTCATCCGCGCGCTTTCCTGACGGTTCTCGTGCCGGGTCCGGGCGCGCGCGCACGCCTCGTCGAATCGCTTGACGAACTGCTCGTGGACGTCCGCTTCGGGATCCGGCGGGAGCCCTTCCCACTCCGACCGCGCCTGCTCGAGGCGATCCAGCGCGTCCTCGCCGTGGACGGCTTCGATGAGCTCGCACATCGCCGCGCGGCTCGCGCGGCCGGCCGCGATCTGCGCGGGCCGCCGCGACCGCGCCCTGAAAGCGTCCGCGCTCGGCGGCAGACACTTCGTGGGTGGCCGTCGCGAGCAGATCGCGCCAGGCGGCCTCGGCCTCGTCGACCTGCGGTTCGGCGCCCGCCATCGTCGTCGACGCCGACAGCGACTCGGCGCGCGCGATCGCTCCCGTGACGCGTTGCTGGTGCTGTTCGAGCACTGCGCGCCGCGCGGCCTCCGCGTCGTCCATGGCCTGGACCATCGCGCGGGCGCGCTTGCCGACCGACTTGTTCTTCGCGCGGTCCACGAGTCCTTCGAGCGTGGCCCGATCGACTCCGGCCGCCGAGACGCGCTCCAGGGCCCCCACGCCCGCGTCCTTGTGGTCGGTCTTGGCGGCGATATTGAGGAGCTCGGCGTGATCCTGGACCCGCTCGGCGGCCAGGGCGGCCGTGCGCGCGTCGGCGGCGTGCCGGGCGACCGAGCTCAGGGACTTCACGTCCGTCAGCCTGCCGAGCGCGTCGGCGCGGACGCGCTCAATCGGCGACGTCTTCGCCACCGTGGCAATCTGTTTCTGATCCGTCAGCGCTGCCAGCGCCAGCGCGGCGGTCTCGGCGGAGTCTCCGGATGCCGCGACACCGGCAAGGCGTCCGAGGACCTCCTCGCGAATCCCCGCGTCAGCGTCGCTGTTCGCCACCGCGGCCAGCACGCCCACGTCGTCGATGTGCGCGACCGCGGCGCGTCTGACGCGCGCGTCGACGTCCTCCCTGGCCAGCGCCACGAGCACCCCGGCATCTTCGTCATTGAGCGGGCCCGCGCCGAGCTCCTGGACGGCTGCCAGGCGGACGTCAGGATCCGGCGATTTGTACTTGGGTTGGATCTTAAAACGATCGAGGAACGACATGGGCGCCTTACTCAATTTGGAAATGTGAAAATGTGGAAATTTGGAAATGTTTTCGATTTTCAAATTCCCAGATTTCCCAGATTTCCCAATTGCAAACGTCAGTTACAGAGATTCAGCCGTCAGCCAGTCGGCGATCTGCTCGCGCGTCCACAGGTGGTCGTCGTTGATGTGGACCAGCATGGGCGCGAGGGGCAATCGCTTCTTACATCCTTCGTGCGGGCAGCGTTTCGAAACCTCGTCGAGACAGCGGAACAGCCGCTCGAGATGATCAGGAATCAGCTTCCCGTGCTGCCGCGGCAGATGATAGAAGGCGTCGTAGACCGCGCCGAGCGCGCACGATCCCCCCTTCTCATCGAAATAACTGCCGAAACACTGAGGACCGCGTGTAGAACCCGCGCGAATGTACTCCGCCAGTTCGCGCTGCTCGCTCTGGAGTGCCGTTACCATCGTTTCCCTCCGGCGAAGAGGCACAATTGTAGCGCACGCCGCGTGGCATCATGGACGTGTGGGCCCATCGCCTGTAACATCGAGGATCCATTCGCTTGAATCGACACGCTCAAACTTTTGGGTGCCCGCGCCAGGAGCGGACACCGCTGTTCGATCCTGGTCACAGGCCGGCCGCGGTCAAATCTGATGTCTATCTTTCTCGCTTTGCTCGGTTTTCTTCTGCAGACGCCCGCTCCGGCGTCCTCTCTGCGGCCCGCGCCCGGCAACCCCGTGGTGGTCATCGAGACCTCCGCCGGGGCGATCACGGCTGAGCTATACAAAGATCGCGCCCCCGTCTCGGTCGAGAATTTCCTCCAGTACGCGAGCGACGGGCACTATGCCGGGTCCATCTGGCACCGGGTCGTCCCGGGGTATGTCATCCAGGGCGGCGGGTACACGCCGGACATGGTGGAGAGGTCCACGCGCCCCCCCATCCAGAACCGCTCGCGATGGCGCGCACCCGGCTGGCGCGGAGCGCCACTTCGCAGTTCTACATCAACGTGGCCAACAACGCCGCCCTCGATCATCGCGGCTTCTCGCCCGACGACTTCGGCTACGCGGTCTTCGGGCGCGTCCTCGAGGGCATGGACGTCGTCGACAGGATTGCCGCCGTGAAGACCGCCACGACGCGCGAGGGCATGGACGACGTGCCGGTGACGCCCGTGCTGATCCGGAGCGTGACGGAAAAGAAATGATGATCGAGACGCTGTGAGCCGGCCCCTTCTCATCATCTTCCTGACGATCCTCGTCAACCTGATCGGCTTCGGCATCATCATTCCGTTGTTGCCGTTCTACGCGCAGACGTTCGGCGCGTCGCCGCTGACGATCGGCTTGCTCTTCGCGTCGTTCTCGGTGTCGCAGCTGTTCGCGTCCCCGGTCCTGGGCCACGGGTCGGACAAATGGGGCCGCCGGCCCGTGCTCATCTTCAGCCTGGTCGGGACCGTCGTCAGTTTCGTGATGCTCGCGCTCGCGCACAGTCTCGCGATGCTGTTCGCCGCGCGCATCGTCGACGGCCTGTCGGGCGGCAACATCTCGACGGCGCGCGCCTACATCGGAGACATCGCGACCGAGGAGAACCGCGCGAAGTCCTTCGGGATGCTCGGCGCGGCGTTCGGCCTCGGCTTCATCATCGGCCCAGGCCTCGGCGGCCTCTTCGCGCACATCAGCTATACCGCGCCGATCTGGGCGGCGGCTGCGATCACCGTCGTCGCCACGCTCCTGGCCTGGTTCTGGCTGCCGGAGACGGTCCATCGCGTGAACGCCGTGTCGGGCTCGCCGTGGCGCGCGCTGCGCGAGCTGAGCGGCCGCCCCGGTCTTCGGCTGCTTCTGACGATCGACTTCCTGTATTGGGCGTCGTTTGCGGTCTACCAGACGACGTTCGCGCTGTTCGGGGCGAGGCGGTTCGGTTTCGACGCGACCCACACCGGCTATCTGCTCGCGGCGTTCGGCTTTCTCGGGGTCCTCGTGCAGGCCGGACTCGTCGGGCCGGTCGTGAAGCGGGCCGGCGAGAAGCGGACGCTCGTCATCGGCCTGCTGTTCGCGGCGATCGGCTGGGGCGGGAGCGCGATGACGCACGCGCTGCCGGTCTTCATCGCGATGCTCGTGCCCGGCGCGCTCGGCATCGGCTTCTGCAATCCGTCGCTCGTCTCGCTCGTCAGCGGCGCCGGCGGAAGGCACGAGCAGGGGCGCGTGCAGGGCGCCGCCGGCGCGCTCGAAAGCCTCGGCCGCACCATCGGTCCCGTGTGGGGCAACGGTGTGCTCCAGTGGGCTGGCGAGGGCGTGGCGTATGGGTCCGCCGCGCTCGTGCTGCTCGGGACCGCCGTGCTGACCACGCGGTATCACAGGCCCAGGATCGTGCAGGACGTGCCGAACTGACCGGCCGCCGATCACGCAGATCACGCGACCGAAAGCGACAGTGCCTGTCCGTGCCCTTTGCGAGAGATCGTCACTTCCCTTTCGAAGCTCGAGCCGGTTTCCGTTTCGGTTTTGGCCTGGCGCGTCTGACCGGCGCCGGGGCGCGCGGCGCGTCGGACAGCTCGTACGCCTCCTGCATCCAGTCCGTCAGCGGCGCTTCCACCTCGTCGCGGTGGATGACCCGGATCAGGTTCGCGACTTTGGTCTTCGATGCCGGATCCGCCCGCCGCACCTTCGGGTTCTTCAGGCCACGGCCGAGGAAAACACAGACTTCGAGGAAGCTCTTCTTCGGCCGCACGAAGAAGTAGCAGGATTTGCGCGAGAACATGATCGAGTGGTGCGAGGCGTAAATCCGCTGTTCGCCGAACGCCGCCGCGGTCTCGCGCAGCCGCTCCCAGGCGTCCCGCAAATCCTCAGAGAGATCGCGCGTCAGGGCCGCTTCGGTCGTCGTCCAGCAGTCGTGCGCCTCGCCCTCGTCGACCCACTGCTTGCAGTGGTAGCACTCTCGGCCGCCCATCGTTAGCGCTTCTCGACTGCCTCGAGCTCTCTTTCGAGCCGCGTGACGAGATCGTCGAGCTGATCGACGACGGCCCGCACGGTGTCGGGCTGGCTGAGATCCACGCCGGCCGCCGACCGGAGCAGTGCGAGGAAACGCGCGCGGGCGTCCTCCGACGGCTTCCCGCCCTCCGCGATCTGGCGCGCGATCTTCGCGGCGGACGCGAAGCACGTGGCGTATTGATAGACGTAGTAGGGCGAGTTGAAAAAGTGCGGGATGCGCGACCACGTGATCCCCGTAAAGGCATTCAAGTCGATCGCGTCGCCGTAGTAGTCCTTCAGGATCTGCGTGTACATCTCCGTCAGGATCTCGGCCGTGATCGGCTGATCCTGCTCGGCGAGCCTGTGCGCGCGCAGCTCGTAGTCGGCGAACATGACCTGCGTGTAGAACGTCCCGGTGATGTTGTCGATCGCGTGCTGCAGCAGCACGATCCGCTCGGTCGAATCGGTCGAGCGCTCCAGCATGTATTCGAGCAGCAGCGCCTCGCTCAGCGTCGACGGCACCTCGGCGACGAAAATCGTGTAGTCCGAATAGATGAACGGCTGCGTCTCGTGCGACAGGATGGTGTGCATCGAGTGCCCCATCTCGTGCGCCGTCGTGAACACGTCGTCCAGGGTGTCGGTGTAATTCAGCAGCATGTACGGGTGGATCCCGTACACGGGGGCCGAGTACGCGCCGGACCGCTTGCCCTCGTTCTCGTACACGTCGATCCAGCGGCTGGCGAACCCCTGGCGCATCAGCGCCTGGTAATCCGGTCCCAGCGGCGCGACGGCGTCGACGATCCAGTCGAGCACCTCGTCGTAGTTGTACGTCTTGTCGACGGTGACGAGCGGAATCGCGAAGTCGTACACCTGGTACGACGGCACCTTCAGCATCCGCCGGCGCAACTGATGGTAGCGCCGGAGCGGCGCCACGCCCGCGCGCGTCGTCTCGATGAGGTTCTCGACGACCGACGTCGGAATGTTGTCGCCATGGAGGGCGGCTTCGAGCGTGCTCTTGTAGCCGCGCGCGCGCGCCTGGAACCAGTCGCGCTGGCAGACCGCGTTGTAGAGCGTCGCGTAGGTGTTCAGCGACGCCTTGTACAACTCGTGAAACGCCGTGAACGCCTTCTCGCGGTCCGCCTGCTCGCGTTTGGTCGCCAGAATCGCGCGGTACGTTCCGTACGTGATCTGAAGCTCTTCGCCGTCTGAGAACGTGAGTGTCGGAAACTTCGCATCGGATGTCGACAGCGCCCAGTAGGCTTCGTTGGGAGCTGACGCGAGCCGGCTGGTCAACGACATCAGCCGCTCCCCCGCGTCGTCGAGCACGTGCTCCTGCTGGCGATACAGGTTTTCGATGGCGAACCGATAGAGGCGCAGCGCCTCGTGCTCGTTCATCCACGTTCGCACGGTCTCGAGCGGAATCTGCAGCAGTTCCGGGCTGAACCACGACTCCGCCTGCTTCCACCGCGCGAACAGGATCTGCACCTGCTGCCGTTTGGCGTTCACCGTGTTGTCGCGCTGGTCCTCGTCGTACTGCAGGGAGGGGTAGTACCACACGCGGTAGGCGAGCTGCCCGAGATCCTCGGAGAGGCGGAACGTCCTCAGCAGGTTCTCGGGACCGAGGGCCAGTGTGCCCTTCAGCGACGCGTACCGCTCGACGCCGGCTTCGAGCTGTTTGTAGGCCGCGTCCCACGCCGCCCAGCTCTCGAAAATGTCCCGGACGTTCCACTTGAACCGTTCATGGATTTCGGCGCGGTTGCGGCTTCGCGCGGTCGGCGCGGTGGACATCGCTTCGGCGGACATCGCTCAACTATAGCCTGCAGGTGCGTTCCCCGGCGCAGCTCGTGCAAGTGCCCCGCAAAGGATGAGCCTGTGAGGCGGGGCGCCTACAGCGAAAGAAGAACCGCGGCCGCGCGGATGCCAAAGTCGGCGTGCCACTCGTGCGCGCCGTCGAACGTCAGTGTTTCCACGTGGGCGCCGCGCCCCCGGAGACGCGCTTCGTCCGCGCGCAGCTTCGAGTCCGGATACCACTCGTCGCGTGCGCCCCTTGCAAGGAGCACGCGGGGAAACGCCACGGCGCTGTCGGCCAGGAGCTCGGGAGGGACGTCGCCGCCGAGCGCCAGCACGGCGTCGGCCTTGCGCGCGCCAAGGCCGCCTGCCCGGAACGCCATCGCCACCCCTTGCGAGAATCCGAAGAACACCAGCCGTTCGATCTCGCGGCCGCCGGCCACGCGGGCGATCGCCGCGTCCACGTACGCGACGTTGTCGCCGATCACCAGCTCACGGTCCTGCCGCGTCATCCAGCTGGCGACCGTCACGTCCGATCGGCCGCGATAGAAGCGGTGCAGGGCCTGCACCGACATGACCGTCCAGGACGCCGCGCCGGGGATGTCGCGAAGCATCGTCATCATCTCGTCGGCGCTCTGCGCATACCCGTGGAAGCCCGCCAGCAGCCGCAGCGGGCCCGTCTCCCGCGACTCCCCGACGAGGATCCTGCCGTGCGTCGCGGTCGGGATCGTGATTTCCTGCATCGTGTCCTTGGTCAGTCCTCTCCATGCCGAGTCCGGCCGCGCCGCCGCTCAGGGCAGCAGCTCGAGGGTGAACGCCGTCGCGAGCGGAGCGAAGTGGCGCCGATCCGTCGTCGCGATCCGCGAGAGCCCCAGCGCTTCCGCGAGCGCGACGAGCGCGGCGTCGACGAACCCTATGTCCAGGTCAGCGAACTGCCGGTTCAGTTCCGCGATGCGCGCGTATCCGGCGGGCGGCAGGTCCGCCACCAGGTAGTGGCCGTCGACGACGCCCGCGTAGAAGGTGAGGCGGCTCTGCGCTCCGAGCCGATGACCGAGGAGATGATCGACTTCCGGAATGACCGGCGCGGGCAGAATCAGCCCGCGCTGCTCCCTCTGAATCAGGCGGCGGGCCCGCGCGTGCCAGCTGTCACTCCGATCGTAATAGGCGTAGACGATGCCGGTGTCGAGGAGGAGGCTCACGCGCGCCGCGGCCGGCGTTTGCCCGCCGTCGCGCCAAACCCAGTCCGCGCGAGCACCTCTTCGGCACGGGACGCCGTATCGTCGTGCCCGCTGGCGAACGCGCCCGCGCCCGGGGGCCCCTGGCGGGGTTCCCGGGTGACGTAGGCCTCGACCGCCTCGCGCACGATCTCTGCCATGGGCCGCTTCTGGCGCTGGACCTCGAGCTTGAGGAGCACCTCCAGCTCCGGCTGCAGGTAAATCGTCGTACGCTTCATATGTTTATGTTAACATATATGCTGCCACAGCGACGAAAATCTCTGTCAAGGCCGCCTCGGGTCTCTTACCCGTCACGGACACGCGGACGTTGAACGAGTGGTCGCCGTCCGGGACCTCGAACAGCGCCGCGCGCGGATTCAGGCGTGGCAACAGCGCGCGGATTTCGTCCGCCGTCCCGAATTGATCGCGCGTGCCCTGCACGAACAGCATGGGCTCGGCGACATCGGGCAGGTGCCGATCGCGGCGTTGCTCGGGCCTGCCTGGCGGGTGGAGCGGATACCCGAGGTACACCAACCCGGCGATCCCCTCGACGCGCTGCGCGGCCACCTGCGACGCGATCCGCCCGCCCATGGACTTGCCGCCGATGAAGAGCCGGAGACCGGCGAACGCCGGATGCCGCCGCGCCGCGTCAATCACCTCGCGCCAGTGCGCTTCGAGGACGGGGCCCTTATCGGGGACGCTCCGGCCCTGCGCCACGTAGGGGAAGTCGAACGTCGCGACGGTGATGCCGCGCGCGGCGAGCGCGTTCGCGGCCTTGACCATGAACGGGCTCTGCTGCCCGCCGCCGGCGCCGTGCGCCAGGACGAGGCCCGCGACGGCTCGATCGCTGGGGTAGACTGACAGCATCGCTGGAGACCAATGATGACACGCAGCAGAGCGTTCGTGGTAATCGCGATGCCGATCGCCGTTCTGATGGCGGCCGGCGACGCGCGGGTGCGCGCGCAGGAGGTCACCACCGGCTCGATGATGGCCAGCCGCTCCGGCATCGACCTGGCGTCGCTCGACCGCCAGGCCAACCCGTGCGACGATTTTTATCAGTTCGCCTGCGGCGGCTGGATGGCCAGCCATCCGACGCCGCCCGACCATCCGCGCTACGGGCGCTTCGAAGAGCTGCAGGAGCGCAACAATGCGATCCTTCGCGACATCCTCGACGATGCCGCCAAGCCGACCGCCGCTCCCGAGCTCCGCCAGGCCGGCGACTACTACGCGAGCTGCATGGCGGAAACGGCGATCGACGCGAAGGGCACGGCGCCGCTCGCGCCGGATCTGGCCCGCGTCTCGGCCATCAAGGACAAGGCGGAGATCCCGGCGGTCGTCGGCCATATGCACACGGTCGGCATGTCGGCATTTTTCGATTTCGGGGCGGCGCCCGATTTCAAGGACGCCACGCACTACATGCTGATCGTGGCCCAGGGCGGGCTCGGGCTTCCCGACCGTGACTATTACCTGAAGGACGACGCGGACGCGACCAAGCTGAGAGCCGAATACGAGCAGCACGTGAGCCGGATGCTGCAGCTCGGCGGCGACACGCCCGCCGCCGCCGCGGCGGGCGCGAAGAAAGTGGTGGCGCTCGAGACCATCCTCGCGAAGAACGCCCTGGATCGCGTCAGCCAGCGGAACCCGACGAACATCTACCACAAGATGTCGCGCGACGAGGTGAAGAGGCTGATGCCGAACTTCAACATGTCGCAGTACCTCGAGCGCGCCGAGGCGCCGCCGGGAGACGACGCGAACGTGACCGAGCCCGACTTCCTGAAAGCGGTGGACCAGGTCATCGCGTCCACGCCGCTGCCGGACCTCAAGACCTACATGCGCTGGCACGTCATCCACTCCAACGCGTCGATGCTGCCCACGCGCTTCGTGGACGAGTCGTTCGCCTTCTACGGCAAGACGCTGACCGGCGCGAAAGAGCAGCGTCCGCGCTGGAAGCGCTGCGTCGACGCCGCCGACGGCGATCTCGGCGAGGCGCTCGGCAAAATCTACGTCGACCGCACGTTCGGATCCGAAGGCAAGGCGCGCACGCTGGAGATGGTCCAGGCGATCGAGGCCGCGCTCGGCACCGACATCAAGGAGATCTCCTGGATGTCGGACGAGACCAAGAAGGCGGCGGAGTCCAAGCTCCGCGCCGTCGCCAACAAGATCGGCTACCCCGACCGCTGGCGCGATTATTCGACGCTCCGCATCGTCCGGGGCGACGCCTACGGAAACTCGCAGCGCGCCAACGCGTTCGCCTACCGCCGGCAGATGGCGAAGATCGGCAAGCCCGTCGACAAGACGGAATGGCTGATGACGCCGCCGACCGTCAACGCCTACTACAACCCGCTCGAGAACAACATCAACTTCCCCGCGGGAATCCTGCAGCCCCCCTTCTTCAACAAGGCGGCGGACGAGGCCGTCAACTTCGGCGCCGCCGGCGCGGTTGTCGGCCACGAGCTGACGCACGGGTTCGACGACCAGGGCCGCCGCTTCGACCCCGGCGGCAACATGCGCGAATGGTGGACGCCGGCCGACGGAAAGGCGTTCGAGGAGCGCGCCGCCTGCGTGGACAAGCAGTACAGCAGCTATACCGCGGTCGACGAGGTGAAGCTGAACGGCAAGCTGACGCTGGGCGAGAACGTGGCCGACAACGGCGGCGTGCGGCTGGCATGGATGGCGCTCATGGAGATGCTGAAGACCAGGAAGCTCGGCGCCGCCGACAGCTTCACGCCGGAGCAGCGGTTCTTCGTGGGCTGGGGGCAGATGTGGTGCGAGAACCGCAGCGACGAGATCGCGCGGCTCCACGCCAAGACCAATCCCCATTCGCCCGGGAAGTACCGGGCGAACGGGGTGGTGTCGAACATGCCGGAATTCGCGAAGGCGTTCGCCTGTCCGGCGAACGCCACAATGGCGCAGCAGCCCGCCTGCCGCGTCTGGTGAGGAAGGATTTCTTGGGCTTTGGGCTTTGGGCTTTAGGCTTTAGGCTGGCTTTCGGCCTCTGGTTTCCCAAATCCCAAAGCCCAAAGCCCAGAGCCTATTTCTTGGGAAGCGCGGGCGGCGTGACCGCTTCCGACTCCTGATGATATGCCGCCACCCACTTGTCGCCCTTCTTCGTCCAGACCGTCGAGCAGTAGGTTTTCGAGGGGATCTTCTGTCCCTGGAACGTCCCGGACCCGGTCCACGTCGATGTGACGATCGCCGTGCTCGGATCGATCGGCCAGACCTTTTCGTCGCTCATCTTCCAGGTCTTGATCTTCATCTGGTCGAAGGCGGCAATAAAATCCGACACCTTCATGAATCCCATGCCGTCCGCCGACATCGCATCGGCCGCGACGAGGGATGTGAAGGCGGCTTTATCGCCCTTGGCGACCGCTTCGTTGACCTTGCGCTCGTTCGCGATGAGCGCCGCGTCGAGCGCGCTGTGACCTGCGGTGGAGGCGGCGGCCTTGGCCGGCGGCTGCGGGGCCGGCTGTGACGGCTCGTTCACATCCTGGGCCAGGGCGATTCCGCTGGTCAGCGCCAGCATTCCGAGCGTCCAGACAACCTTCTTCATACCGGTCTCTCTCCTCTAAACGGGTTACCTGGACCCCGCGTCCAGCAGTGATTTCAGCTTCGCGTCGAATTGCGCGTAGGGAAGCGCGCCGACCAGCATCGGCCCCTCGATCGCGGCCGCGGTCGTGCGTCCCATGACGAACGTCGGCGTGCCGCCGACACCGAGCTTGGCTCCCTCGGCCGTCTCCGCCTGGATCTCCGCGTCGTACTTCGTGGTCGCCGTGCAGGCCGCGAACGCCTTTGCGTCGAGCTTGAGATCGCCACCGGTCTTCGTGATGTACTCGGGCGTCAGCAGGTTCGCGTTGCGCATGAGGCCGAGGCGCATCTCCCAGAACTTGCCCTGCTCGCCGGCGCACCGCGCGGCCCGCGCCGCGGGCATGGCCTGCGCGTGGAAGTCGAGCGGGAAATCGCGGCTGATGTAGCGCAGCTTGCCGGTGTCGATCCAGTTCTTCTTGATCTCGTCGAAGGACGTCAGCATGTACTGGCGGCAGAACGGGCACTGCAGGTCCGTGAACTCCACCATCGTCAGGGGAGCATCCGGGCGGCCCATCACGTAGCCCTTCAGGTTCGTGATCTTCCCCGTGGTCGGCTGCGGCGGCGCCTGGGGCTGCTGCGGCTGCGGCGTCGTCAGCTTCTCGAGCAGCATGCGGATCGCGCGCAGTTCGCGCAGCATCTCGTCGTTCTGCTGCTGGACCGTCAGCGGCGCGGCCGGCGGCGCCTGCGGCGAAGGCGTCTGGGCGAACGGCGCGGCCGACAGCATGACGACAGCAGCACCCGCCGCGAGGACGCGCGGGAACTTGAACATGGTGGATCCTGTTGAAAAGAAAGCGCCCGGGCCAGTGTGGCCGGGCCCATGAGTATACCCGATTCACCGTTCGCTCGCCGAGCCGAACCGGACTGGGCTCTGGCGGTGGCGCCCCAGGCTACGACTGGACAAAGCTGCATCAACGCATGTAGATTTATAGATATGACAGTGGGTCCTCGCTCGCCGGAACCGACCGTCGCTGGCGCCGCGAAGGCGGCCGGGCCTGTTCCGGCTGCTGGGGGACGACGCCCGGCTGCGCATCCTGCGGCTGCTGGACGCGGAGCGCCTCAACGTCACCGAGCTGACCTCGATCCTCGGGATTGCCCAGTCGGGGGTGTCCCGGCACCTGGGATTACTCAAGGACGCCGGCCTCGTGGAAGAACGTCGCGACGCGGGGTTCACCTTCTTCCGCCTGGCGCCGGGGCTCCAGGACGGCGCGAATGGGTTCGGCCCGGTGTGGCCGCTCCTTCAGTCGCATTTCGACGCCGCCTCGGCGACCCCCTCCGGCCGCGCCGACGATGGCCGGCTCGAAGAGGTCCGCCGGGTGCGGAAGGAGAACTTCGACGACCACGGCGCGGATCGCGAGCGCCGCCAGATCGTCCCCGGCCGGAGCTGGGCCGCCTGGGCGCGCGCGCTCGGGCACTTGCTCCCGCCGCTCGTGGTGGCGGACCTCGGGTGCGGCGACGGCTATCTCACCGTCGAATTGAGCCGGTTCGCCGAAAAGGTGATCGCCGTCGACCGGTCCGAGGTGGCGCTCGCCCGGGCCCGGGCGATGGCCAAGCGGCTCGGCCGCCGTCGTGCCGGCAACGCCGGCCCGCTTGCCCGCCGTAGCCCTGGCGAAGGCGGGAACGTCGAGTGGAAGCGCGGCGAGCTCGAGAAGCTGCCGCTGAAGGACGCCATCGTCGACGTCGCGCTGCTGTCGCAGGCGCTGCACCATGCGGCGTCGCCCGCAAGAGCGCTGGCCGAAGCCGCGCGCATCGTCAAGCCGGGCGGCCGAGTGCTGCTGCTGGAGCTGCGCGGCCATCAGGAGCACTGGGTCCGCGAGCGCCTCGGCGACAAGTGGCTCGGCTTCGATGACGAGCAGTTGAGAGCGCTGCTGGAGCAGGCCGGCCTGATCGACGTAAGAGTCACTGTGGGCGCGCGCAGGGCTCGCGACCCATTTACCGTGCTGATTGCCAGCGGGCGAAGACGGCCCACGGCTTCGGCACGAAGATCCTCAAGACCACACAGATCACACAGAGCCTGAAGAATGCCCGATAACGATCCTCGATCCTCGACCCTCGATCCTCGGACGAGCCTCGAACGCGCCCTCGAGTCGCGCATCCTGATCCTCGACGGCGCGATGGGGACCATGATCCAGCGCCACAAGCTGTCCGAGGCGGATTTCCGCGGCGAGCGGTTCACCGATCACCCGAAGGATCTGCAGGGCAACAACGACCTCCTGATCCTGACGCGCCCGGACGTCATCCGCGAGATCCACGGGCAGTACCTCGCGGCCGGGGCCGACATCATCGAGACCAACACCTTCAGCAGCACGACGATCGCGCAAGCCGACTACCTGCTGGAGCACGTGGCGTACGAGTTGAACGTCGAGGGCGCGCGGATCGCGAAGGCGGCCGCCGGGGCGTGGACGCAAAAGACCCCCGATCGCCCGCGGTTCGTCGCGGGCTCGATCGGCCCCACCAATCGAACGCTGTCGATCTCCCCGGAAGTCAACAACCCGGCGTTCCGCGCGATGACGTTCGACGAGCTCCGCACGGCCTACGAAGAGCAGGTCCGCGGGCTCATCGACGGCGGCGCAGACCTGATCCTGCTCGAGACGATCTTCGACACACTGAACGCGAAGGCCGGCATCGTCGCGATCGAGAACGTCTACGCGGAGAAGGGCGTCCGCCTGCCGCTGATGATCTCGTTCACGATCACCGACAAGAGCGGCCGAACGCTCTCCGGCCAGACGCTCGAGGCGTTCTACACGTCGGTCCGCCACGCGCGGCCGTTCAGCATCGGCATCAACTGCGCGCTCGGCGCGCGCGACATGCGTCCGTATCTCGCCGACCTCGCGCGCATCGCCGAGTGCTACGTCAGCAGCTACCCCAACGCCGGCCTGCCCAACGCCTTCGGCCAGTACGACGAGCTCCCGGCCGAGACGAGCGAGCTCGTCCAGGACTTCGCGACCAGCGGCTTCGTGAACATCGTCGGCGGCTGTTGTGGCACGACCCCCGATCACATCGCCGCGATCGCAGCGGCTGTAGCGGGAATAGAACCCCGGAAACGATCCTCGACCCTCGATCCTCGAACCTCGACTCACCTCACCGAGTTGTCCGGACTCGAACCGCTGGTAATCCGTCCCGACTCCAACTTTCAGATGATCGGCGAGCGGACCAACGTCACCGGATCCGCGCGCTTCGCGCGCGTAATCAAGGCGGGGAACTACACCGAGGCCGCGGCGGTCGCGCTCGACCAGGTCCGCGGCGGCGCCAACATCCTCGACGTCAACGTCGACGAGGGCATGCTCGACTCCGAACAGGTGATGACGACGTTCCTGAATTACATCGCGACGGAGCCGGAGATCGCGCGCGTGCCGATCATGATCGACAGCTCCAAGTGGACCGTGCTCGAAGCGGGCCTGAAGTGCGTGCAGGGCAAGGGGGTCGTCAATTCGATCAGCCTCAAGGAGGGGGAAGCGGACTTCCTCGACAAGGCGCGAACGATCCAGCACTACGGCGCGGCGGTCGTCGTCATGGCGTTCGACGAGACCGGACAGGCCGACACGGTCGAGCGGAAAGTGTCGATCTGCCACCGGGCGTACACGCTGCTGACCGGGCAGGCGGGCGTCGATCCCTCAGACATCATCTTCGACCCGAACATCCTCGCGATCGCGACGGGGCTCGAGGAGCACAACGACTACGCCGTGAACTACATCGAGGCGACGCGCCTCATCAAGGCGATGTGCCCGGGCGTGAAGATCAGCGGCGGCGTCAGCAACCTGTCCTTCTCGTTCCGCGGCAACGACATCGTCCGCGAGGCGATGCACTCGGCGTTCCTGTTCCACGCCATCAAGGCGGGCATGGACATGGGCATCGTCAACGCCGGCCAGCTCGTCGTCTACGAGGACATTCCGAAGGACCTGCTCGACCACGTCGAGGACGTGATCTTCAACCGCCGGCCGGACGCGACCGAGCGGCTCGTCCAGTTCGCCGAGACGGTCAAAGGCACCGGCCGCAAGAAGGCAGCCGACCTCGCGTGGCGAAGCGGCACCGTCGAGGAGCGCCTGTCGTATGCGCTCGTCCACGGATCGGTCGAGCACGTCGAGGCGGACGTCGAGGAGGCGCGCCGCAAATATCCGAAGCCGCTCGACATCATCGAAGGGCCGCTGATGGACGGCATGAAGATCGTCGGGGATCTCTTCGGGTCGGGAAAGATGTTCCTGCCGCAGGTCGTGAAGAGCGCGCGCGCGATGAAGAAGGCGGTCGCGTACCTCGAACCGTTCATGGAGAAAGAGAAGGCGGCGCGGATCGAGGCGGATCCGTCGGGCGGCGGCACGCAGGGGCGGATCGTCATGGCCACCGTGAAAGGCGACGTGCACGACATCGGCAAGAACATCGTGGGCGTCGTCCTCGGCTGCAACAACTACGAAGTCATCGACCTCGGCGTGATGGTCCCGGCGGCGAAGATCCTCGACACCGCGATCGAGCGGAACGCGAACATGATCGGCCTGAGCGGCCTCATCACGCCGTCGCTCGACGAGATGGTGAATGTCGCGCGGGAGATGGAACGGCGCAAGATGAAGCTGCCGCTGCTCATCGGCGGAGCCACGACCAGCCGTCAGCACACGGCGGTCAAGGTCGCGCCCGACTACACGCCGCCGACCGTCCACGTGCTCGATGCCTCGCGCGTGGTCGATGTCGTGGCGAGCCTGATCAGCCCCGAGCGCCGGGACGCCTTCGCGGTCAGCAACCGCGAGGCGCAAGAGGAACTGCGCGAGAGCTACAAGACGCGCGCCGTGAGGCCGCTCCTGTCGTATGCGAAGGCGAAGGCGAATCGGCTCAAGTACGACTGGGACGAGCACGTCACGGCGACGCCCTCGTTCGTGGGCCGGAGGTTCCTGGACGACGTGCCGCTCGAGGAGATTGCGAAGTACATCGACTGGACGTACTTCTTTTCGGCGTGGGAGCTGAAAGGGAAGTACCCGGGCATCCTGCAACACCCGCAGTACGGCGAAGCGGCGCGGGATCTGTTCGCCAGCGCGCAGGCGCTGCTGAAGCAGATCATCGACGGGAAGTTGATCCGCGCGCGGGGCGTCCACGCGTTCTGGCCGGCCGTGGCCGACGGCGACGACATCCTCCTGTTCAAGGATGAAGACCGCCGCGAGATCCTCGCGCGGCTGCCGATGCTGCGCCAGCAGGAGGCGCACCCGGACAATCGCCCGAACCTGTCGCTCGCCGACTACATCGCGCCGAAGGGGAGCGGCGTGCCCGACTACCTCGGCATGTTCGCCGTCACGGGGGGCATCGGCGCGGAGGAGCTCGCGAAGCGGTTCGAGGCGGACCACGACGACTACAGCGCGATCATGGTGAAGGCGCTGGCCGATCGCCTGGCCGAAGCGTTCGCGACCTACGTCCACGCGCGCGTGCGCGACGACTGGGGCCACCCGGATCCCGCGTCGCTCCCCGCCGGGGACCTGCACGCGGAGAAGCACCGCGGCATCCGTCCGGCGCCCGGCTACCCGGCGTGCCCGGATCACAGCGAGAAGTTCGATCTCTTCCAGCTCCTGCAGGCGCAGAAGCAGGGGATGGCGCTGACCGA